>Ga0268298_10000111_pt1 | contig 101162 bp, 75 predicted proteins | sample WWTPWeurt_MetaG_FD_194462 | JGI IMG/M metagenome (GOLD analysis project Ga0268298, IMG submission 194462) | Activated sludge microbial communities from WWTP in Nijmegen, Gelderland, Netherland - WWTP Weurt | ecosystem: Engineered > WWTP > Aerobic digester > Activated sludge | place...
ATTCGGCATCAATTTGTCCCGCAATGTTAACCGTGACTTTTACGGTCGTGCTGTCGCCCACTGGAGTGAGTTCGTATGTGGTCACGCAGTCAATGGCGCGGCCCGACAGTCCCAGCGGCCCGTCCATACGCAGCATCTTCGGACGCTCGGCATAGATGACCGTCGCGTGTTGAGCGCCGTTGCCTTTGTCATCAAATTCTTCAATGAACTTGCCGCCGGGCCACGCTTCGATGCGCAGACTCTTGGGCTTCTCACTGAAGTGATGATCCCACCACGGTGAAATTTCACCCGTCAGCGCGTCATAGGTTGCTTCGGCACTGCCGGGAACGGTCGCCGTTTGCGTGATCGTGAATCCCGTCACTGGATGCGGCGTAACCTCAGCGAGAGAAAACGAAACAAAGATTAGAAGTGACAGAATCAAAGCGAGCATGTCAAGGCCCTCCGCTTTTCTATTTTCCATTTTCTATTTTCTATTTCTTCCTCACGGCAGTTCCGGACGCGCTGCCATCGTGATCTCCCAGCCTGCGCCAAACCCGCTCGTGCGCAATGCATCGTGCCACTGGAAATGCGACCTGCCCACGATCGGTAGTGGATGATGCAACTCGCGCAATTCACCGTTGCGCACGGTGATTCCCCACTTCAATCCGGAAAGCAACACGACGGACTTTGCCCCCGTGCGTCGCACCAACCACGATTCAAAGTAGAACCCGCTGTCGTGTGTGGGACGATCCAACAGCCAATACTTGCCGTCCGCAAAAATGCGCGGCGCAAGTTCAGGATCGTTGTAATCACGTTCCGAGTAGTACGCCGGGTCCTCGTCTTCCCCTTTCGCACCCGGTAGCCCCGAGCCGCCGCTTTGTGGGTCTATTCTCGGGTAGCCGGGCCGATCCAAACGTTCGGCCAATTGCCACCATTGAATGTCAAGTCCAACAGAATCGTCCACCGAAGACGCAAAGCCAAGCCGCAATGTCCCGTCCGGCTCAAGTTGTTTGCCCACAATTGTTCCCACTGGCCTACCACCACCGTCCGCGACCCCAATCACAAAATCATCCATCTCGAACTCGTTACCCCAGCCGGTGTCGCCTCCAAATAGAATCATGGAGGCGAGCGCTACTGCCCCGACCGACGCCCGGAGCGCTCGCCGAAGTTCAGACTGACTCCCAGAAGAGGCGTGACTTTGTTCCATAATTACAAGATAATGAACTAAGTCTTTAGTTGCTCGACTGTTGATTTTCGAGAAATCACTTGACAAGTGCTCGTTTAATATGTATACTTCGTCCCGTTACTAAACACTGTTCAGGAATCCACGCCGTGACGATCATTGATCGCAAACTCCGCGAAAAACAAGAGATGCGTAGCAGCATCCTCGAGGCAGCCAAAGAGCTGTTCGCGGAAGACGGATTCCAAAACGTCTCAATTCGCAAAATTGCCGACAAAATCGAGTATAGTCCTGCGACTATATATCTGTATTTTAAGGACAAAGATGCGATCCTGTTCGACCTCCATAACGAAGGATTCCGCAAACTGTTCGAGTGGCAGCGCGACCGGGCCAAGATTAAAGACCCGGTCAAACGCCTCTCCGAACTGCTCCAAGGATACCTGAGTTTCGCTCTTAAAGAGCCTGAATATTATGATCTTATGTTCATGCTTTTTACGCCTCTGCCCAGAATCCTGAAGACTGCTGAATGGCGATATGGCCGCCGGGCGTTTCGGATGCTGTCCAAAACGGTCGCTGAGTGCCAGGATATGGGTCACATGACGGGTGTCCGCACGGAAGCGGCGGCACTTGGATTATGGGGTGCTGTGCATGGAGTCGCCTCGCTCTTGATCCGCAAACGGGCATCCATGCTCCCTGAGAATGAGCTGCCCGGTTTCGCGGAAGAGGCATGCATGATGTTTAGCCATCATTTGCTGGCAATTCCTGTCAAAAAGTGATGCTTTGTATGCGAATTTTTATTATCTTGAGATAGTTGGTGAACAGTGTTGAGCTGTCGCCCACGGGCCGCCAAGGTTACCCGGCCGCAACGACTCCGTGTCCATCCAATCCACCGGGTTTAGGAAGACACCATGAAGAAGACTTTGTTTGCTGTTCTGTGGATCGCCCCGCTGCTGTTCCTCGCGGGCTGCGCTGAACCGCCCAAGGCCGAAGCCGATGCCGCCGGTGCCGCTTTGACTGCTGCCAAGACCGCTGAGGCTGAACAGTACGCGACGCAGGCTTTCGGCGCCGCTCGTGACACGCTGAATGCCGCGATGGCTGCTATTAAGGAGCAGGACGGCAAGTTCGCGCTCTTCCGCAACTACGACGCCGCCAAGGCTCAGTTGCTGAAGGCCACGGATATGGCGAACCAGGCCGCGACCTCCGCTGCCGCAGAAAAGGAACGCCTGAAAAATGAACTGACCGCCATGCAGGCTTCTCTGACGGCCGCTCTCGCCGCCGCAGATACCGCCCTCATGAAGGCGCCGGTTGGTAAGGGCAACAAGGCTGACATCGAACTCATCAAGAGCGACCTGTCCGCTGCCCGCGCCGCCTATGACGCAGCCGTGGCCGAGTTCAACCAGGCTAAGTACCTGTCCGCCCGCACCAAGATGCAGACCGTTCAGCAGCGCGTTCAGAATATCATGAACGAGATCACCCGCGCTTCCGAAATGGCTAAGGGCAAGAAGAAGTAACTCCGACCCGCCGCAACTTGCGGCATGGATAGCGAGTAAAATACAGGGAGCCGCATCCGTAATGCGGCTCCCTGTATGCTCTAAAATTACTGGAATCGCATCATTCGCACTACGCACCGCATGAAACGACGCTGGCTACTGATCGTCCCCCTGCTCCTGACAATCTTCTGGCAGGGTTGCGATACGCCGCCGCTGGCCGACATGGTCCGCACGGAATCCGCACTGAGCAATGCCCGGAGCGGCCATCCGCTTAAATACGCAAAGCACGAAATGGACGCGGCCGAAGTCGCCGTCCAAAAAGCGCGCGAGGAGATGGCTTACCAACAGGGTCGGCTGTCCATCATGCGCAATTACGACTCGACCGATTCGCTGTTGGCCTTCGCGTTGTCCTTGATTCAAGCTGCTGAGGACTCCGCGCGCATCCGCCGCGAAGAGGCGCTCGCGCATGCCAACACGGAACTGACGGACCTCGCCGCTGACATTCTCGAATGGCGGCAGTCGCTCGATGAAAAATTGACTTTATACCGCGCCGAGAAACTATATACGCTCGCGCAGATGACGCAGGCCACGGCAATGAGCCTGCTCAAACAAGAAGATATAGACGGCGCACTCGACGCCGCGCAGGAATGCCGCACACAACTCGTCGCCTTGCGTGATGTCATCAATCATCACGATGCCGACGAACTTGAGCGTATTCGCGTCGCCAAGCGCTGGGTGGCCAATACACTCGCCGACAGCCGCAGCAGCGGCGGCACCGCTATTATTGTAGATAAAGAAGAGAACGAACTGCACCTCTACGACGGCGGCAAGAAGGTGAAGACCTACCGCTGCGACCTCGGATTTAACGCAGCTTATCAGAAGATGTTCGCGGGGGACGGCGCTACGCCCGAAGGCACCTACCGCGTTTCTGAAGTGAAACACTCCAGCCGGTACTTCAAGGCGCTGCTGCTCAACTATCCGAACGACGATGACAAGAAGCGCTTCGCCGCCAATAAGAAATCTGGACGTATCTCGAAGCGTGCCGGTATCGGCAGGCTAATAGAGATTCACGGCCACGGCGGACAGAACAAGAACTGGACAGATGGCTGTGTCGCTTTGGCGGATCGTGATATGCTCGAAATTATGAAGTACGCCCGCGTGGGCACTCCGGTAACGATTGTGAGAAAACTCGAGGGAACACCGTGAAAATCGCGCTGATTGTGCTGATTGTTCTGGCCGGACTGATGGTCGGCGGTGTCTTTGCGCTAGCCGAAAAGCCGGTCACGATTGCGCCGCCTGAAACGCTGGCGCACTTTGACTCCGTGTTAAGCGTCAAGCCCGGCGAGAAAGACCTCGCCAAAGAGGTGAAGCGCCTGCGCAAGGATATTGAGAAGACGATCCCCAAGAGCAAATATATCGTGATTGACTCGCAAACGAATCACGCCTACTACCGCAGCGCCGACTCGGTGTTTTACAAGGCGGTGTGTTCGACCGGTTCAGGCGGCGAGTTGACTGATCCGAAGTCCGGGAAGAAATGGGTATTCCACACGCCGAGCGGCGTGTTCGCGATCAAGAATAAGATCGTCGAGCCGTGGTGGCGCAAACCGGATTGGGCCTTTATTGAAGAGGGCGAGGCCGTGCCAACGAGCAATGCCGACCGGCTTGATCCTAATGTCATGGGCGATTATGCTTTGGGTTTCGGCGACGGGTATTTCATTCATGGTACGCTGTACGAACGCTTGCTCGGCATGTCCGTGAGTCACGGTTGTGTGCGTTTAGGCTCCGATGATCTGAAGTTCTTTTACGATAAGGTGCCCATCGGCACCGGTGTCTATGTCCTCTAAATCCGCACTTTTCCTCGCGGTCTTTGCGCTTTCGCAATGCACCGCGCTGGCCGGTGGCGATGCCGCGGCTGATTCGTTGTCGCGCGAATGGATGCTGCTCACCACACAGAACGAGCTGATCAAGCTCAACAAGCCGTACCTCGTCCTCGACGCGAAATCCGATGCAATGACGCTCAAGTTAGGCAACGCAATCGTCTGGACGATGCAGGAGGATTCCGGCACGGCGAAGTTGCCCGTGCGCAGTGTCATCGAAGACTTTCAGCCGGATTCGACTTTGCTTTATTCTGTTGAGATGCTGCGCTTGATGGAATATGAACCGCGCTTCCCCGACACGCTGTTAGAGATCGTCAGCAAAGCGATGGACATGGATCCATCGCTGTTGCAGCGCGAGATTCCCGTAGCCTTTGAGATCAAGTGGTACAACGGGCCGCGGCTGCTCGTGCACTCGACTCCCGAGGGAACACCTGTCAAGATCGAAGTGCCGTTCCGCCAGAAGCTGCACTACTGGCTGGAAGGTTTTCGCGGCGTCGAGCATTTTGAAGTGCAAACCAACCGCGAAATCGCGCTGACGCTGTACAGAATTTTGAAGAATGGCGCGTTGACGTTTGTTGTAAGGAGCTGACGATTGCTGTGTCGGTGCGGATGGCGATCCGCCCGTGGTGACACCCATCCTAAACTCGAAGCCCCGGACCTTTTGGTTCGGGGCTTTTTGTTATTCGGGTGAGATTTTGAGAGGGCCTTGCCCGGAGAAACCTCCCGGACTATTTTAGAACTACGAGTTTGCGTGCAAAAATGCTGGTATTGGTGTAGGCCTGGACAATATAGTTTCCGCTGGCCAGGCGCGAGACGTCGTACGAGAATTGCGACTGATAACTGGCATTGACCGTGAATCGGTCCACGGTTTGACCCAGTAGGTTGTAAACGATGATGCCCACCTGTCCAACTGCTAATTCCGAAATGATATCAAGCGTCGCCATTCCATTGACGGGATTTGGATAAATCGAGAGCGCAAGGTCCACGGGCACGACAGGTCCAACTTTGCCAATCGGAACATGGTAGGTCGTATCACCCGCAAAGATCACAACGCGTCCTCTGCGCCCGTCATTGTTGTCATTCACACATCCCACCGCAAAATCGTCCACTCCATCACCGTCCACATCGCCTAACGCCTTGGATGTAAAGATGCCGATTAAGTTCAGAGGAGGTTCGCGGCCTTCGATCGTGAACACTGGATCAGTATTAATCCATGGCCCACCAAGATAAACTCCCATCCTTCCCCAATTTGCAAGATCGCAATGCCAAATGATGGCCATTACATCATCATAGCCGTCATCGTTAAAATCGCCGATACCGTTCAATTCGTCTACGGAGCCATCCGGACAGCCGGCAAAATTTAGTGTCGCGTTAGGAGTGTCCGAAACAATATCGCTGCCGAAAAAAACACTCGCACCCGCCTGTAAGCGCGTAACAATATCATCTCTTCCATCCCCGTTCATGTCGGCTGCCGCACCGCCAAGTGATCCTATACCCCATGATTGTCTGGGAAGCGTGTCCGGTTCGGGGCCTCCAAAATAAAACCCCCGTTCTGGGATCAGCGGTCCGGCAATAAAATCTCCGTAACCATCGCCGTTAAAATCTCCCGTTACAGTCGGAAAAATATTCTGGTTGTTTGGGTTGTAGCGGACCCAATCCGGAAAAGTATCAAAGTCCGCAGAGCCAAAATACACATCTAAGATATCATTCGGGTTTGTCTCATAGTGATAAATATCGTCATATCCATCCCCGTTGAAGTCGCCCAGCGGATCAATCCATGAATCGAGAGGACGAGAATCCAAAACATAATCAGGATTAGTATCTGATTCGGGTCCTCCCAAATAAATTCTTGTTATTTGACTGTCTGGTGCCGTCACAAAAGTAACTTCAATTCCCCAATCCTGATAACCATCCCCATTGATATCTCCAAGCGATTGTCCACCATGTCGTAAATAAATGTCGGGATCGCTGATAAAAGACATGTATGGCGTTGCTTCCGGCGGATTGCCTCCATGAAAGAGTAAGAATCGGGCTTCATTTTCCGGAGATTCGTTATATTCACCGATGGCATTAACTGCCCAGTCTGCATACCCGTCGTCATTTTGGTCACCTAATGAGTAAATCCTGTAACCAAATTGCGTGTGGTTGCCATCGCCCGAATGATCCCAAAGTACATCCGGAAGTGGCTGCGCATGGACCGTACCCCCCAAAAACAAAAACACGAACCCCACCCGCTTCATTAGATTGAATGCAGATAGAATTCGCGTTGACATTTTCGTGGCCTCCGGTTGGGATAGCAGAAAATAGCACTTAGAAAGTTGAGAAGCCAGCGGAGGGGGATCTTTTCTGACCGGCGTGGCTTCAAATGCAAGCGGGCCGCTCTTTCGAGCGGCCCGCCGTGTGTTCAGAGAGATCCTTCAGCCGCAACGGCTTCAGGATGACGCCTTCGGCGTCACTTCAGCAGCAACATCTTGTGCGTGGCCGTGAAGCTGCCCGCTTCGAGACGGTAGAAGTACACGCCCGACGGCAGCGAGGCCGCGTTGAACGTGACATTGAAGCTACCGGCTTCCTGCGTGCCGTTCACCAACGTCGCCACTTCGGCGCCCGTCACGGTGAAGACCTTCAAGGTCACCTTGGAAACTTCAGCCAGAGTGTAGCTGATGTTGGTTTCGGGGTTGAAGGGGTTCGGGAAGTTCTGAGCAAGCGAGAACTCAGTCACCACACCGGCCTGAGTCGGCGTCGCGCTGGCGATCTGCGCATGCGTGTTCTGCGAACCGTTCACATCCACTACCGTCAGGCGGTAGCTGTAGGTCACGCCGGCTTCGACGTCGTAGTCAGCGTAGCTGTAGGTGCTGGCCGACGAGCTTTCGCCGCGGGCCGCGATCTGGGCGATACCGCTCCAGTTTTCATTGTCGGTCGAACGTTCGAGCACGAAGTGGCTGGTGCCACGCTCGGTCGCCGTCGTCCAGTTCACGCGTACGGCATTCTCGATGCCCACCGCGTCAAACGCCGTCAACTCAACCGGCAAGATGCCGTCAATCGTGATGCAGAAGCAACCCGCATACACATCTTCCGCCGGCGGAATCTGCAAGCCCTGATCCGGCGGCAAGCACAGTACGAGGTACCAATTGCCGTCGCCACCCTGACGGATTTCGTAAACCACGTCGCCGCTGCCCGGCGTGCACTCGGCACCGCAGTCCACGCAGCCGGGAACGTAGCTGAAGCCGCTAAGAACCGGCGGGTTGTAGGTGGTATTCAGACGGATCCAGAGTTCATTCGAGCAGCAGCAAAGGCTGACACAGAACGAGCCCGCGCCACTGATTTCGCCCGGACCCCAAACTTCGCAGCAGTAGGTCTCGATCGGGAGAATCTGCGTCGGGTTTTCGTCGTCAATCGTCACCACGTAGTTCGGACCGCAGGACCAGTAGCAAGACGAACCGTCATTGCGCTGGAACTTGTACTGGAACGTCGAGTTGTAGCCGCCCGGGAAGGTCAAAGAACCTTCCCAGATGCCGTCGTTATCGCCATCGCTCATCAAGCCGGCGGGATTGCACGAACCCCAACCGAAAAAGTCGCCCGTAAAGTACACACCGCCCGCAAACAACGCCGGGTTGACACAACGCATATCCGCACGGAACGTCACTGTTACGTCACGCGAGATACCCGGACGGATATTCAGCACGAACGGAGGGCTATTGCCGGCCTGATCCTGCGCGCCGATGTATACCGAACCGTCCGATGCATCGGTCAACTCGACATAGAAGAACTCTTGCTCGCCGCCATTCAAGGCCGCCGCAGGAATCTCAGCCCACCACTCGTCGTTCGCTCCAAGATCAACATTAAACGCGAGAGGAGTGGACGAGTAGTTGGCTTCGCTGGCACGCTTGTAAAACAGCAAGCCGGAGATGTCCGCGCAGGCGCCGGGGGAATCCGTACATCCACCCTTCCAAACCTGCACGTAAACGCCGATGTTATTGTTCGGCAAATACGTCTGGCCGCTGGTCGGCCAAATCTGTCCCGCCCAGCCGATAAGGGCATAGGCCGAGTTCGCGCTCATTGCAATCAGCGCGACAAGGAAAAACAAATACTTAATCTTCTTCATGAAACTGCTCCGTGGCCTTTCATTTTTACATGTGATTGCGGTTGCAGTGTAGTTAATATATTTCGTAGTATCCGGGAAGTCAATTGATTTCACCCCTTTTGTGCATTTTCCTTGAGTGAAAACTCGAACTTTGATGTGCGGGTCTGTTAAAGTAATACTCTATATTTATGAAGTTTAAGATAAAAAAAACCGATAGGCACGCCCGGTGCTCACGGAATTACCGGAGAGGCAACCTGATTTCGAACTTTTGTCGAAAACTGCGAAGCCGGGCTTGACTTTCGGGGGTCTGTGGATTTATATTGGGGATTATGCACAATCGCACCCGCATTTCTTCCACTTCCACCCTCACTTGGGGTTGGCGCTGGCCGTCCGACAGCGTGGTGGAGTGTATTGTCTGAGCGGTTCCCCGACCTGACGACCCAGCCGACCACGCCGATTCAAGCGTGGTCTTTTTGTTTTCAAAATGAAAATTCTTACCCTTCCTTCTGACCTGTTAACTCCAGTGGCCGCGTTCCTAAAACTGCGCCCATCTGCACGTGCGCTGTTCCTGATGGAAAGCGTGACCGGCGGCGAGCGCTTCGGGCGTTACTCGTTTCTGGGATTTGACCCGAGTGGCGAAATTTTGTGTCCTGAACCGGGCCGGGCACAATCCAACATCACCGGGCTTCGAGCGCGCGGTACGCTGCGCGAACTGCTGAGCGAATTTGAAGAAACCTCATCCGAACCCGAAACGGCCTTACCGTTCACAGGTGGTTTAGCGGGTGTCATCGGGTTTGATTGGATTCATGAGTTAGAAAGACTGGACGCGTCGAAGCGCTCTTATGCTCCAGTCGCCTGGTTGGGAAACTACGAGCGGTTCCTAATCTTTGACCACTTGAAACAGGAAGTCAAGTTGATTGACCGCAGCGGAAACGGCGGGCGTGAATTGCAAGAGCTTGCACGCAGACTGGAATTGCCGCTTCCCGTAGTGCAGACGCGCTTTCGATCAGGTGATCGGTGTTCGAGTTTTGACCCGGCAGAGTTTCGCGCGTCGGTCGAGCGGCTCAAACAACACATTGTCGCCGGAGATATTTTTCAAGGCGTGCTCTCGCAGCGCTTTTCGCGTGAGGCCGACGGCGATGCCTTTCAACTCTACCGCGCGTTGCGGCGCGTGAATCCTTCGCCGTTCATGTTTTATCACGAAACGCCTGTGGGAACGTTTATTGGAGCATCTCCTGAGTTGCAGGTCGGTGTCAACAATCGTGAAGTGCGCATCAATCCCATTGCCGGAACGCGGCCACGCGGCGCGGATGATGCGCTCGACCAACAGCTTGAACGCGAACTGCGCGCCGACGCCAAAGAACGCGCTGAACACATGATGCTCGTGGATTTGGCTCGTAACGATTTGGGCCGTGCCTGTGACTACGGCAGTGTGCGCGTGCATGAGTTGTCGCAAGTCCACCGCTTCAGCCATGTGATGCATCTCGTCAGTGACGTGCGCGGCAAATTGAGTGCAGGTATGACAGCCGCCGATGCACTGGCCGCTTCATTTCCGGCCGGCACAGTCAGTGGTGCACCGAAAGTGCGCGCGCTGGAGATCATTTTGGAAAATGAACCGGTGCCACGCGAGTTCTACTCGGGCGCTGCAGGATTCTTGAGCCGTGGTGGCAACGCGGAGTTTTGTATCATGCTGCGCACGGCGGTGCTACGCGAGGGCGTACTCTCCTATCAAGCTGGAGCGGGCATCGTGGCAGACAGCGTGCCCGAATCAGAGAGACTCGAGACCGAACACAAGGCTGCCGCGATGGAACGCGCTCTGACATCATTGGAGTCCGCATGATCTTCGTTTTGGATAACTACGACTCGTTTACTTATAACCTCGTACAGGCCATCGGCAAGCTGGGCGCGCGTGTCGAAGTGGCGCGCAATGATGCGATTACGGCGGAAGATTTGCTTGCGTTGAAGCCAGTCGGCTTGGTGCTTTCGCCCGGCCCGGGCAGGCCTGAAGATGCTGGCAACATGCCTGCGATACTTGCCGCATGTGCCGGTGTGCTTCCAGTACTCGGCGTCTGCCTCGGGCATCAGATGATTGGGCTGCACTTCGGCGGTGACGTGGTCGCAGCGCCGGAACTTGTACATGGGAAATCTACGCGTGTGTTTCATGATGGGCGCACAATTTTTCGCGGACTATCCGATCCCTTCGAGGCCGGCCGCTATCACTCACTGATTGTTGCTAAGGAATCACTGCCCAAGGTTCTTGAAGTTTCTGCGCGCACACAAGCGGGAGAAATCATGGCCGTGCGCCATCGTGAATTGCCAATTGAAGGTGTGCAGTTTCACCCTGAATCTATTCTCACGCCCGAAGGCGAAAAGCTACTGGCAAACTTCGTAGCAATGGCAACTGCGAAATGACGCTGCGCGAATTTCTGAAACAGGTCGTGCACGGCGACCGACTGAGCAGTGCGGAGGCCGCACATTGTTGCTCGTTGCTGCTCGATGGAAGTGCCGAGCCGGCGCAAGTGGCCGGACTGTTGTGTGCTCTGCACGCGCGCGGAGAGAGCGTCCAAGAACTTTCAGGATTCTTGACCACCATGCGCGCGCGCATGACACCCGTCGCATCGCCAGCGTCAAACGCTATTGATTTGTGCGGTACCGGTGGAGACGGAAGTCACAGTTTCAATCTTTCGACTGCATCAGCGTTACTTGCATCAGCGTGCGGAGCGACGGTGGCCAAACACGGTAACCGCGCAGTATCGTCTCGCTCGGGTAGTGCGGACTTGATTGAAGCACTGAGTTTTCCGATCCCCACAAGTGCCAGTGAAGCAGAACAGCAGCTACGCATCAAGCGTTTCGCTTTTCTGTTCGCGCCGCACTTTCATCCCGCAATGAAATCCGTGGCTCCTGTGCGAAAAGAACTCGGCGTGCGCACCATATTCAACTTGCTCGGGCCGCTTGCCAATCCGGCCTCCGTGAAGCGGCAGTTGATTGGTGTATATCATCCACGCTGGCTGCGGCCTGTCGTAGAAACTCTGGCCGACACCGGTTCCGAATTTGTCATCACGGTCCACGGTGACGGTGGACTGGACGAGATCACGCCTCATGGCGCGACGCGCTATTGCATGTTGCGCGACGGCAAGATTACCGAGGGCATTTGGTATGCAGCCGATTGGGGCGCTTCGCCCGCACCACACGAAGCAGTAGCAGGTGGCGATGCAACAGAGAATGCCGCGAGACTTATTGCGCTCGCGCAAGGCGGCGAACGGGAACTCGCACTGTGGCTGCTTGCGAATTCCGCTCCGGCCCTTGTGCTGGCCGGAATCGCCAATGATTTTCGCGAAGGAATCGTCCTCGCCCGCGCGTGTTTGACATCCGGTGATTTCGCGGACTATCTTGAGACCTTGAGGACGGCATGAGTGTCCTGCAAGAAATTCTCGATCGGCGGCTTGCGACCCGCGACACAAAACGCCCGCTGAGTGAGTTGCGTGAACTTGCCCGTGAGCAGCCGGCACCGAGGAATTTTCTCGGTGCGCTCAAGCGATCTGACCAGCTATCGGTCATCGCAGAAATCAAGTTCCGTTCACCCAGCGAGGGCGAGTTGCGTTCGATGCGCGATGTGAATGAACTTGCGGCAGCATACGAATGCGCTGGTGCCAATGCGCTGTCGGTATTAACTGAAATGCATGCATTCGACGGGCGGCTGGGCTATCTCGCGGACGCCCGCAATGCTTGCAACTTGCCAGTCTTGCGCAAGGACTTTCTGTGGGATGAGTATGATCTCGCCGCCGCGCGCACGGCGCAGGCAGACGCGGTTCTGCTGATTGCCAAGATGCTCTCGCGGGAACAGCTCGGTGAATTGCGACTCATGGCGGGCGACTATGGCCTTGCGGTTTTGCTGGAAGTGCACGACGAGGAAGACTTGGCCAAGGCCGAGGGTTTGCGCGACGTAGCGTGGGGCGTCAATCACCGCAATTTGAGCACGTTGCAGATTGAATTGGAGACCAGCGCGCGACTTTTCCCGCTTCTTCCCTCTGATGAAATCAAAGTTGCGGAGAGTGGGCTACGCACGCGGGAAGAGTTGACATTGATGCACACGCGCGGAGCACAGGCGGTGCTGATTGGAACCGCGTTCATGAAAGCACCCGATCCCGGGCAGGCGTTAGCGGAGTTCCTGAAGTGAACGTCTGGCTGAAGTTCTGTGGACTTTGCGAGGTGAATGATCTGGCCTACGCCGTGGCCTTGCGCGCCCATGCAGCAGGCGTCATTCGCGTGCCGTCGTCGCCGCGTAATGTCAACGATGACGAGTTGGCAGCGCTGGCCGCCTACCCGCGTGGAACAAGCAAGCTGGTTGTCGTGCTTCAAGACCCGACTGAAGAGTTGGTGCGCGAGAGCATCGGAATCGCGCTGCCCGATGCCCTGCAATTTCACGGCAGTGAGCCGCCTGAGTTTTGTACGAAGTTCGGATTGCCGTATATCAAGGCCGTTCGAGGGCGCGAGCACATTTCGCTGCTGCATGTTCACGACGATGCGACAGCCTGGCTGATAGACGACCCGGAATACATGCGCAATGAGCTGCTGCAAGCAAGCAGCCCACCGTTGATCTTAGCCGGAGGACTTAATCCGGAAAATGTTCGGCAACGCATTCACGACGTGCGGCCGTTCGGTGTGGATGTTGCACGGGGAATTGAATTACACCCGCGCAAGAAGGACCCGCAGAAGATGTTGGCGTTTCAACGCGCGATTGCTTCCATGGACACCAAATGACTTACTCTTGGCCTGATATTCACGGTTTTTTCGGCGAATACGGCGGACAATTCGTGCCGGAAACTCTCGTCGAGCCGTGCCGCACGCTGGAGCGTGCATTTCGCGACGTGCAAGCCGACGGCAGTTTTGCGGCTGAACTTTTGCTGCATTTGCGCGACTTCGGAGGGAGGCCGACTCCGCTCTATGAAGCTGAGCGATTGAGTGCGCAACACGGGTTTACGATTCTGCTGAAACGCGAAGATCTGCTCCACACCGGCGCGCACAAACTCAACAACGCACTTGGTCAGGCGTTGCTCGCGCTTCGTCTCGGCAGAACGCGCATTATTGCCGAGACTGGAGCAGGGCAACATGGTGTGGCGACAGCGACCGTGTGCGCGCGCTTTGGCATGCAGTGCGTTGTGTATATGGGAACGAAGGACATTGAGCGGCAAGCTCCAAACGTTGCGCGCATGAAGATGCTTGGAGCGGAGGTTCGTCCGGTGACCAGCGGTACGCAAACGCTAAAGGACGCCACCAGCGAAGCGATTCGCGATTGGGTGACGAATGTGCATGACACCTTCTACCTGATTGGCAGCGTCGTCGGGCCGCATCCGTATCCTTTAATGGTGCGCGAGTTTCAGAAAGTCATTGGCGAGGAGACTAAGAGACAACTTGCCGATGCTCAGCGCAGCGCAGATTTGCTCGTGGCGTGCGTCGGCGGCGGCAGCAACGCCATCGGGCTGTTTTACCCTTTTCTCAATAACGACGTGCGCATCGTCGGTATTGAGGCGGGCGGCGAAGGTGATGAATCGTCGCATCATGCTGCGGCTTTGACGCGCGGTGCACCGGGCGTGCTACACGGTTCGCGCAGCTATGTTCTGCGAGACGCAAATGGTCAGATTCTCGAAGCGCATTCGATCTCGGCAGGACTCGATTATCCCGGAATCGGGCCGGAACATAGTCATCTTTTTGACAGTCGGCGCGTAGAGTATGCGCGAGTCAGCGACCGCGAAGCACTGGCCGCCGCGCGAGAATTGGCGCGATGTGAGGGCATTATCCCCGCGCTGGAATCCGCGCACGCATTGGCCTATTTACCCAAGCTGCGTGAACAGAAATTTAGCGGCACGGTGGTCATTTGTTTATCGGGCCGAGGTGACAAAGACATGAGTACCTATGCAGCGCACATTTGATTTGCACGCATTCACACGGAAAGCGCGGCAAGATCGTCGCAAGCTGCTGGCAGTGTATCTGACTTGCGGATTTCCGCAGCTGGACTGGACGGTTCCGTTGGCGCGCACTATCTTTGAGTGTGGTGCAGATTTGCTCGAACTTGGTATGCCCTTTTCTGATCCACTGGCCGACGGGCCGACGATTCAGGCGGCATCGCAACGCGCATTGGAGAACGGCATGAACTTCGATACGTATTTCGCGGCGGCGCGTGAATGCTCAAGGCTCGGCCCGACAGCATTCATGGGCTACTTGAACAGCGTCACCGTCCCGGATTTCCTGGCGCGCGCAAGCGGAGCAGGGTTGTGCGGCTTGATCTTACCTGAGTGGCCCGTGCGCAGCGCGAGCTTTGAACAGTTTGAGCTGAAAGCAAAGAGCATGGGACTGCCGCGCATTCCGTTTATAGCGCCGACCTCGACCGCTGAGCGCATCGCCGAAGCGGATGCGCTGAATGCACCATTTATTTATGCCGTTTCCGTCGCGGGCGTCACTGGTGCGCGTATGTCAATGTCGGACGCAACTTACGATTATTTGGCAGCTCTCAAACTGAAAATGAATACACCCTATCTGGCAGGATTCGGCGTTTCAACACCGGATTCCGCACAGCGATTGGCGCAAGTCGCCGACGGAGTTATTGTCGGTAGTGCACTGCTCGCTGGACTTGCAGAATCCTTTACTCTGGATGTAGCGTGCAATTTTGCGCGCGAATTTGTTGGCGGTCTGCGGACCGCGCTGGACACAATGCCCGTAACATCGGAGAATACGACGTGTTAATTATCATGAGCCGTGAAGCGACACTGGAACAGATTCGCGGTGTGGAACAGTTCATTGAGTCCCTCGGATTGCGCGCGCACGCGATTCCGGGTGAATCCCGCACGGCCATCGGCGTCACCGGCAACTCGGGGCCGCTCAACACGGCGCAATTTGAAGAGTTGCCCGGCGTCGTGCAGGCTGTACGAGTCACGAAGTCGTTCAAACTTGTGTCCCGTGAAACTAAGCCCGAAGATACTGTTGTCTCCGTTGGCGACGTGCGCGTGGGTGGCAGAGAATTGGCCATCATCGCCGGGCCATGCTCGGTAGAGTCACGCGAGCAAATTTTCAAGTCAGCAGAACTTGCTAAGCAGGCCGGCGCACAAATGTTGCGCGGCGGCGCTTTCAAGCCGCGCACCTCCCCTTATGCGTTTCGCGGCTTGGGCAAGCAGGCGCTCGAATGGATTCAAGCGGCCGGACGCGAGTATGATTTGCCGGTCGTATCGGAAGTCGTGGATCACGAATCATGCGAACTCGCGCTGCCTTTCATTGACGTGCTGCAAGTCGGCGCGCGCAACATGCAGAACTACACTCTGCTTGAAGCCGTGGCGCGCGCCGGAAAACCGATTCTCCTGAAGCGCGGCCCGGCTGCGAGCCTGGACGAATTGCTGAATGCTGCCGAGTACATTCTTTCCACTGGAAACTACAATGTCATTCTGTGCGAACGCGGTATTCGCGGCTTCTCGGATTTCGCGCGCAACACGCTCGATTTGAATATCGTTCCCGCCGTAAAAGAGATGTCGCACCTGCCGATCATTGTGGATCCTTCGCACGGCACGGGCCACCGCAAAATGGTCGCGCCGTTGGGCCGCGCCGCCGTGGCAGCGGGTGCCGACGGCCTGATCGTTGAGATGCACCCCGACCCCGATCATGCCCTCTCCGACGGCTACCAGTCGCTCTATCCCTTGCAGTTATCGGGGCTGATCGAAAGCCTCCGGCACATCGCTCCGGCGGTCGGGCGGACGCTATAGTTCCCCAAAATCAGGCTCAACTCAAGAAAATTCAGGGATAAACAAGTCAGCAGAAGTGGCCCGTCTTGGCTTGTTAATCCCACCGGAATTGCGTATATTCATGGACTTGGAACAATTTCCAGCCCCAATTCGTTCACCCCTTACCATGCGGGAGCGGCCCCGATGAACACAATCGTCCAAAGCATAAACACGAAAGTTGCCATGAAGACACTTCTCACTGTTGCGCTCGCTACGCTTATGCTCGCCTCGGTCGGCTGCGGCCAAAGCGGCGACAAGCAAGCGGCTGTCAAGGTTGAAGACGCCAAGAAACTTAACTTCACCTACAAGACCACCGACGGCGAAACCGTTGACGCGCGCCAGTTCTTTGGCAAAGTCGTGATCGTGGATATTTGGGACACGTGGTGCGGACCGTGCCGCAAATGCATCCCGCATTTTGTGGAACTGTATGATCAGTACAAGGGTCAAGTGGAAATCGTCGGACTGGCGTTCGGACGCGAAGGCGCGCCGAAAGTCAAGCAATTCGCCGAGCAGATGAAGATCAATTATCCCAACGGCATCTTTAGTGAAGAGGCCGCCAAGCAGTTCGGACAGCCGCGCTCAATCCCAACGGTGTTTATTATCGGTAAGAACGGCGAAATCGCTGAAACTGTTGTCGGCTACCGTCCAAAAGAATTTTTTGAGCAGAAGATTCAGAGCCTGCTGAAAGCCTGAGTTACGGCTTCTGCCGATAGTTATAACATTCTGGAGTCCGTACAATGTCGAACGCTGCCACCGCAGTGCTGAAAATGACAGACCAGTCGTTCGCGGAAACCGTTAAGGCTAATTCGCTGCTGGTCGTTGATTGTTATGCCGATTGGTGCGGTCCCTGCCGCATGATCGCGCCCATCGTTGAAGATCTCGCCAACCACTATTCGGGCAAAGTAGCGTTCGCCAAAGTGGACGTGGATCATTCGCCGAATATCAGCCGCCAGTTTCACATCAGCTCGATTCCCACGCTGCTGTTTTTCAAGAACGGCGAAATGGTGGATCGGCAGGTTGGTGCGCTGCCCAAGCACGCGTTGCAGGCGCGAGTAGATTCGCTCCTCGCCTAACGCAGAAATCTCGATTTGACAACAAAGACCCCATGCCTTCAACATGGGGTCTTTGATTAGACAAACTCACCATCGTTCACGAAAACACAAAGGGGAAAACATGTCTGAACCGAAAGTCATTGCCGTGCTCGGCGCAACCGGCGCACAGGGCGGAGGACTCGTGCGCGCCATTTGTGCCGACACGAGCGGCCAATTAAAAGCGCGCGCCATTACACGCGACGCAAAGTCCGAGAAAGCCAAAGCGCTGGCTGCGCTCGGCGCCGAAGTCGTTGCGGCAAATGTGGACGACGTCGAGAGCTTGAAGGGCGCATTTGCGGGAGCATACGGCGCTTTTTGCGTCACCTTTTTCTGGGAGCATTTCTCGCCGCAGAAAGAAACTGCGCAGGCGAAAGGCATGGCCGAGGCGGCAAAAGCTGCCGGAGTCAAACATGTCGTATGGTCAACGCTCGAAGACACGCGCAAGTTCATGAAGCTCGACGACCCGCGCATGCCGACTTTGCACGAAATTTACAAAGTCCCGCACTTCGACAGTAAGGGCGAAGCAGATGCGTTCTTCAGTCAGGCCGGTGTGCCGACGACATGCTTGCAGACAAGCTTCTACTTCGAGAACTTCATCTACTTCCAAATGGGGCCGCAGAAAGGGCCGGACGGAAATGTCGCACTGATGATGCCGATGGGCGATAAGAAGCTGCCCGGCATCGCCGCCGAAGACATTGGCCGTTGCGCCTTTGGCGTATTTCAAAGACCGGAACTGATCGGTAAGACTGTTGGTATTGCTGGCGATCACCCGACTGGCGCCGAGTATGCCGCCGAATTCAGCAAGCTGTTCGGCAAGCAGATTCCCTATTTCGCCGTTCCATTCGATGTTTACCGCGGATTGGGATTCCCCGGCGCGGATGACCTGGGCAACATGTTTCAGTTCAAGCACGACTTTCAAGAGCAGTTCGTCGGCGCGCGTGACCTGAGTTTCTCACGCAGTTTGAATCCGCAATTACAGAGTTTTGCGCAATGGCTCGAAGCAAACGGCGACCGCATTCCGCGGCCGTAGTTCGTCTCCTCTGAAATGCAAAAAGCCCCGGTTCATTGGCCGGGGCTTTTTGTTGTGATACTGCTCAAGACTATCGCGCTGCAATCACGCGGAAGTGCGCAAGCGGTTCGGTTGCAGCCAATGTCAATGTTGTCGCCGATGTCGTGGTTAGCGGTGACCAAGTTTCAGCGTCGGGCGATGATTCAACTTGGTAATTCAAGGCAGCGAACACCGGCGTCCAATTGAGATACACGTTGTCCGCATCGGCGATAACCGTCACAACAGGCGCTTCAAGCGGCCCGACGATCTCATCAATGAACCACGCGGCATTCTCCGGCGTAATCTGTACGTGATCCTGATTTGCTACAGGATAGTACACGCTGTCAAATGGAGTAAGGTCATAGAGATTGCCTGCCGAAGCGATGTTGAAAAACGGATCGTTCACATTCAAATCGAGCGCGCTGACGGACGGAATGAAACAGTGTGAAGGATAAAGCGCTTCAATCGTTCCATACGGCGCGGGAGTTGCCGCCAATTCCGCCATCGTTGCCGTCAGGCCACCGGGAGCATTGTCCCACGGCAGACAGGGCTGAATGTACACATCGCGGAAGGTATCCGGGAACGGCCAGATGACATTGATCTCGCCCTGCAGTACGCGCGTGTTGACCGTATTACTCACGCCCCACACGTTGCCACGAATATTCACCAGAAAACTGTTGTACACCCAGCGAATAATCTGCGCACCGGGATTGAAGCCGCTATTCTGCTGTGTGCTGCTGCCGTTGATGACCGAAACCAAGCGCGGCAGTTGCGGATAGTCGCCCAACGATGCCAGCTCATTCTGAAACGCCGCAAATTGTGGATCAGGGTTGGCCGTACCTGCGCCCGATGACGACAAATGATACAAGAGCATCTGTCGCGGTGCCGGCGTCAAGAGTGCGTCGCGCGCCGCCTGGGCTTCAGCAGATTCACCTGCAAAGAAATCTGCCCAGAATTGAATGCCGATAGGAATGTTCGCGCCGTTTTGCGGAGAGTCCACCGAGATGAACGTCTCGACATTGTGCGGCAGATTGTTATGCTCCATGTAGGTCAGCGCAAAGCGGGTCGTCAAGCCGCCCAAGCTCGTGCCCACAATTACCATCGGATAGACCGCTCCCGTAGCTGAATTGAGTTCTTCAATCAACTCTTGCACAAGGTACGCATTGTCCTGCACCGGCATCGTCGAATTGCCATAGTTCAACACGACGGCATCGAAACCAATTTGAAGTAGTGTCTCAATCAGCAGTTCCTGATTCATCAAGTCGTAGAGTTCGTTCCAGTTGCGGCTGTTGTCCAAATCAAGACCTTCCACCAGCACAACCGGCCGCGTAACCATCGTGTGGCCGGGCGCATAGAGAATATACGCTTCGCCTGTCGCCGCCGGGCCGCCGGTGCTATGAGAGGCTGTCAAGGGCCAAGTCTCTGACGGCGGCGGCGCGTCCAAGTGCCGCACTTGAAAACGCGAGCGGGCAAACAGATGCAATCCCTCGCCTGTCGTGGCGCGTACGGTCAGTTGTTTCTCGCCAACGGAAGTATATTGCACATGCATCACGGGCTCCAGCGCCACGAATCCCCGGCCGTCCGCAAAGTCAATGTCGTATTGCACATCGCCTTGAAGATTCGTGAAAAGATTCCCGGGAGCAAATGTAAACTCCACGGCGCTGCCGTGGTAGGTCCAGTCGTGTTCGGGTGCAAAAAGAAAAGCTCTGCGGGTTTCAAATGCGTCTGCGGACACTCCCGTCACGAGTTTGCCGTCGAATTGAATGACTTTGTCGCGTTCAGTACCGCTCTTTACCTGATTGTAGTCGTAGAGCAAGATGTTCAGCGGATGTACGTCGTTGTGTTGAGCCAACTGACGCGACGCGCGAAAATCTTTGGGATCATGGATGCTCGACTCGAATAGACTTGCCCGGCGTAATTCGCTGGCCGCTTGCAGCCATGTTTCAAACTCGGCATCAGGAGCGTCCGACGATCCGTTGTAACGATCGAGTCCTGCCAACGGCAATACAGCATCTGCGAGAATACCTGTATTAACTGGACTGCGGTCGGTTTTCGCATGATGCGAAATCAAGTAGTCGGACAGGGCCTGCCGAACGTCGTCACGGGTTGCAGCAGAGGCTGCTCCCGCAACAATCAAGAGGACAACAACACATACAAAACGCTTGTTCATGGGCATGATATGCTCACATTTGGGTTCATCCTGTTTGATTACAAAGTAACACGGGATTGCCGAACATGCAATAGCTGGGACTTTCTTTCAGAAGTTGCTCCTAAGTTAAGCCAAATTGGATTCTTGGCAACTGGAGTTTCCGACTCCTGAGTCTTAATTGGTACTTTAACTTGCTGCTACGCTTACTATGCTTAGTAGGGACGTTGAAGTCCTATGTAATTCAGGTTTTGTATGTACTTGACCCGTTTCGAATCACCTCGCCTGAATTTCCTTTGTATTTTCTGGTAAGTTTCAACACGAAGACTCAAAGGAGTGGAAGATGAAGAATTTTTGGACATTGTGTTGTGTGTGTTTGACGGTGCTGTGCCTGTCGGCTGCGTCGTTCGCCACTGGCGTGAATCAGGAAAGCCCGGTGGAAGCCAAGGCCAACCTGTTGGCACAAATCGAAGAGCTTGGCGCGCAAATCGAAGCTGCCAAACTCGCCGGAAATGTCCCGGCCGCATTGTACGCCGAGTATTTTGCGCTGGCCGGGACGATTGACGACCGAGGCATTGGCCAGACTCTGGACGAAGGCGGCGAGAACTGCTCGGATGCAACCGATCTCGGTTCAGTGTTGGGCCAGAACGTTGCCAGCGGTTCGACCGTCGGCGCGGCAAATGACTTCCCGCATGTCGATGATGTCAACCCGCCGTGCTACCGCGGGACGAGATTCAACCTGTCGGGAAATGGGCCCGACCGCACGTACAAGTGGACGGCTCCGCGCACAAGCACGTTCACATTTTCGCTGTGCGGAAGCAACTACGACACCGAGATTTCGATCTGGCAGTACACCTGTCCGGATACGCCGTCGTTCCCCGCAGATTACCTTTGCGGCAATGATGACGCCACACAAGGGAATCGCTGCCCGAATGCGAACCTGCTCTCCGTCTTGAATTGCTTTGAATTGACGGCAGGTCAGGAAATCCTGATCGTAGTGGACGGTTACGACAACTTTGCGGGCAACTATAACTTGTCCATAGTTGATTGCAATCCGCCGTGCGAATCTGATCACGTGATGAGCGCTCCGGGAACGTTTACGGGCACGACATGCGATGCAGGCAACAATTGCAATTTGCGCAGCACGCAAGATGTCGAAGTCGCGGTGGAAATTCCGCATTCGGGGTACTGGTCATTCCGCTACAACGGTCTTAATTTCGATCCCTTCCTGTTCATCGGAACCGATTGCTGCGTTGCCGATATCTGCTCCAATGACGACGCCGACGGATTGAATTCGGCCTGTACCTGCGTCTATCTCGAAGCGGGCACGGTCTATGTGACGCTTGAAGGATTTGCCGGCTGTGGAGAGTTCGTGTTCTCCGTTACGGACGGTGACTGCGGCCGTTGCTGCTATACACAACCGACTGGCGCACCGGGCTGTGAAACGGTTGACTACTTCACCTGCGCCGCCATCGGCGGTGTTTGGTCAGAAGGTTTGAATTGCGCAGATAACCCCTGCCAGACGGGACGCTGCTGCTATTTCGATGACGGCGAGCAGGTTTGCGAAGGCAACACGCGTGCTGATTTCTGCCGCTATGCGCTGGGTGGTGAATGGACGGAAGGCGCCACTTGCGAAACTCCGTGCCCCGCTATCGGCGATTGCGGACCGATTGACCTCGTGCTGTCAGTGGACGTTACAGGTTCGATGGGTGGATCGCTAAACAACGTCATCGCGCAATTGCCTTCGATCATTGCCGTGGCCAATCAAGCCTCGGGCGGTGATTTGCGCCTTGGTCTCTTGACTTTCTATGACGATGTTCAAGTGCTTCATCCGCTGACCAACGACATTGCTGCGGTGCAAGCTTCGATTGCCGGGCTCGTCGCCAGCGGTGGCGATGGCGCGCCGGAGGCGTCCGATGAATCGCTGCGAGAAATTATTTCGGGTGACGGACAGTGTGTATCCGTTGGAGATTTCAACATGCCTTTCCGCGCTGCCGCTGCGAAGATCGTGGTCGTTATTACCGACGCATCTAACGGCGGGTGCGACGACGCGCATGATGGCGCGGACGTTGCCTATGCGCACCAGCAGGCGCTCGATGCGTTGGGTGCGGGCATTCGTATCTGCTCGGTCTGGCGTCCACGTCCGGGCGGCGAACCGTTTAGCTTGATTGTTCCGATTCTGCAGGACTATGCTGCCACAACTGGCGGAACGTTCACGCAGATTGCTCCCAACGGTTCTGGTGCGGGCGGTGCGCTCAATCAGATCATTGCCAATTGCGGACAGGGTGACTTGCGTCTCTCGTCGGCCGGTGCGACGTTGCGTTGCGACCCGAACGGTGGTGGCATTACGACGCCAACGTTTGATGTGACAGTCACGACCGAGAACACGGGTTCGGCGACATGCGTCAATGCTTCGCTGAATCTGTCGAACATCGCCGGTGACGCAGGTACAGTTGTTTTGAATTCCGCCAATCCGGTGGCGTTGGGTGACCTTGCTCCGGGTGCGAGCGTCAATACTCAGTTCAACCTGACCGTTACGCCTGACGCAGACGGCGGACAGATTGTTCTGACCTTCAATCTTTCGAGCGACGATTGTCCGCCGAACATTCTGCAGGTAACAATTGATGTTCCGGACTGCGAAGAATGCCAGGGCGATGAAGCCGTGTATATTTTCGAAGATGATACGCGAATTCCGCCGGGTTGTATGTGCACGTATCTGTGCCTCGGTCATACGGTTGACGTATGGGTATGCGGCGCCGGTTTGACTCCCGGACACTATCCGATCCTCTCGATTACTCCGGGCTGCTGGACCGACGGCTGCCAGGAAGAGTGCAATGCCGCTGAGTTCCTGTTCAGCGAAACCGGCTGGACGCTGTGGGGCGATAGCTGCTGGCACAATCTGCTCATTCCGCAATCCGACGGCTGTGTTTGCATTTGCTTCGACCGCTATTTGCCAGTAGAGTTGAATAGCTTCACGGCTACCGCGCGTGATGGCGAAGTCGAATTGAATTGGTCCACGGCTTCCGAGACCAACAACGACCGCTTTGAGCTGGTGCGTGACAACGTTTTGGTCGGCATGGTCGCCGCGAGCAACAACGCTACCGGTGCGGAATACCGCTTCGTGGATCGCGGACTCGAAAACGGGAGAATGTACCACTACGAATTGGTGAGCGTTGCGCTCGATGGCACGCGTGAAGTTGTGGCCCAGCGTGAAGCGGCACCGCAAGTTTCTGCAGCGGTCGTGACCGAACTGGCCCTCGGCCAAAACTACCCGAATCCGTTCAATCCCGAGACGAGCATTTCCTTCGACCTCGTGGAAGACGGAGTGGTTTCTCTGGAAGTCTTCAACGCGGTCGGACAGCGCGTGGCCACGCTGGTGAACGGCAGCATGAATGCCGGCCGCCACAACGTGACCTTCCATGCTGACGGCCTGCCCAGCGGCCTGTATTTCTACCGCTTGACGGCGGGTGCGACTACCCTACAGAAGAAGATGCTTCTGCTGAAGTAATTCGCCGGTTTGCAAGGCCAATAAAGGGGCCGCAGGATTTCCTGCGGCCCCTTTCCTCTCCGGGAGGTTGGGATGTGTGAGACTATCACTTAACGGCATGCCTTGCGACACTGACCCTGCCTTCAAACGCTTGCTTGAATAGAAGCTTTCTGTTGAATTATCAATCTCATAGAAACTGACCCGGCGACTTAATATTACATTAATTGTCAGATTTGCAAGGAGATAGACAAAAATGTGGGTTGAAATCTCCCTTGATTATCGCTATATTTATGCACGAAAAGAAGTCAATACACCGATTCGTCAACAATCGCCAAAAAAGAAGGGCTAAAAACATGAAATTCAATCGCTTGATCCTCGCTCTTTGCCTCGTTTTCGCAGTTGCTGGCTGGGCCATCGCTCAGGATGCCGCCAAGACCCCGACCTATGTCGGATCGGGCAAGTGCAAGATGTGTCACAAGGGCGAAAAGAACGGTGCGATCTGGGAGAAGTGGCTGGAATCGGCTCACTCCAAGACGATGTCCAAGCTTGATCCCGCCAAGGGAGAAGACAAGAATCCGGAATGTCTCGCTTGCCATACCACGGGCTACGGTACCCCGAGCGGATTCGGTGCCGATACCACGTTGTTGGGAGCCGAAGATCTCGGCGCAGTGGGTTGCGAAGTTTGCCACGGCCCCGGTTCGGAATACAAGTCCAAGAAGGTGATGGAGTCGCACGAGGCCTCACTCGCCGCCGGATTGGTTGTCCCGAACAAGGAAACCTGCACCAAGTGCCACAACGAAAAGTCGCCGACCTTCAAAGGCTTCAATTACGAAGAAGCGTTGGCCAAGATTGCTCACAAGATTCCCGAAGCCGCTGACAGCACAGCCAAGACTAACTAACTGAACTTGACTCCCGCTACTGGACAATCAGGCGCGGGAGAATTGGCGGAGCCTTGACAAGTTTTTTCGCTCCGCGCTCCCGCGCTGTCTTGCCGGGACCCGACTATGAATATCACCCGTAGAGACTTTCTGAAGCTGGCCGGTGTCGCCGGGGTCCGCGTTGCCGCGGCCGGCGCGCCGGCCTCTGCTTTGGCCAGTGTCGAGGAATTCGAAGGCAACCCCAACCGGTACGGTGTTCTGGTAGATACCACACTCTGTATCGGACACAACTGCCGACGTTGCGAATTCGCCTGCGCCAAAGAAAATGAATTGCCGACGCCGGACAAACCACCGGAAGACGCATCGGTCTTCGACAACCGCCGACGTACCCACGCCGACCAATTTACCGTCGTTAACCGCTTCCCGGGCAAGTCGCCCGACGCTCCGATTTACGCCAAGAAGCAGTGCATGCACTGCGACGAACCGGCCTGCGCATCCGCATGCCTGGTCGGAGCCTTCAGCAAAAGTGAAACTGGCGCCGTAGAATACGATGCCAGCGTTTGCATCGGCTGCCGCTACTGTATGGTAGCCTGCCCGTTCGAAATACCAACCTATGAATACGACAGTGCACTGCACCCACGGGTTCGCAAGTGCACTTTTTGTTTAGAGTCGAGACTAAAAGAGCACAAACCGCCCGCCTGCGTTGAAGCGTGTCCACGTGAAGTGATGACATTCGGCAAGCGGGAAGACCTGGTTAAGGTGGCGCGCCAGAAAATCGCGCGGCATCCTGACCTCTACGTTGATCACATTTATGGCGAACATGAAGCCGGCGGCACAAGCTGGATGTATCTCTCCAAAGTGCCGTTCGACGAAATCGGATTCCGTACTGACGTCGGCAAGAGGCCCTATCCGGAACTGACGCGAAACTATCTCTCTGCCGCGCCGCTCGTGATGGCGATTTGGCCAACGTTCTTTTTGAGTGTCTATCTGTTCACAAAACGCAAGGAACAGTTAGCCAAAGAAGAGAACGGCAGCGGCAACAATAACCACGAGAAGGAGCACGCATAATGGCTGTTCCAACTCAATTAACGCCTAATGCACCCGCTCATGATTTCGTACGGGACAAGATATTCCTCGGGCGCACACCGCGCGAGTATTTCCTGAGCCTGTTGACTCCGGGACATGCAATCGCCGCGATTATCATTCTCGTTGGGCTGTACGTTTCGTTTGAACGCTTCACCAAGGGCATGGGTGCGATTTCGAATCTCACCGATGCCAATCCGTGGGGCATCTGGATCGGTATAGACGTGCTATGCGGAGTGGCGCTGGCTGCCGGTGGATTTATCACCGGAGTTATCTTCCACCTGTTTGGCATGAAAGAATACCGGCCACTGGTTCGTCCGGCGATCTTGACAGGATTTCTCGGATATGCACTGGTTGTCTTCGGTCTGATGTATGACTTGGGCCGCCCGTGGCGTCTCCCCTACCCCATGGTTTGGTCGTGGGGCACGAGTTCGGTCATGTTCGAGGTCGGCTGGTGCGTGGCGCTCTATCTGTTCTGCCAATTCATTGAGTTCTGGCCGCCGCTTTTGGAATGGCTCGGCGCCAAGAAATTGCGGGCGATGGCTGTGCGGCTGACGCTCGGTGCAACGGTGATGGCTGTCGTGCTCTCAACACTTCATCAATCCTCGCTTGGCGCGCTATTCCTGTTGATGCCTGCGAAGCTGCATCCGTTGTGGTACAGCATGTATCTGCCGGTGTTCTTCCTGATCAGCGCCGTCTCCGGCGGAATTGGGATGATTATTTTCGAGTCCACGTTGTCCCACCGCTACTTCAAACTGCAAACTCAGCACATGAGCCACCGCGACTTGGACAATCTCACGTTGGGATTGGCCAAAGGTGGAGCCATGGTGCTATACATGTACTTCTGGCTGAAGATTATCGGCGTAGCGCATGAGCATCAATGGTCACTGTTGTGGGACGGCTGGGGGATGTGGTGGTGGACTGAAGTCATCGGCTTTATTCTCGCGCCGGCATTCCTGTTCCTGTTCGCCGTGCGCCGCCACAACGCGTTCTATGCCCGCGTCGCCGCCGTATGGACGGTACTCGGACTGATTCTCAACCGTTTGAACGTCTCGGTCATCACGCTGAACTACAACGCCACCGAGCGTTACGTTCCGCACTGGAAGGAAGTCGCCGTGACCGTGATGATCATCACCATCGGCGTCCTGATCTTCAAATTTATCGTCAACCGGATGCCTATTCTTGTAGCGCATCCCGACTACGCCGCGGACGAACACTAAGCCGCGAACCGACTATGCACTCATTACATGAATTCACCGTGGTGACGCAGGCTGGCGAGTATATTACCGCCATTATTGGCTTGCTCTCCTTTATCCCGTTTTGGAAGGCCCTCAACAAGCGTCCGCGCCGCCGCTGACACGCGCTTGACCGGGTTTTGAATATGAGAACTTTCTTTGCACTGCTTGCCTTGATCCTTTGGATCGCGGTCCAACCCGCCGAATCCAAGACCGCCGGACCGACAAATGGCTGCGGCGAATGCCATGTGTGCAGTTCGCCCACCGCGAGTGATCCTTGTTTGCGCGGCTGCCCGCGCCCGCGTTCGACTCCCAAAGATATCAGCATGGGGCCGGACGAGATCATTATCAACGAGATCGAATCAGAATACGAGCCGGTCAACTTCGCACACAAACTGCATGCGGAGATGACCTCGATGGACCGCGGCTGCCAGGACTGCCACCACTTCCAAGAAGTCGGCGGTATTACAGCCTGCAAGAACTGTCACCCGCCCGATGCTGCTGACGAGAATCTTGAACAACCGAGCTTGAAAGGCGCGTATCACCGCCAGTGTCTAGGTTGCCACCAAGATTGGAGCCACGATACCGCCTGTGATATCTGCCACCTAAAGAAGGGCCAAGAGCCTACGATGCCGATGGCGTCACGTTCGCCGGGCAGCAAGATCGCCGGACTGACCGAACCGGTCAAGAAGGTCTGGAACTCGACGTACGGCGGCGGCACGGTGGTGACGCTCTTTCACAAGAATCACACCGAGAAGTACGGCGTAAGCTGTGCGTCGTGCCACCATACCGAGGGTTGCGCGGTTTGCCATGCCAAGCAGGAAAAGACTGCGAAGATCTCGCATAGTGAAGAAGCGCTGCACGCGATCTGTAATACGTGCCACGCCGAGATGAGCTGCGACCAGTGCCACCTTAAGCAGGAGGCCACGGCCTTCTCGCATAGCCGCACCGGCTGGCCGCTCAAATCTTATCACGAACGACTCGCCTGCCGCCGCTGCCACGGAAGTCCGACACACTTCGACAAGCCCGCGTCGAGTGATTGCGCCGGCTGCCATAAGCCGTGGGACGAAAAAACCTTCAAACACGAGCGCACGGGTTTGGCGCTCAGCGAAACGCACTCGGATACCGAGTGTGCGGAATGTCATATCAACGGAATCTACTCCGTTGCACCTACTTGTAACAGCTGCCACGACGAGGACACGGCCTTCCCTGCATCCTTGCCTGGCAAGAGACTGAAATAACTTATGAACGCCCTCATCTCACTCCTGCTCCTCCTTTGCCTGTCGCTGCCGCTATCGGCCGCTACGCCGGATAACGCCACGTGCATCGAGTGCCACTCAGACGCTACGTTAACCCGCACCAACAAAGACGGCTCCGTATCGTCCCTGTGCGTCACCGAAGATTCCCTGAAAAACTCGAAGCACGCGAAACTGGCGTGTGTGGAATGCCACGCGGACTTGAAAAATTTCGACGATTGGCCGCACACGGAACGGCTCGCGGCCGTGAACTGTGCAAGTTGCCATAAGGATGCCGCCGCGATGGTTGCATCAGGAGGACATGAGGGCGTTCTGAAGTGCGCGGCCTGTCACGGAACGCACAATATCATGGGCGCCGGTGATCCCAAAACGAAAACCGGACGCGAGAAGATTGACCAGACATGCGCCACATGCCACAACCGCATGCACGCGCCTGAACGCGGACGAACGGCCGCCTACGCCAGCTATGACGTCGGCATCCACGGACGCTTGCATAAAGCCGGTAAGGAAGGTCTTCCATCTTGCACGCAATGCCACACGGCGCACGCCGTGCATTCGGAAAACCGTCAGTCGGACAAACTCGAAGACGCTTGCCTGCAATGTCACCAAGCTGTAGCCGAAGAGTTCAAGAAATCCGTACACGCACAATTCCGCGAAGGGCGCAACCTCTCACATTGCTTCGAGTGCCACGGCGAACACCGCAGCCGTGCGCCGTCCGATTCAACTCTGCGTGTGACCAATGAATCGCCTGCGGAAGCGACGTGCGGTGCGTGCCATGCAGAATCCGTGGCGCGTTACAACCAGAGCTTGCACGCTTATGCTCTCGAGAGCGGCTCGCCGCGCGCACCGCGCTGTGAAAGCTGCCACGGCGCGCACAATATTCGGAGAGTGTCGGATCCTGAATCGCCCATGAACCGCGCGAAACAGGTCGAGACGTGCGCCAAGTGCCACAGTCAAATCGGTATCGGAATGGACCCGGACGTGCGTTTGCCGCGCTCCTTCGAGAATTACCTCGAGAGTACGCACGGCAAGAAGCTGAAGGAAGGGAATAAAGAAGTTCCGGTTTGCATTGACTGCCATGGCGGCCACGCGATTCGCGGAAGTAGCAATCCACTCTCTACAATTGCGCAGACTAACATTCACGAGACGTGCGGTAAGTGCCACAAGAGCGAGCACGATCAGTACAAGGTCTCGATCCACTATCGAGCACTCGAGAGCGGGATAAGTGACAGCCCAACCTGCACGGGGTGCCACGGCGAGCACCTGCTGATTTCACCTAAGGACCCGCGCAGCAAAGTCAGCCATGATAGAATTGCCTCTGAAACTTGCGGCAAGTGCCACGAAAACCCGGACATCATTCGTAAATACGGTTTGTCGCCGGATGTCGTATCAACGTATTCAGACAGCTACCACGGATTGGCAACGAAAGCAAAGAACCAGAAGACTCCTTCGTGCGCCGACTGCCATGGTGCCCATGCCGTCAGAACGGCCGCCGATTCACTGTCATCAATTCACCCGGTAAACTTAGCCAAGACTTGTGCCGAATGCCATCCCAAGGCCGACGCGAATTTTGCACAGTCATACACGCATAGCGCCTTACAGCCGCGTGAGGGCGGGGCGCAATGGTGGATCGCGCGCATCTATTGGCTAATGATTGCGCTCGTCATCGGCGGCATGGTCATTCACAACTTGCTGATCCTGAACTATCACCTTGTCAAAGCACGCGAGCATCAGACCGCCGGTAAGAAAGTCACTCGATTCGACCGGCACCAAATCGTGCAGCACATGGCGTTGTCCATCACCTTTATTCTGCTCGCAGTAACCGGATTTGCTTTGAAGTACCCGGATGCGTGGTGGGTAAAGCTGATGGCGATGGTGGGCATTGACGAAGGCATTCGCAGCGTGACGCACCGCGTGATGGCCATTGGTCTCATTCTATGCTCAGTCTATCACGTGTGGTACCTGTTCCGGACTCGCCGCGGGCGCGAAGAATGGAACGCCATGCTTCCAGCACCGAGCGATATGAAGGAACTCCGGGACAACATGGCCTTCCACTTGAACAAAACCAGCGAGCCGCCAAGATTCGACCGCTATGACTACTCACAAAAGGCCGAATACTGGGCGCTCATTTGGGGTACAATCCTCATGATCGCAACCGGCTTCGTGCTGTGGTTCCCCGCCGAACTGTCACCTCTTCTTCCGGCATGGGCAGTACCTGTATGCCAGACGATCCACTTATACGAAGCATGGCTGGCGACACTGGCGATTGTTGTGTGGCACTTCTTCTTTGTGATCTTCCACCCTGAAGAGTATCCGATGAGCTGGACGTGGTTGACAGGAAAGATGAACCTCGACCTCGTCAAACATAGACACCGCCGCTGGTATGACAAGATCGTGGATACGCCTGAAGTACAAGACGACGCGCCAGCATCCAAGACTGAATCAGAAAAACACTAATCCACAAAACAATGACTCGTACAATCGTTTTCTTCATCGCTGCGGCCGCGCTGTGGCTCGCACCTACAGTCTGGGCGCAATCAAACCAGGACTGCATGGAGTGCCACAGCGACGCATCATTGACTGTAGAAACACTGACCGGGCACAAGTCGCTGACGGTCACGTCCGATAGTCTCAAAGGCTCCGTGCATGAGGGACTCGATTGTATTGATTGCCACGCCGATCTGAAGGGCGCGGACTTTCCGCACAACCAGCCCAAACGCGTGAACTGCGGTGAATGCCACGAAGAAGCGATGAAGATGTTCATGGCCGGCTTCTTCAACAAGCTCAATGCCATGGGCTTCCGCGGCGTTCCCGAATGTTCCGACTGCCACGGCGATCACAACATCACCGAACACGCGGACTCGCGCCACGTTTGCGGCATCTGCCACCGTAATGAACTTGCCGCGTTTGACCAGAGCGTGCACTCGCGCACCGGCAAGGCTGCAAAACTGGAAATGAGCTGCACGTCGTGCCACGACCCGCATTTCAAGTCCAAACGTGACAGCATGACGACCGCCGAATGGCACGAGTACAGCATCAAAGGCTGCCTCGAGTGTCACAAGAAGGAATCGCAAAACTACCTGGCCAGCAAACACTACGCAAAAATCAAGTCGGGCGACACTAACGCGCCGAATTGCGTATCCTGCCACGGCGAACACGACATATTGTCTCCCGGCGATCCTGCGTCGCATACGTCCGTTGACCGTTTGGACGCGCTGTGCGCAAAGTGCCATAAAGGCTATGAAGAATCGCTGCACCGCAAGGACAGCGTAGATGCGCGCTTGATGACATGCGTGGCCTGCCACACCGGACATCAAACGCAAATGGTACAGGCCGCAGGCGGAATTTTCCGCGAAGAACTTCCCGCGACATGTAACCGTTGCCACAGCGACGAACGCCACGCTAAAGAGTTTCTCGCGCATGGCAAGGTCATGACGGAATCCGAAACGGGCGGCGTGTCCAACTGCACGCAGTGCCACGTCTATCACTTTAACCGCAAAGTTGAAGGCGAAGAGCCGCGCTCGAACCTGCGGATGCAGTGCGAAAACTGTCATACGAAAGAGTACCAGGAGTACATGCGCAGCGAGCACGGGTTGGCACGCGCCAAGGGTCATACCGAGGCCCCCACCTGCGTCACTTGCCACGGCGACAAAGACATCAAGAAAGTCAGCGAAGATATGCGGCCGCGGCACATCATAGATATGTGCAGCAAGTGCCACGGCAACCGCGAATTCGCGCTCAAATTTCAGTTGAATCCTGAAGTCGTGCGCTCATACGAACGCACGTACCACGGCCAGGCCTACAACCTCGGCTATCAGGGCGACGAGTTTGCGACCTGCGTGAACTGCCACGGCAACCACGATATTCGCTCACAGGATGATCCCGAATCCAAGATCAGCCGTGAAAAAATCGTGCAAACGTGCGCCCGCTGTCATAAGGACGCCAACGAGAATTTCGTACAGTTCCTATCGCACTACGACCCGCACGGCGGCTCCGCCGGCGCAACGGCGCCACAGCGCAATGTAACCTTCGCAGAGAAGTTCATGACGTCGCTGCTGTTTTTTGTATTCGGATTTTTTGGACTGCATACGATCCTGTGGTTCTTCCGTGAGATTGCCGCAGGCCGACCCAAGCGCAGTCCTGAGGCCGTGCGCAAATGGGTACGCCGCTTTGATCCGTGGCAGAGAACATTGCACATTACGTTGGCGTCGAGCTTTCTCTTGCAGGCCATGACCGGTCTGCCGCTAAAATTCTCGCATTCCCAGGCCGCATATTGGATCACGAGCAATCTAATTGACTTGCGCACGATGGCCGTAATCCATCGCGTCGGTGCGATCTTGATGATCTCAACCTTCGTGCTGCATGTCCTGACATTGTTTTATTCGTGGCTGATTAAACGCAAGAAAGGCCTGTTCTGGGGCGACAATTCCATGACGCCGAACTTGCAGGACGCCAAGGACATCTGGGCGCACTTCAAGTACTTCTTAGGCCTTGGGCCGAAACCCAAGTTCGGCAAGTTCGCCTATTGGGAAAAGTTCGACTACTTCTCCGTGTTCTGGGGCGTGGTCATTATCGGTTCAAGCGGTTTCATTCTTTGGTTCCCAGAGTTCTTTACGCAGATTCTCCCTGGATGGATGATCAATCTCGCGCACATCGTCCACAGCGAAGAAGCACTGCTGGCCACGGCGTTCATCTTCACGGTACACTTCTTCAACGGCCATTTGCGCCCATCGAAGTTCCCGATGGACGACGTCATCTTTACTGGCCGCGAATCCACCGAAGAACTTGAACGTGGACGTCTACGCGAAGTCGAGCACATGAACGCACACGGCAGTTTGGACGATCATGTTATCCCGCCGATGAAACGCTGGCACAAGTTGGCACTCTTGACTTGGGGCTGGACGGCATTTCTGACGGGGTTGGTACTGCTCGTGTTCATTTTGTACAGCCTGTTCGGCTAATCCTGTTGCACCTTTTTTCAAACGGCCTCGTTATCGAGGCCGTTTGCTTGGCTTGGGCTGACAAGGGACCTTCATTGAATTGAGGTAATTGTGCAAAATGGAATGATTTTGCTTTGGGTTTCGGTCTTCTGGATCGTATCTGAAATAGCGCTGGCGCGCGGGAGAAAGTCCGCCGACAGTGACGCAATCCGCGATCCCTCCTTGACTGTGTTGTGGATTGCCATCATTCTCGCTGTCACGGCGGGTACCATTGCTTCATCGTCGGAGGAGTTCCATTTCGCGGACCATGCGAGGACAATCTCGACGTGTGGTCTGGGCTTGATTGTGGCAGGCCTCGTTTTGCGCTGGATCGCGATCTATCAGTTGGGCAAAATGTTTACCGTTAATGTCGCCATTTTGCGGGACCATGTGTTGGTTCAGTCCGGCCTCTATCGCATAGTCCGCCATCCAAGCTATACCGGCAGTCTATTGTCCTTTCTTGGGCTGGGCTTTGCATTGGCGAACAAATTGAGTGTTGTTCTTATTTTTGTCCCTGTTCTCGCGGCGTTCCTTTACCGCATAGTCGTCGAAGAGCGGGCGCTCGAGCAAAGGTTTGGCGATGCTTATCGGGATTACTGCCGTACATCGAAACGGCTGATCCCGTGGATATACTGAACAGAGAATCTCAGCAATAGAAGCGGCCCGGCACTTTGAAAGTGCCGGGCCGCTTCATTTTCAAGGCAGATGGCGTAAATCTCAGTCGCCCGGGAACGTCGCGTTGATCACGCCGTTGACGTGCAGCGTGTCGCCCGGCAGGAAACGAATTAAATTCGCGTCATTGTAGTTGGACGTCGGATCCACATTCGGATGGCAATGATGGCATTGGTTATCCGTCGGGTGGAACGGGGACGGCGGCGGAACCTGATGGCATGAGCGGCATGCCGTCAAGGTCTGACCAGATTTCCATTGCACCGCGACCATCGGCGCGCCCTGATGCAGATTAGAATGGCACCACGTCGCACAGTTACTGTTCTCGTACGACGCCGGATAGCCGTTTGCCGTCGAGATATTCGCATCGGCGTAGCCGATATCACCGGGCAGGTTGTCAATGTGCGTCAGATCGCGCACGCCATTATGGCATTCCGTGCAGGCGTAACGCGAATGCGCCGAATGCGCGCCCGGATTCTCGTTGCCGAGCGGACGCGTCGTTGTCGGTGGCATACCGTGACACGTGTTGCAGGCCGCGGGGCCATTCGCTTGTGTGTGACACTCGTTACAGCTTGCGCCACTGCGACCACCTGCGAAGTCTGTGCCGTGACAGGATTGGCATGAAGTGATCGTTGCCCAATTCTCAATAGACGAGAAACCCTCGGCATGTGATTCGCCGTAACCCTTGGCATGCGGGTAACTGTGGCAATCATAGCAAGCTGTTCCAACCGTCGGCACAACTTCTTCCTCTTCCGGACCGTTGTCGAAGTTCTGTGCGCTGCCTTGTATTGCGTGACAGCCCAGACAACTCTCACCTTGACTCGAAGTCGCCGCCCTGCCGTGCCATTCTGGGCTATACGGATCCATCCAGCCCGTCGGATGCGTTTCGTAGTCTGAAGTCGTACGATCTTCAGAGCAGGAAACAAGGGCGAGTGCGACAACGATAATCGCGATTGCCGCGAAGGTATAGGATTTATTTCGCATGGCACCTCGCACACGTCGGTTCGGAATTGGGTGTGTCGTGACAGGACATGCAGCTCTCTAGATCAAATTCCGCCGATTCGCCGTGCGTGCCGCCGTTGGGCGTCACGAAGCCAGGACGGAAGTGATCGTTCGGAAGCACATTCATGTCGCGGTGACAATCGAGGCAGAAGCTGCGCTGCTCATGGCATGTGCCGCAACGCATGTCGCTCAGATGAGCGTCCTGTCCGTGACTGTTCAGGAAGTTGCGCGGATGCGGATTGATGACCGCATCACCCTGGTGACAGCTTTGGCAATCGAGATCACTGCCTGAAGCATGGCACATCGTACAATTCGCGTTCAGATCCATGCTGGCACCACCGTGGCGCTGAACCCACAGGACATTATGATTCTCGGGTTTCAAGCGTTCACCGGGCAGGTGGCACGTATTGCACTCCATCGCCACGGCACGCTCGCTGTGACACTTCATGCAATCAGCCATGCGCGGAAAGTGATTGACCGCTTCGTCAAGATTGGTGTGGCATGCGGCACACTCGAGTTTCGCATTTTCCAGATGCCGCTTGTGCCGGAAAATCGGACTGTAGTCGGCAATGTATTTGAAGACAAATCCGTCCTTTTGTTCGCCCAGCGCAATACCCTTGTTGGCGACGTCCGCCTCCGAGTGGCACTCTGAGCAGGCGTTCCATGTGGGCAGAAGATTGTCCGTTCCGGCAACGCTGTTAGCGACGCCGCTGTGACAGTGAGCACAGTCGAGGTCGGTGTGCTGACCGTGCTTGAACGCCGGAGGCGTTTTGCCCGTCGAACCGACCAAGGGGAAGTCCTTGGCATAGAGACTCGCGACCGTAAATAACATGACCAAAATTAGCAGCCGTCTCATTGCTCACCCCCCAACTTCGAGCGGAAGCTCGTCGAGAGTGACAGTAAGGCACGCCAATCTTCACTGCGGTATTGATTCTTCAAATGCTCCACCCGGCAGCCTAAGTTGAACATCCGCAGGGGTGACCAGGTCAAACCGCCGTAGATCACTTGCGCTTCGGTATTCGGACGAACTTCGCTGTTCGAGCCGCGCGAATAGTCGAAACCAGCCCGGGCTTCTAACGTGGAGAAATTGTAGCGGCCAAACCCATAGAACCCGTCCATGTCACCGCTACCTGCCGAGAGCCAGTGCGTGTAGCCCACTTCACCGTACTCGTCACCGGCGCCCGCGCGAACCTTGTACAGCATGTCCAATTCCGTGAAAACCATGTAACCCATACCCGTCGCGTAAACGCCGCTGCCCAAGTTGTATTGCGCGCCACCGCGCACCGAAGAGGTTTTGGAATCTTCGAGGAACATCGCGAAAAACGAGTCTTCAAACACACGTGGAGTCTGCGTCCGAGCGTCCACTGAAACCTGCAATCTCTTCGTCACGTCCGCATAGACCGCGACTTGACCTGTTTCAATCGAGGACTGTTCGAGATTCATGTGCAGCCTCGCGCGAATCGTGATGTTGTCCACGCGGTGGCAGTTGAAATCCACGCCCGCGCCGCTGTAGAGCACGTCGCCGTCTTTGCTGACATACGAGTACGAGAAATTCAATTGCCGCGGACCAAAGCGCGTGCGCAAGTTCGCGCCCGCTGTCCAGCCGCCTTCCGGATTCTGTTCATCGAGGCTTAGCGATGTTTGCGGTCGCGCACCGCCATAAACTCGAATATCCGTCTTGCGCGTGATCGCATAGTCCGTCCACACGCCCAGCAGATTTCCGCGGCCCACGCCTTCATTCAGCCATTGCTGGCCCAAGCGCACGTCCCACGGCGAAGCATCCGGCTTCCAAATCAACAGGGCGCGGCTGATGCGCAGAGCGGACGTTCCGTTATCATCGCCGTTCTGAAAATCCGCGTAGCCGCGGAAAGTGCTTTCAAAATTCCAGTCGCCGCCGCCGAAACGCTGTACGTTCAGGCTGAGTAATGGCACAATCTGCACGTGATCAACCGAGTCGTCACGCAGATAGGACCACAGCCCGAAGCGGCCCGTCATGGTCGCAGCGGAAGCGGAAGCTACAGCGCCAATCGAAATAGCGCATAGCAGTCCGAGCAGGAGCAATCGCTCCCGAGGTCGAGTTCGTTGCATAAGAGGGTAAGTTACAGGTGTGGCAATGCGGCGGCAGGAAGTCCCGCCGCCGCATACCGTCTTTATTCAGTGTCGAATTCTACTTCTTGGCCAGAATCGCGTCCGACGGCTCGGTGTAGCCCGGGCCGCCCGGCGAAACGTACTCAATTGCGTTCGTCAACAGCGAATGCGCGTAGGTGTAGTTGTGCACACCCATGGAGCCTTCATTGTACACGAAGAACCAGGCATAAGCCGCTTCGCGCTGGGCACGTGTCGTATTCAGCGTGTCCATGTACGGCTGCGTGCCGTTGTCCGGCAGAATCTCCAGCAACTCGTTCATCAGGTTCTGGATTTCCGTGCGGCGCCCGTGATAGTCAAAACCTTCCGGCGTCGCATGACACTGGTTACACGCTTCGACGACCGGCGCAAAGCTGTGGCCATGGTAGTCATGGCCCGGAGTATCGCCCGGAATCGTGTGCACGTGACAGGTCACGCACATATCTTCGAGTGAACCTTCACCGATCACAACATCAGGCTGGTGCACTGATTCGCGCTCATATGTGTAACCGGGAATCTCATACGAGCCATAGCCGATTAGCATATCGGCTTGCGGGCTGCCGTGCGGTCCCGGACGCGTCGTGCCGTTGTTAATTTGGCCGTTGATGTTGTTGACATCGCGGCGCGCATGGTGGCACTGTGCGCACAATGCACCCTTACCAAAACTCAACAAACCCAACTCTTCGTCAGGCACCCACAGTGTGTCCGGATGGTCCGGGCCAGCATAGACGATCGGGAACTCAGCCAGACCGCGCAGATACGCCGGATTGTTCTCAGCATCATAAGAGTGAACATCGTGGCACGTCGCGCACGATACCTGGTAGGCTTCCGCCGGAACTTCACGGTCTGCCCAATCGGCATCCCACTTCTTGATGAAACCTTCCGACGTGTGGCAGAAGTTGCAGGTCGAGCGATTAAACTCGGTGTTGAATTCTTCAATTCCGCCCGCACGTTCAATCGCCGTGCCGTGAGCCGAAGGTTGATACTCTTCGTACTGCGAGTGGCAGCGGTTGCAAGTTTCACCCGTCACGACCAATTCGATATCCGGCTCATGCGACGAGAAGTCCGGGCCCATCGGGCCGTGACAGGCTTCGCACGTCACATTGCGCAAGTTCGGATTCGCAAAATCGTCATAACCCGCGTTGTCCACGCCGGGCGTCGTCACCGTGCCGTCAAACGCCACGATATCGTCCCAACCGGTCGTATGGCACTGCAAGCAGTACGGATTGTTCTCCGAACCGGCATTCACCAGAGCTTGATAGGCCTCCGCGTGATGCGTGCCTTCCCAGCCGCTAACCTTGGCCTCATGGCAGTGGCTGCAGCGGTTGGCGTTGTCGCCCAAATAGCTCGGGAAGACGGACGGCACATAGGTATTCACACCCACGCGCACCACGGCGCTGACGCTGCCGTCATTGTCGCTGACCGTCACGCTGATTTCATACAAACCCATGCCGCTCGGCGGCGTGTAGTTCGTTACTGGAGCCGACGGCGTCGAAAGCGTGCCAGTCGTGGTCGTCCACGAATAGGTCATGGCATCGCCGTTTGGATCGTAGGCACTCACGAACAGCGTCGTGCTTTCACCCGTGCCGACAGAATCCGGAGCCGCGACCACTGCCTGAATGATCGGCGGTAAATCGGGGTTGACGCCTGATGGCCCCGCCGGGCCTTGATCACCTTCGCAACCCATGAAAGACAGGCCGGCCACCAGCAAACCGGCAATCACGAACCAAGCTGGATGAAGTGTATTGCGTTTCATCTTCTGCATCCCTTATCGGGTCCTCTTCCCGTAATGGTTGCTCCGGCATTGGGCCGGAAAAAAATTACCCCCCACAGACCAAGCTGCGGAGGGTATTGTATATTGGATAGTTATTGTCAGATTTCAGACAGAAATCCGGACAGGCCGCAACGAACAGCCCATAAGCGCTGTATTTTCTGTGTATTATGCGTTCCATCATGGTTCTGCAAGGGACTTGTGCACATCTTATTCACAACCCTTTGCACGCATAGTACACAATTTTCATTCCAAGAGCAAGGTCAGCAATGATTTTGCTGACCCTACCTCAAAGACTCGTCCATGCTCATCTTCCAATTACACAATTATCCAGATGAACACGCTCATATTCACTCTTCACTACTGAAGAGGCATTCCGCCAAACGCTCGCACCTGCTGGCCCCGGTCAAAAGGCCGTTTTCATCATCAATAAAACGAACTTTCGGGCCTTATTTGACACTTTTGGCAGCAATCAGCCGCAAAATGCCACGCCCTTTGCCTAATGCCCGGCAGCGCGATGCTCGCGAATGAAACGGTTGATCTCGTCGCGTTCAAAAAGAATAACTTTACGTGACAAACGCACGCATTTCAGCCGTTCTTCCCGCACCCAACGCATGATCGTGGTGCGATGTACACGGCCCAACAGTTCGGCAGCCTCGGAGAGGGTGAGCAACCCCTGCGGCGAATCTTGATTCGCACGCGGTGTCATTACCCCATCCACACGGGTGCTCTTCAGCACGCGCGCACTAACGGTTGTCATGGGGTCTCCTTTTGCGGCAGTTCTTTTCGGCGCCTTCTTTTTAGAGTTCATTGAGCAGCTCCGATGGATTCATACCACCGCTTATACATTTGTGGATTATGCGCCGACCCGCTGCCATCCCGTGACAGCCAATCGGACAGTTGTTGATATTGTCTATACCGCTCACTCTCCACTCGATAGTGAGATTGAGCAGTGCGAATATTCTCAGAAAGCTTCCGCGCATCCGCTTGCCAGCCGCGCAAGGTGTCGCCAAAGGCGGCATCGTGGCAGCCGACACACAGCGGCGTTACTTCGCGGGTCACGTTGGCGCCGCTTGTTTCATGGCAGTCGGTGCAGCCAAAATCCAAGTCCTTCTTAAAAGACGGCGTCGCGCCGGCAAATGCCGGGATGTTGCCATTGAACACCGCTGCCTGCGTCGTATGGCACGATTCACACTTCGGCTTGCCGCTGGCCAGAGGCTGGTGGTGGCAGCTATTGCACTGGGCTGTGTTCATCACGATGTGGCCGTGATTCTCCTGGCCCGATGCGTGGCATTCTTCACAGCTTTTCAGCGGCGTATGTTTGCGATGGTCAAACGTCTGGCCGCCACGTTGTACCACGGCATCGCCCGCTGCCGGATGACAAGACGCACAACTCGGTCCCGATCCCGCTGGCTGCCCGGAAATACGTGCAGCAAGATGCTCAATCATCTCCGGATTGTGCAGTGGATTGCCATTCTTATAGATGTTCAGAGCCCGCACCATCGTGTCCCGGAGCGCAGGTTCAAGCGCCTGCGCCCGTACCAGCAATTCCGAAATCCGCCGATTCAGCGGTTCATCCCAGCGCGACCACAATTCATCATACCGCGCATCATGGCAAGGTGTGCAAACGGGCTTCGATTGCTTGTTCTCGGTATTGTGAATTTCACCAACGTGGCACGATTCACAGCTCATACCCGCACGGGACATCGCCGAAGGAGAAATCGGCAAGCCGGGTAGGTCACCGCGCCAAACACGCTCGATCGCCTTATCAGAGCCGCCGTGGCACTCACTGCACCGGCGCTGTTCGCCCGCAAACGCCACGGCTTCTTTGCCGTGCCGGATTTGAATGTGGCATGCGGTACACTCCACCTTACGATCCGTCACGTGCTTCTGATGCACAAACTCGTGGTCGTCGTACCGCTGAATATGCTCCAACTGCGAGTGACAGGAATTGCAGCGTTCCTTCGGCACAAAGCCGTCACCTGCCACCTCACTGGCATGGCAACTCTGGCAATCCACGTTGCGTGCCAACATCTCTGTATGGTCAAAGCTCGTGTCTGCGGCCATCGTTCCGGTCGGGGGAGTATGGCACTTGCGGCAAGTGGCCAATTCAGTACGCACTCCAACGGAGTCCGGCTTAAAATGGCAGGTGAAGCATGTCGTTTCGTTGACCGTAATATGCTCGCCCTGCACAATGTTAGCGTGACAAGACGTACAGCGCAATTGCTTGCCGCGCCGCTTCTCTTCCAAGTGCGGCTTGTGGTCAAACTTCACGCCGCGAAAATCCTCAGTGCTTTGCAGCAATCGCGTGTCGTGACAACCCTGCCGCAAGCAATTCGCGTCTTCGATTTCGGCCCACGGCTTCGAGCGCTTGTAAACACCCGTGAAGTAGTTGGCCACCATGGACATTGCCAAGAACTTCGAATGCACCGTGCCCTCGAGTCCCGGAGGGATGTGGCACTGTGTACAGGTCACATTATGGTGGGTCGAAGTCTCCCAGGCCGCGAAATACGGCTCCATCACATGACATGACCGGCAAAACGTCGGCTGTGAGGTAACCTTGACAAAAAACAGGAGCGAAAACACGACGACTACAGCCGATGCAAATAGTACCAGGCCAATGCGGCGCGGGCCAAATCCCATCAGTCGTTTCCAACCCACACCGAACAGCCAGAAGGGAAGCTTGATCGTCTCCCAACAGGCCGTGAAAAACTCGCGTATATGCCAGCGCAGATTGTGCATCAGTCCGCCCAACTTCCGTCAGGCTCTCCAAAAAAACGAAATCCCGAACCGCAGTAGTGTCATCAGGTTCGGGATCAAACGGAAGACCGCAAGGGCAAACGGTTAACCAAGCCAACGATTAGGTTGCGGCGGCATTGCCGTCCATTGTAATCGGTTGCGTGCCTTAGGCGCTAATCCCGAGTCCAATAACAATATCGGTAAGCAATCCGGCACAGTCAAGCAGAAATAGTGTGTATCTGTCACTTTGACCAAATTTCAGTGGCTGTCAAAATCACCCTATCTTACGATTTCTCTGTAAATGAGGTGTATTTTGTCCAATTTTAACCCCAAATTGCTCACCTCCTCACGCCTCGCAAGCCATAAAGCGACAAACATATCAGGCTAAAGAACGCTGTGTCCAGAACATGCTCATAATTATGGGCCGACCAGAGATAGCCGAGCGGTAATGGTTCGGTGCTGAATCCCGGCTGCTGTGCAAGCTCCGAGACTCCGACCTGAAGCGGGAGCCACACCTGGTAAGCCAACAACGGCACCGACAGCGCTGCCAGACTTAGAAGCCACCATTTTGCCGATGTCCCAATTTCGCCGTTTGCCAGCCTGCCAAACCATAGTGCCAACGGAATCGGGAAAAAAGTCAGGGGGAAGGTCGCCAACTCCCGCGCGCTATGTGCTAGATACCGCGGATCAGTCAGTGCATGAGCGATACTCGACACGGATCCGCTGGTCAGCAGCGCCACAAGCAGCGCACAAATCGTCGCCGCAACTACGACGACGGCCTCTCGGGGTCGCCAGACAATTCTCTTCCCGAACGCCCAGAGCGCGGTCGCGAGGTACAAGGGAAGCAGAATCACCAGAGAGAGCGTACTGGGTAGATGCAGTAGGAACGAGCCGCCGGGCTCATTCCGCACATCACTCTGCTTGCGCAAGAACAGGTAGTCAAGCGTATCGTTCCAACCAAAATACCAAACACTTCCCACGAAACACAGTGCCACAAACACAAACGCCGCGCCCAACCAGCGTGTGTCGCAGCGCGCTGGCGGAGTGTCCGGCGTCAGCACGCGCAACCACGCCGTCAAGAGCACGGCGATGATCATCAATGAAGGGAAATGTCCGAGAAAATGCGAGGCGTACAGCGCCGTCGCAAGCAGCGTCAGCTTGCCGCTCTCATGCACTACGGCGTTCCACAACCACCACTGATTGTGAAACAGCGCCATATAGAAGTACGAAACCGCGTAGGTCAGCAACGGAACAGCCAGAAGCAGCCCGGGACTCCACACACGAATCATGCGGCAACAATCGAGACAATCCGCCGCGCGGCCTCTTCACAATCCGCCCGGTTTATATCACGGTGAGTCACGAGACGAACCGTGCGCGGCCCGAAATCGAAGAACGCGACTCCGGCAGCCTGTGCCTTATGTACGAGTGTCGCGGCATCCGGTGCGCCCGGCGCAAGCTCAAAGATAATGATGTTTGTTTGCACCGTGGACAGATCAATTTCGATGCGCGGCGATTGTGCTAATATCTCCGCGATGCGCCGCGCGTTGGCATGGTCGTTATGCAACTGCTCAAGATGATGATCGAGCGCATGCAAACAGGCTGCCGCGAGAATTCCGGTCTGCCGCATCGCGCCGCCGAACATCCGCCGGTAGCGCTTCGCGCGGGTGACAATATCTACGCGGCCCGCGAGCATCGAACCCGCTGGACAGCCCAACCCTTTAGAAAACGCCACCGACACTAAATCAAACGGTGCGGCCAGTTCAGCAAAACTTCTGTTTGAAGCCAGCGCCGCATTCCACAACCGCGCACCGTCGCAATACGACCACACACAGCGCTCGCGCGCCGCATCGCAAATATGCACGACTTCTTCTTGCGGGAAAATCACACCTCCTGCCCGGTTGTGCGTGTTCTCTATCGCCATCAAAGTCGTCGGCGGATGCACGATATGCCCCGGCTCATTGTACGCCGCAAGGAATTCGTCGCAAGTAAACGTACCGCGCGCTCCGACTTCCGTGAACTGCACGCCCGAGTTCGCCGCCGATGCTCCTGTCTCGTGAAAGATGAGATGCGGCTCGCGGCTCGTGACCACATGATCCCCCGGCCTCGTCAACGTCCGCAAGGCCGTCTGATTCGCCATGACGCCGGTCGGGAAAAAGAGCGATGCTTCTTTCCCCAGCAATTCGGCCACGCGTTCTTGCAGTAAATTGACCGTAGGGTCTTCGCCAAATTGGTCGTCACCGACTTCCGCGGTCGCCATAGCCTGCCGCATCGCGGCAGTCGGTTTGGTTATTGTATCTGAACGTAAGTCAATCATCGCTAATCCTGATTCGCGGAAAGCAGCCGCTTGGCGGCATCGAATGAGATTCCCTTCCGCAACGCGTAGTCTTCAACTTGATCATCGGCAATCTTACCAACACCGAAGTACTTCGCTTGCGGATGCCAGAAATAAAAACCGGAAACGGACGACGCAGGCAGCATCGCAAAATGCTCGGTCAAAGTCATGCCTGCATTCTGCTCGGCCTGCAAGAGATCAAACAGCACGCGCTTCTCTGAGTGCTCGGGACAGGCCGGATAGCCCGGCGCCGGTCGAATACCCTGATAGCCTTCCTTGATTATCTCATCATTTGAAAGCGATTCATTCGCCGCATAGCCCCAATACTCGCGCCGCACACGCTCGTGCAAATGCTCGGCAAACGCTTCGGCGAGTCTGTCCGCCAGTGCCTTGGCGAGAATCGCGTGATAGTCGTCGTGCTGTGACTCAAACTCGCGCACAATCGCGTCAAGCTCACCGCCAGCGGTAACGGCGAAGACTCCCATGTAATCAGCCACGCCGGACTCTTTCGGCGCCGTGAAATCCGCCAGCGACAGATTGGGTGATGCCGCATCCTTCTTCATCTGTTGCCGCACCATGTTGAAGGTCGTTAAGATCTCGCGTCGCGAGTCATCACGGTAAAGCTCGATGGAATCTCCAACGCTGTTCGCCGGATACAACCCGAACACCGCGTGCGCCCTTAATCGTTTCTCGCGCACAATTTGTGCGAGCATCTTTTGTGCGTCGGCAAACAAAGCACGCGCACTTTCGCCAACCACCTTATCTTCCAAAATAGCCGGATAACGTCCCGTCAGCTCCCACGCCTGAAAGAATGGCGTCCAGTCAATGCGCTCGACGAGCCTATCTAGCGGGTAGTCGCGCAAGACCGTTAGCCCAAGCTGTTTCGGAGTGGGCGGCTTGATGAACTCCAGCCGCGCGCGATTGGCCCGCGCATCAGCGAGCGTGGCAAGTGATTGACGGCCCGCGCCCTGCGCGCGCAAGACGCGCACCTTTTCGTAATCGGCGGCGATCTCTTTTACGAACTCAGCACGCAACTGTTTGCTGATTAGACTGGTCGCCACGCCGACTGCGCGCGACGCATCGAGCACGTGCACCGTCGGGCCGGTGTAGTTCGGGCTAATCTTCACCGCCGTATGCACGCGCGACGTCGTCGCACCGCCAATCAACAGCGGAGTCTTCATGTTGCGCCGCTCCATCTCGGATGCGACGAAGCACATCTCTTCGAGCGACGGCGTAATCAAGCCGCTCAAGCCGATCAGGTCAACCTTTTCCGTTTCTGCGGCGTCTAGAATCTTCGCGCACGGCACCATCACGCCCAAATCAATCACTTCAAAGCCGTTGCATTGCAGCACCACGCCGACGATATTCTTGCCAATATCGTGTACGTCGCCCTTCACCGTGGCCAACAAAATTCTGCCCTTGGAACTCGATTCTCCAGCTTGCTTCGAGGCTTCAATATAGGGAATCAGGTAAGCGACGGCCTTCTTCATGACACGCGCACTCTTGACGACCTGCGGCAAAAACATCTTCCCTGCTCCGAACAAATCACCGACGCGGTTCATGCCCGCCATCAACGGCCCTTCGATGACTTCAATCGGTTCGGCAAAACTTTGCCGTGCTTCTTCGGTGTCTTCGATGATGAAATCGTCAATGCCTTCAACGAGGGCGTGCGTCAGGCGCTCCTGCACCGGGTGCTTGCGCCACTCTTGCTCAACACTCTTGTCTTTGACTTTGCCCTTCACCGTGGCCGCGAACTCAAGCAGCCTTTCGGTCGAGTCGGGGCGGCGGTTCAGCACCACATCTTCCACGCGCGTTAACAACTCAGGCTCGATGTCGTCATAGATCGGCAGCGCGCCGGCATTGACAATCGCCATGTCCATTCCGGCTTGAATCGCGTGGTACAAGAAGACGGAGTGTATTGCTTCGCGCACGGCGTTATTCCCGCGGAACGAAAACGAGACATTCGACAACCCGCCGCTGATGCGCACGTCGGGGAGCTTCTCTTTGATGCGCCGCGCCGCTTCAAAATAGTCCACCGCGTAGTTGTTGTGCTCTTCGATGCCCGTGGCAATCGCGAAGATGTTCGGATCGAAGATGATATCTTGCGGCGTATAACCGGCTTGCTCGGTCAACAGCTTGTATGCACGTTCGCAAATCGCCACGCGCCGCTCGACTGTATCCGCCTGCCCCTGTTCATCAAAGGCCATCACAATCACCGCAGCCCCGTAACGCTGGCAGAGCCGCGCCTGCCGCAGAAACTCGGCTTCCCCCTCTTTCATACTGATCGAGTTGACAATCGGCTTGCCCTGAATGCACTTCAAGCCTGCTTCAATGACGCTCCACTTTGACGAGTCAATCATGAACGGCACGCGTGCTATCGAAGGCTCGGTCGCGATGAGATTCAAATAGCGCGTCATGGCTGCTTCGCTATCGAGCAGCCCCTCGTCCATGTTGATATCAATCACCTGCGCACCGCTCTCAACCTGCTGCCGCGCCACTTCAATCGCCGTTTCGTAGTCACCGGAAAGAATCAGTTTGGCAAAACGTGCCGAGCCGGTGACGTTTGTGCGCTCTCCGACATTGACAAACCCGCTCTCTTCACCAATCGTCAACGGCTCCAGACCCGACACGCGCAACCGCACCGGCGCCTGCACGATTTTGCGCGGCGCATGCGGTTTCATCGCCTGCGCAATCGCCGCAATGTGTTTCGGCTGAGTGCCGCAACAGCCGCCCGCGATATTCAGTAGCCCTGCGCGCGCAAAGTCACCGAGCACCCGCGCCATGTGTTCCGGCGTGTCATCATATTCGCCAAATTCGTTTGGCAATCCGGCATTCGGATGCAGGCTCACATAGCACTCAGCCACGCGCGAAAGCTCCTGCAAGTACGGCATCAGAGTTTGTGCGCCTAACGCGCAATTCAAGCCCACTGCGAAGGGCCGCGCATGCACTACACTATTGTAAAATGCTTCCGTGGTCTGGCCAGAGAGCGTGCGGCCCGACTGATCCGTTATCGTGCCCGAAATCATCAGCGGCAGTTTCACGCCGCGCTGGTCAAACACATTCTCGACTGCGAAGATCGCCGCCTTGGCGTTCAGTGTATCAAACGATGTCTCAATCAGCAGAATATCCGCGCCGCCGTCCATCAAGCCTCGCGCCCCGGCCTCGTAGATCGCCACCATCTGGTCGAAATTCAAATCACGATAGCCCGGATCATTGACATTTGGCGAAAGGGAAAGCGTTTTGTTGGTCGGCCCCAGACTGCCTGCAATCCAGCGCGGACGATCCGGAGTCATCCGTTCGTATTCATCGGCGACTTCGCGCGCGATCCGAGCCGCTTCGCGGTTTAGCTCCTCGGCGATGCTTTCCAAACCGTAATCGGCCAGCGATGGCGCATTGGCCGTAAACGTATTGGTCGAAACGATGTCCGTGTCCGCGTCAAAATAGAGCGCGTGCAGCTTCTGGATGATCTGCGGCTGCGTTAGGACTAACAGGTCGTTGTTGCCCTTTTGGTCACGGGCAGAGTTCCCAAAGCGTGTCCCGCGATAGTCCGCCTCGGTTAACTTCTGCTGCTGAATCAGCGTGCCCATCGCCCCATCGAGCACCAAGATCCGCTGCTGTATGAGGCGCGCCAATGCTGCGTTACGAGAGTCGCGAGTCCAAGAAGTCATCGTGCTGAAAGTTCTATCCTGCTGTTTTAACAACTATATAAACTAACTGCCCACCAACAATCGCTGGTGAGCAGTTATTATACGAAAACTCTGATCTCTTTGCTTGGTTTTCGCGCTTTGCTCGGCGTTCCGGGCAGGTTCTCACAAACACAAGCCCCCGCCCAGCAGAGGTAAGCCGGACGGGGACTTGGCCTGAGGAGACTCTATCGGACTACTTCAGCAAGAGCATCTTGTTGACGATCTGCTGATTGTTCACGGTCAAGCGGTACATGTACATACCGGACGGCAGCGAAATCGCATCGAACGGAGTCGAATACGTGCCGGCCGTCAGGTTCTCATTGATCAACGTCGCCACATTACGGCCCAGAACGTCAAACACCGTCAAAGTAACCATACCGGCCACCGGTGTCGAGAACTGAATCGTCGTCGTCGGGTTGAACGGGTTCGGATAGTTCGTGGCCATCAGGTGCGATACTGGCAGAGCGTTCGGAACTTCGTCCACTGAAAGCAGCGGATCCAAACCATCGGTGTCACCAGCCACGCGGACAAGTTCGCCGTCCTGCTCATAGACGATTACCCATTCCGCTTCGAGGCCCTGCGGCGTGCACGAAAGCATGCCGCCGACCACAGAAAGACGCTGGCCCACTGTCGGTAGGATCGGATCGTTCAAATCAATGTTGTCGCCGTAGTCAATCACGTACTCAGCGGAGCCGTCGCTGTTCAAGTCGAGACCGTAGAAGGTCGAACCATACACGTCAACATCGGTAACCGTTCCAGCAATTTCGGCCCAGATCAGGTTACGATCGCAGCCAAAGCCGTCGGCACGACCGCCGCCGTCGCCACCATGGTCGCCTTCGCCGCCGTGACGCGGATCCCACCACACTTCGCCATTCAGCAAGTGCACGTGCACCATCGGAATCTCACCATGCGACATCAAGGCACCAACAATCGTCACGACATCGCCGTCATTGGGACGCGTCAGGCCTTCCGGCTGGTAGTCCGGAGGACCGAAGTTCAAACGATAATCATCCGTTCCATCAGCGTCAACGTCCAACGCGTAATGCACACGGGCGGGATTGGCGCTATCTGGAGTCGAGACTCTTACCGTACCGGCCAGCTCAACAAGCTCAAAGTGCGTGCTGTCATGGCCCGGTCTGTCGTGATGGCCCGGGACAAGCGTCAACGTCACAAACGTCGTCTGGTCTTCGAGAATCTCAACCACTTCGCTGGCGAAACCAAAGCCGCGGCGCGAAGCGTTTACGTTGTACGTACCGACTGTCAAATTCTCAAAAGCTACTTCGCCGTCGGCATTGGTCATGCCGCGAAGGTGATGAGGACGCGGGCCGCCATGGTCGCGAATGAACGACACACGAACACGAGCGCTGTCCACCGGCGTCGTGACGCCGAAAGAATCCGTCACGACTACCGTTACCGCCAAGTCGCCGGTGATCACAATCGCACCAAAACCGCGCAGCGGAAGTTCAATGGTACCATGTTCGGGGTCATTCGTAGTCAGCGTCAGGGTCCCTTCATACGCGCCCGTGTCAGCAGGCGAGAAGTCCACCAGAATCTCAGCGCTGTTGCCCATGGGATCCGGGGTCAGCGTAAATTCAGCTTCCGAACCCAAGGCAAAGGCATCACCAGCCACCGCAACGGATACTGTCAAATCAGCAGCTCCAGTATTGCGAACCATGACCGGCCGCGTAAACGTCGTGCCGACACCCACCGGGCCAAAGAACAGGCCGTCATGCGGCATCACCATGACGTGCGGAACCGGGTCAAACGTCGGCAGAACGAGCGTCAATTCAGCCGTTTCGCCTTCGACAACTTCAACTTCGCCATCAACCGGCGGCATCGGCGGAACACCCGCACGAACATGATACTCAACCGCAGGAATGTCCGCGAACGTGATCTGGCCATTAGCATCCGTGAAACCATCAAAATGCGGGCGACCATGGCCATGGCCATCACCGTCCGCGTTAACGAAGGCACCTTCGACCGGCACTTGAGCCGAGTCAGGGCCTGACAGGACAGTCACCGTCAAGCTGCCGGTCTGCGCCCAAGCCGCAGAGACGCCAAACAGCGCCAACAGGACCAAAGCAAGTAATTTCTTCATCTTAGTCTCCAAAATCTGAGGTGTGAAACTGCGAACCACTAAAGTCATTTCAAGACTGTATATGGCAAGCGCCGTTCCAGTTATTTAAGTTACTGTTTGTTAATCAACTTAGCTGATTTGGTTGCCCAAGACTTGCGCTCGGCTCGCACAACCCTGTGAATCTGGTGCGCAGGCTAAAATTGAATCGCCAGTTCGAGCGTCGCTGCGGCTGGATTCGCGGAAAGCTGCACCTTGCTCTTCCAGACGGCAAGGTCCAGTTGAGACAGGGCATAGACTCCAACCGTTGCCAGACCAAAAGCCCACATCCGGCCATGGTGCGAGTTATATTCATCATACAACCGCTCTGCCTCGTCCGTCGTCGAGGCAGCTAGGTAGTCTTTGCGAGCCGTATTATTCTGCGTAAGTTCACTGAGCCATAACCCGGCACAAACCGCCGTCAGTCCCAGATGCACTAAACCGCGCCCGGTCTTGCCTTCGCGCAAGAATCCGCTTCCAGGAATGATGAAGTTCGATCGCACAGACGATGGACTGGCGGAATGGCTCACCACAGGCATAGCCTCGTCCACCATCTTCGGCGTTTCCGCTTGGGCCGCACGGGCAGCAAGCCAACTTTGCTTCAAGTCGTCAAACACGACTTTGAACTTGGGGCTGACTTCTACCGGGTCGAGAGCCAGCGTGGAGTCGAGATCCAGAGCTTGCCCAAAGTGCGCACGCGCGTCTCCTTCTCGGCTTAACATGATCAGCGCGTAACCACTCAACAATTCAAGCTTCACCTGCTCGTCCGACGAAATGTCCTGCTGCCGTTCAGCACGCAACGCCAGCAGCTCAACCTGCTCGTACTGGCCAGCATGAAAGAGCGAGTCGGCTTCACTCAACACCGACGCTTGCGCGGACAAAACGCACAAGAATAGTCCTATCCACAATCGAGTCACGGCACCTCCCGCGCCACGACAAATTCTGAGTTGGCCATATTTACATTGAACTGAATCGTATCACCTGCCGCCGCACGCCAGGTCTTGTCCGCCGGAGAGAAACTCGGGTGCGTGATGCGCAGCCGGTGTTCTCCGGGCAGGACGCGCAGCATTGATCTCAAAGGCGCCGTTCCAACATGCTCATTATCCAGATAGACCTCGCCCCACGGCTCGACTTGCAAGCTCACATGTTGAACGTAGTGGGCTAAATCAATCTGTTTACGTTCGTCTGCATTCAAATTCACCGTGACTTGAATCGGCGGGTATGCCGTATTGCGTAGCAACAAAGTGTGCAGTCCGGCAGCAACACGCAACGGACGAGTCAGCGGAGTCGTGCCCAATTCCACGCCGGCCATACTTACATGTGCCCACGGGTCGGTATCCAAAATCAAGTTGAAGCTATCCGCAACTTGCACGACCGTTTTCTCGACCGTGTCCTGTACGGTCACGGGTTTTTCTTGCGGGCGCTTTGTAACCACAGGAGAATCGGTACGCGATACGACTGGTTGGATAGCGGTGCTGTCAGGCACTGACAGGAGCGAGTCAATAACCGGAAGCTTAACAACGGCGCTTGTATCTAATTGAGCTACTGAGACGGGAGTTTCAGAATCATGCGGCCACAAGGCAATGCCGACTGCTATCAGCAAAAGAGCGGCGGCTGCAAACACGATCCGCAGTGTTCTTCGCGGATTGGGAAAACTCATCGTCCCCGCCAGTGCCGCTTGCGCATCTTGCGCCGAAGCCAAACGATGGCCCGGCTCCTTGGCCAAGCAGGATCGAATCAGTTGCGCCAGCTTGTCATCTTGTAGTGCGTTCAGAGCATTCCAATCCGGCTCAACTTCACGCACGCGCCGCAGCGATTCGAGTATGTTATCCGCCGCAAATGGATTGTTTCCAGTCGCGGATTCATAGAGCACAACACCCAGCGCAAACAGATCGGACTGCTCGCTCGGAGTTTTGCCCCGCGCCAATTCCGGCGCAAGATAGGCCGGAGTTCCCACGACCGCTTGATGATGCGTCAACTTGGGCGCATCGGCCAACAACGCAAGACTGAAATCCGTTAGCTTGAACACACCGTCTTTGCGGCGCAAGATATTCTCAGGCTTGACGTCACGATGCAGCACACCTGCATCGTGCAACGCCGCAAGAGCAGCAAGCATTGTCTCGGCCAGCGTGCGAACTTCATGGGCGGACAACTTCCCACTGCGCATGATTGCCGCGCGCAGCGTTTCTCCTTCCACCCATTCGAGCAGCATGAACGGCCCTTCGACGGGATCTTCACCGACCTCGTGAATGCGCACCAACTGCGGGATATCCAAACGCGCCGCCGCGCGAGCCTCACGCTCAAAACGCGCGCGCAAATCCGTCTCCGCCGCAAGATGCGGATGCAAGACTTTTAGGAACACATCGCGCTCCAGCGCCGTGTCGCGTGCCCGGTAGGCCGCCGACATGTCGCCGTGCGAAATCAGTGTCCGATTCGTCAGTCGTTGCGACAGCGGCTTCATAGAACCGGCTGTTCGTCCCACTCTTTGAGTTTATAATGCAAGTAGCGCCGCGAAATGCCCAGCAGCTTCGCCGCTTTCGAGCGGTTGCCGCCGCAAAGTTGCAACACTTTAAGGATGTGCATCTTTTCCGCCGCCTTCCAACTCCAGTCCTCGCCGATATTGCCGCTTGTCGCCTGAATGTGCGGCGAAATATCCTCGACTTCCACTCGGTCACCCTGCGCGATTACAGCCGCACGGACGATCGTATTCTCCAGTTCACGCACGTTACCGGGCCACGAATAGCTCTGCAAACGGCGTAACGCATCGGGCGATATTCCACTAATTTTGTTGCCGACCTTGCGCAGGAAATGGTGAATCAAAAGCGGCAAATCTGTCAGGCGGTCACGCAATGGCGGAGTCGTGATCGGAAGAATATAAAGACGATAATAGAGGTCTTCACGGAAGCGGCCCGCGCGAATTTCTTCAGGCAGGTCCTTATTGGTCGCCGTAACCACACGCACGTTGGCTTTGCGCGTTTCGGTGTCGCCGACGCGGCGGTACTCGGACTCCTGCAAGTAGCGCAACAGCTTGGCTTGAATCGCTGCGGGAATATCCGCAACTTCATCCAGGAACAGCGTGCCGCCTTCCGCCGCTTCTACTAATCCTTGCTTGTCGGCCACCGCGCCTGTGAAACTGCCGCGCTTGTGACCGAACAGCTCACTTTCAAACAACTCAGCCGAGACGTTTCCGCAGTAAAGCGCGAGGAAAGGTTTGCTTGAGCGATCTGAGCCGCGGTGGATTTCCCGTGCGACCAGCTCCTTTCCTGTGCCCGATTCACCGCTGATTATCACAGGCAAATCGGCCTGCGCCACACGCGATATCATGCGGTACAGTTCGCGCATCGCCTGACTGTCGCCAATCAATAGTCGCTTGGCATCGCCGGACTTCAACGCTGCAATCTCATTGCGTGCGCGTTCATAGCGGCGCGCATTCTCAATCGCCAACGTCGCAAATGCGGCCAGCGTGCTCAGGGGGCCCAAATTCTCGCGGCGGAACAGATCGCGATCCGAGCGGCTGTCCAAATACAGCGCGCCTTCAACCGCGTTGCGTCCCGACAAAGGCACAATCGCGGCGGATTGAATATGCTGCAAGATAATCGAAGACTTACCCGAGAAGCGCGGATCCTCAACGGCGCTTTCTGTCAAAATCGGAGTATTCGCGGCGATCACGTCGCGCACCAGCGATTGCGAAACGTCGTCAAGGCCGCGCGTGCCGCCGTTCTTGTAGCGGCCTGCCGCCAGCGCAAGCGTCTCGCCTTCCGATAAGATTATCATCGCCGTTTCCGCGTGCATAGCCGTGGCCGCCGCTTCAAGAATACTCTCAAACACTTCTTCAAGGGGCCGCAATTCCAGTAGCTTCTGACCTGACTGCAAGACCTGATCCGCGTTCAACAATCCGGTGTTCATAGCGAATCCTCCTCGGCCACTACTTGAAAGCTCGTTTCGAGCGACGATGACGAGTTGCCAAATTCATCATAAACGAAAAGTATCCAGTGAAAATCATTGTCATCGGGCAACGAATCAGTCACTTGAATCTGGCGGGCACTTGATAATAGCGTGTCCGATGTCCACAATGTCTCGATACTGAATTCGAGGCGGTGTTCGACAATGATTTGATAACGAATCGGGTACTCCGCGCCAAACGGCTGCCAAGATAGAGTGGGGAACGAGCCCACCACTTCGCTGGAATCAGGATCAAGCGGGACAGGCGACTCGTCAATGACGCGAAAAACGTACTTCGGCCCGCATGTCCACTCCGTGTCAGCGTATTGGACGATGAAATTAAACGGCTGCCCGAGCACTGCTTCGAGGCTGTCACTGCCAAAGTAACCCGAGGACAAGCTGGCTGTCCACCGACCCGTGGCCGGAGTCAACCGGAGACCGATGGGCGTGTTGTCGCGGTACTGGCAGAAAACAGTGTCCAACGACATCGCAGAATCCGGCCAGAGTTCCACCGAGACGCGGTAGGTGTCATTGGTTGTGCGGGCGGTGTGCACACTGCGCAATCTTGTCGAAAACGTCGGCACGGGGTCAGGGATTACCGAATCCGGTGGGGCAGTGTAATTCGGCGAGGCCGGATCGAGGGGGTTGTCATGCGGGGCGGAGCACGACCAGCCTATCAGCATTAGGCTGATAAGCCAAATGAAAACAAACGTTTTACGAGTGCCGTGGAACATCGTTGGAGGGCGGGGTTCGGAAATCTGCTTTAGTGGCGCCTTGCTCACTGTTTGACACTGGTGCACAGGAAAAGTTGAAATCCCTATGCGCAGTGTGCAGGAGGTGCGCAAAATTCTTTGAACAGACCTAATACTACAAATCCCGCGCCGAGACTTCAAGAATCCGCCAAACTTCTGCCTAACGAGCGGCCATGAAGTATTCCTTGCCTTTGTTCGTCTGCTGAAGATACCCTGCTTCCCGACCTTGCACAATATAGTGTTTGCGCCACTCACTTACCAAGTTTCACTCTGAATTCCAAGACTGGTTTGATTGCAACTCTACGTCAATCTGACTATATTGGAACATTCGTGCAAATTCGAGTGACGAGTCCAAATTTCGCGGGTGGTTTCGCCTCTGATGCAGCTACCCGTGAGCAATTTCCCATAGATGCTTCAGGAGCCTTGGATGCTTAATCTCAGACGGTCATACGTAATTCTCATTTGTAGCGCCTTGCTGGCTGGCTGCATGGGCGGAGGCTGGGGTGGTGGTTTTCAGATGCCGCCCACGCCCGTTGAAGTCACGCGCCCGGGTTACCAAGGGGTGGAAGACCGTTTCCAAACCATCGGAACCATCGCCGCAGATGAAGCGGTGACCGTTGTCGCCGAAATTCCCGGCACCGTTGCGCGATTGCCATTCACCGAAGGCGGCACCGTGCGCAAGGGCGAACTACTGGCCAAACTCGACGACCGCGAAATGCAGGCCGCGCTGGACCGCGCGATTGCTTTGCGAGATCAAGCGCGATCAAACCTCAACCGTATTAAGCCACTCGTCGAACAAGGCGCGATGCCGCAACAGAACCTCGATGACAGCGATGCAGCGGTGCGAGTGGCCGAGGCAAACGTCGCGTTCGCACAAGCGCAACTCGACAAGACACGTATTACATCGCCGTTTTCAGGCGCCGCCGGAGCGCGCAAAGTCAGTCCCGGAACTTACGTGCAGCCCGGCACGCCGATCACGGATGTCGCCAGCGTTGAGCAATTGCGCGTGAATTTCAGCGTTCCTGAACGCTATCTGCAAGACTTGCAAGTGGGTTCGGCCGTGACGGTGACAACGACGGCGTTCCCGAATGATGAAATCGCCGGAACGGTGATGGTTATCGAGCCGCGAGTGGACGTGGCAACACGCAACGTGGGCATTGTGGCGCGAATTGAGAATCCCGAATCCAAGCTGCGGCCGGGTATGTCCGCGAATGTTGCCGTCACATTGTCACAACGCGAGTCGGCGTTGACGATTCCCAGTGAAGCTGTCGTACTCGATCAGAATCAGCCGTATGTCTTCACCGTTAAGCCCGACAGCACGATTGCACGCGTGGCCGTGCGGCTGGGCAGCAGAACGCGGCACTATGTCGAAGTCTTAAGTGGCGTTGATGCGAGTCAATCCATTGTGCGTGCCGGTCAACAAAAGATATTCGACGGCGCGAAAGTTGTCCCCGTCTCGAGTCTGGATTCGGTTAACGCGGAACAGCAGGCGGCCAAGCTCGACAGCGGGAGCGCCCAATGAAATTAAGCGATCTCTCGATTCGGCGTCCGGTCTTCGCGTCGGTGATGAGTCTCTCGATCGTTCTGTTCGGGATCATCGCCTTCTTGCGGCTGCCGGTGCGCGAATATCCAGATATTGATCCGCCGGTGGTTTCAGTCATCACGTTCTACCGCGGAGCCAGCGCGGGCGTGGTGGAAACCGAAATCACCGACATACTCGAAGAGCAGTTTGCGACATTGTCCGGTGTCAAGACCTTAACGTCGTCCAGTCGCGAAGGCGGCTCGGTTATCACGATTGAGTTTGAACTTTCGCGGGAGGTAGAAGAGGCGGCCAACGACGTGCGCGAGCGCGTGGCCCGCAGCCGTGGGTTGCTCCCGCGCGAAGTTGAAGATCCTGTGGTCGAAAAAGTGGACGCCAACGCGCAACCGATTGTGTGGTTGGGCCTATCGAGCGACCAACATGATCAATTGGAATTGACGGATGCTGCCGACCGCATTCTGAAGGACCGCATTCAACGATTGCCGGGCGTCGGTGCAATCATTATCGGCGGTGAACGGCGCTATGCGATGCGCGTCTGGCTTGATCCGCAACGCCTTGCCGCGCGCGGTTTGACGCCCGGCGACGTGGAAGCGGCTATCGGCAGAGAGAATACCGAGATACCCGCTGGTCGAATCGAAGGAGATGAGCGAGAATTCTCCGTGCGCACGCGCGGCGAGATGAATACGCCAGAACAGTTCTCGGCGCTGATTATCGCTCAGAACGCCGACGGTGTCGTGCGTTTGGGCGACGTCGCGACAGTGGAAATCGGCGCTGAAGACGAACGCACTGTAGCACGCTACAACGGCAAACCGGCCGTCGGACTCGGTATCGTCAAACAGTCGAAAGCCTCAACGATTGATGTGGCCAAAGCTGTGCGGGATCAAATTCCGACGCTGGTCGCGGCCCTGCCTGCGGGCATGCGGATTGATGTGGCCTACGATTCGTCGGAGTTCATCACAGAGTCGATCACGGAAGTCACTGAGACGATCATCATCGCCATGTGTCTGGTGATTCTGGTCGTGCTGGCGTTCATGAAATCCATGCGCGCCACGATGATTCCGACGCTGGCGATTCCGGTCTCGATTGTTGGCACCTTTGTTGTCATCTACTTCCTCGGCTTCACCATCAACATTCTGACGCTGTTGGCACTGGTGTTGGCCATCGGACTAGTGGTGGACGACGCAATTGTCGTGTTGGAAAACATCTTTCGGCACATGGAGATGGGCAAATCGCGCATGCGCGCCGCCATTGACGGGACGCGCGAAATCGCCTTTGCCGTCATCGCCACGACGATTACGCTCGTCGCGGTGTTTGTGCCTGTCGCGTTCTTGACGGGATCAGTTGGACGACTGTTCCGGGAATTCGGGTTCACCGTCGCCATTGCTGTCGCGATCTCGGGATTTGTCGCCTTGACTCTGACGCCGATGTTCAGCTCAAGGATTCTGCGGCCCATTCACGGCACGGGCCAGGGTTGGGCGGCGCGGAGTTTCGACGCGTTCTTTGACTGGATGAACCGCACGTATGAGCGAATCCTAAAATTCGCGTTGCGTCATCGTCTTGCTACGATTATTACTTCACTGTTCCTCGTGCTCGTCAGCGCGGCGATCTTCAAGTTCATGCCCAGCGAGTTGGTGCCCACGGAAGATCGCGGCATCGGTTTCGGGATCGTGCTCGCGCCGGAAGGTTCAACGCTGGCCTATACTGATCGGCACGTGCGCACGATTGAAAGCATGCTGCTGCCGATGCCGGAGCGCAAAGGTCTCTTTACAGCAACGGGCTTAGGTTTCCAGGGTCCGGGCCGCGTGACCGACTCGTTCATGTTCCTGAATCTCGGCTCCGCCGATGACCGCGAAAAGTCGCAGCAAGCCATTGTCGGTGAGCTGTTCCCGCAACTGTTCTCGATTCCGGGCGTGCTGGCCTTTGTCATCAACCCTCCCGCGTTGGGGAATTTTTCTTCCAGTCCGATTGAGTATGTGTTGCAAGCCGAGAGCTATGAAGAGCTGAATCAGGCCATGAATGTCATGGCGATGGCGGCGAACAAGCTCGGCTATCTTTACAACGTCAACACCGACCTTAAGCTCGACAAGCCTGAATTGAGCATTTCCATTGACCGCGACCGCGCGACGGAATTAGGTGTTTCGACCGCTGAAATCGGCTCGACGTTGCAAGCGCTGCTCGGCGGAAGGGTCATCTCGGATTTCAAACGCGGCTCCAAGCAATACGACGTCATCATGGAGGTGCGTTCCACCGAACGTACGACGCCGGATATCATCGAAGGCGTTTACGTTCGCGGCCGCAGCGGATTGGTGCAATTGGCTAATGTCGTGTCGCTGTCAGAAACTGCCGGCCCCAAAGAACTCAACCACTTCAACCGCCAACGCTCCGCCACGCTCACGGCAAACTTGATTCCGTTTGTTTCGCTCGGTCAGGCGCTCACCGATCTGGACAACATCAAGAATACGAGTCTTCCGACTTCTGTGCGCCGTGAATTTGCGGGACAGTCGCTCGAGTTCAAGGAATCAAGCACGGGACTCTACTTCTTCTTCGTGCTGGCCCTCGTGTTCATCTTCCTTGTGCTCGCCGCGCAGTTCGAGAGCTTCATTCACCCGTTCACAATTCTGCTGTCGGTGCCGCTGGCCGTGTTCGGCGCGCTTGTGTCCTTGTTCGCATTCGGCCAATCGCTCAACATCTATTCGCAAATCGGGCTCATCATGTTGATCGGACTGGTGACGAAAAACGCGATTCTAATCGTCGAGTTCGCGAATCAGCTCCGAGCACGCGGACGAGAAGTTGTGCAGGCCGTCGTGGAAGCCTCGGTCATTCGACTTCGACCCATCTTGATGACGTCGTTCGCTACGGTGTTCGGCATTCTGCCCATCGCGCTTGGCCTGGGAGCAGGCGCCGAAGCGCGGCGGCCACTCGGCATTGCCGTCGTCGGAGGCATGCTCTTCTCGACGTTCTTGACACTGCTGCTCGTACCCGTCGTGTACTCACTGCTCGCGCGATTCTCGCCCGTGCATGACCCGGACAAAGTCATCGAAGAGGCCGACGCCGAAGCCGCAGCGTTGCCACAACACGCACACTGAGCCGGCAGCCGCCGCGGCACATGTCGCAGGCGCCCGGAACGTTAGGCGCAAGAGGTTCCGGGCAGGTTCAGAATCCTGCCGCGACGGACCAAGATTAGAATGAAAAGCCCTCGGGGACCAACCCGAGGGCTTTCTGTTGCGCCAAGTCGCAACGTGCAGAGGAAACTTGTTTTTTAACTCGAGCGTTTGCCGACCAACTTCGCGCTGATCTTCTGCTCATCCGCGAGCTTCATGATCAGAAACTCGGGACGGGTGATATTGAAATCGGCAAGCGACACCGTGAAGTCCGCCTCAATCGTTAGATCGTCTCCGCTCAAAGTCAGCCATGTGACCGGAGCAACCTGCTTCGACTGACCGTGCATTTGCAGCGTGCCCCGCGCCTCGACTGCCGTGCGCACTCCTTGACTCAATGAACCGGATGGAATAGTCAAGCTTTCCAACTGAAACACTGCCTCGGGATATTTGTCTGTCTCGAGGTGGTTCTCACGCATGTGCTTGTTGCGCAAGCTCAGGCCAGTGTCGAGCGAGGCCAGGTCCACGTGCACTTCGCCTTTCGCGGGACTGGCACCGTCCGGCAAGGAGACATAGCCGGTGACGATAGAAGTTTTGCCGACGATTTCTTCAAGCGGAGCGATGCTCGTGAACGATACATGATTGGCGGAACTGCCCTGAACAATCGTGAACATATCGCCCGCGAAAGTTATCTGCGCGGCAAACACGAACAAGAGAAGTGAGAATTTCATGCGGTTTATCCCCTGTGATAAGTAACTACTTGACCAAAAGCATCCGGCGGGTCTCAACGCGGCCGTTCGCGGCCAGTTGATAGTAATAGGCACCGCTCGGCAAAGCGCTCGCCGTGAACTCGACACGGTGCGTGCCGGCGGCCAGCCGACTGTTCACGGGTTGCGCAACCCGCTGACCCAGTATGTCAAAAATTGTCAAGGTTGTCAAGCCCGCCGAGCCAAGTGAAAATTCTATTGTTGTTGCCGGATTGAACGGGTTGGGGTAATTGTTCAGCAGCTCGAACTCTGCCACCTGTCCGTGATGGTGTTCATGGCTGCTGCTGACACCACCTGTGATTTCGCGCCGGAAGATGCGGCCGTCAGCGGAGACCAGAAAGCCCAATGAATCGTTCACGAAAAATACTGAGTTGAAGGTCAGCACTTCGGGCGGCAACTGCGTGTGCCACATCGTGCCTGACTCCATGGCGCTGGACAGGAATCCGCCCGCGCCACAGGCCCAGCCGTTCTCGAAGCTCGAAAAGTGCACATCTTGGAGAGCGACGGTCGTCCCGCTCGTCTGCTGTGTCCAGTCCTGTCCGCCGTTTTCCGTGTAGAAGATCCGGCCTTGACCGCCGACTGCCCAGACGTGGTTCGCGTCGAGCGCGAAGACGCCTTCAAACTCATCTTCTTCACCGCCGGGAACGCTTAACTGGACTTCCCAGTTGTTACCGTCGGATGTATAGAGAATCAAGCCATCCGATCCCACGACCCAGCCTTCTGACGCGCTCAACATGTGAATGCCGCGCAGATCATCCGTGGCCGGGCTGGCCTGCGGTTCCCAGTTCTGACCGCCGTCGGTTGTACGAATGAAGATTCCATCTTTACCAACCGCCCAGCCGTTTTGCGAGTCGGCAAACCACACGTCGCGCAGCTTGTCGCCCGCGTTGGTCGTCTGCGGAGTCCAGGATTGCCCGCCATTCGTCGTGTGAATCATGTAGCCGTCGTTGCCACAGGCCCAGCCTTCGTTGGCGTTGATGAAATAGACGGCCTCAAGATCATCCGGTGTTGAAAACAAACTCCAACTGTCACCACCGTTCGTGGTCCGCAGCATGCCTTGCTCTCCGGCAATGAACCCATGCTGCGCATCCACGAAGCGTACGTCCATCAGGGGTAAGGACGTTGGACTATTCTGTTCCACCCAATTGGTATCACCATTGGATGAGGTGCCGACATTGATGACGCCGGTCATGTTGGAATGATACTGACAAACATAGGCGATGCTGCCGTTAGACGGGAAATGCGCCGTAAAGCTCATGCCGGTCGTGAGCATGCCGCTGTCAAATTCGCCACCTGTTGCAGTCGCTGTATGAGGCGGTGAATCGTTGTTCGTGAAGCGCACGGAATCGCCAGCTTGAATCGCCAATGATTGCGGCGAAAACGCGTAATTGAGAATCGAAACATCGTGGGTCACGGCTTGTGCGGTAGCGTAAGCGAAGAGGAGTCCAAGTGCTGTGAAACAAAGATGTCGTGCTAACATGGCTGGACCGTAGGTTTTCTATGTTTGGGCGATGATTGTGGTCGCGGGGCGCGCTGGTAGATTACCATTTGAAGCTGCCCCGCATTGAAAGGGTTGCGGGAGAGGGGGACCGCAAAGCGCTGATGTCCTTCTGCGTGTGATACCGTCCTTGCGGTCCCCACTTTGCTTTTGGCAAGCGTTGTGCCAGAACCTCACGATGACCTTGCCTGTCATCGCAAATCATTAATATTGTTTATATTAAATTTCAAAGTCCCTTCAACACGCTATGACATCTGCCGCGTCCAGCTCTCGCCAAAATTGTGGCATCCGCTCCACGCCCTTGACCATCTAAATATTTTTTATATATTTGAGTAGTGTGGCATTCATGTCCCACTGAAAGCACACAACCTAAGTCATTGTTCTCGTTGAGACTCCTCCCATGGCTAACCGCCCGCGCCTCACGCGCTACTTCGCTATTAACTTCCTGCTCCTCGATCTTCTAATCGTGGGCATCGGGGGCGTCTTCGCTTATCGCTTGGGCCGCGCGAATCTAATTTCCGTGGCCGAACAGTACGGCAGTGCCGCTGTCAACCACCTCGCCCGTGCGATTGACAAGTTCTATCTCGATCCGTGGGACATGACTTTTGATACATTCCCTTTTTCCAATCCGCTGGCACACCACGAAATTACCGGCATCGTCCAGACGTTCGTCAGCGGTTTCGACATCGAACGCATCAGCATCTACGACACGAAGCATACCATCGTCTTTTCCACCGATTCGGTGCGCGAAGGCCGCAGCGATCCGACAAACTCCAATTTGCTGTCGGCGCTCGCGGGAAAAACGACGTCGTATCTTGTCGAAGAGCAAACACCTGAGCATTTGGCAACTGCCAGCGGAGATACCGATCACATGCTCGCCTACGTGCCGATGAGTTTCCGGGCGGCAGGCGGCGGTGAAACGAGATTTGTCTTCGAGATACTAATGAACGTCGAAGGAACATACCAACGGGTGCAACAGCTGCGGCTTGTAATCTTGCTTATCTCGTTGTTGACCGGGTTGGCGCTGTTCTTCGTCGTGTGGGTTATCGCCGTGCGAGCGGATAAGCAGATCTTGGCTGAAAACCAGGAACGTATGGCGCTGGCGGCGCAAATCCAAAAGCAAAACGAGACTCTGGAACAAACTGTCGAGCAGCGCACGCGCGAATTGCGAGATGCGCAGGCCGGTCTGGTGCAAATGGAGAAAATGTCGGCCACCGGACAACTTGCCGCCGGTGTCGCTCATGAGATTAACAATCCGGTCGGCATCATCAAGAACCGACTCGAACTCCTGATTGACGATGTGCGCGCCCAGCGCGGCATCGAAGACCTCGGCGACCATCTCTCCATGATGCACAAACAGACCGAGCGCATCACGCGAATCGTCAGCAAACTGCTCTCATTCGCGCGTAAATCAGCCGGTTCGCGCACGGACTTGCATCTCGACCAAATCATCAACGGCATTGTCATCCTGGTCGGCAAAGAAGCTGAAAAGCGCGGCATTACGCTGACTGCCGAGGCGGCACCCAGCCTGCCCATCGTGCGCGGGGAAATCACCGAAATCGAGCAGATTTTCATCAACCTCGTCCTAAACGCATTGGATGCGACGCCGCGCGGCGGGACAGTTTCCTTGCATGCAGAAGAAGTGCACGGACGCGTAGCTGTCGCCGTTCGCGATTGCGGCAGCGGCATTGAGCCTGAGCACATTAGAAAGATATTCGACCCCTTCTTCACAACCAAAGACGTCGGCGTAGGCACCGGTCTCGGCTTGTCCATCACCTACCGCATCGTCGAAGAGCACGGCGGCTCGATTCATGTTGAAAGCACACCGGGCGAAGGAACCACGTTTGTCGTCTATCTGCCCGTCAAGTCACAGGACATCGTATGACACCCATAGCGCGTATTCTCGTCATTGACGACGAACCCGATCTGCTTGACAATTGTAACATGATGCTCCGGCGCGAAGGCCACGATGTGCGCACCTGCACGGACAGCCGCGAACTGGAGAAGCACCTCTCAGAATTTGATCCCGATCTCGTCGTTACCGACATGATGATTCCCCACCGCGACGGGATGGAAGTCCTGAAATTCGTCCGGCAGTCATACGGCGATTTGCCCGTTGTGATGATGACCGCCTATGCAACCGTTGAAGCGGCCGTTCAGGCTATGCGAGAAGGCGCGACGGACTACATCGTCAAGCCATTTTCCAAAGATGACTTTGTGCATGTCGTCGCGCGGGCGCTCAAGGAGCGGAATCTGCTTCTGGAAAACAGTCGGCTGAGACATGAGCTGGCGCAAGCATCGCTCGCGTCGCGTGTTGTCGCCGTGGATCCGGCCATGCGAGAAGTCTTCAAGATCGCAACGCGCGTCGCGGACACCGATGCCAGCGTGTTGATACAAGGAGAGTCCGGCACGGGCAAAGAGGTGCTGGCGCGGGCACTGCATGCTTCGAGCCGCCGCAGCGCCGGACCATTCTTCGCCGTGAATTGCAGCGCCCTGCCCGCCAACCTTATTGAAAGCGAATTATTCGGTCACGAAAAGGGTGCCTTCACCGGTGCCTCAACAACTCGCAAGGGCCTGCTCGAAGAAGCTCACGGCGGAACTTTCTTTTTCGATGAAATCACTGAGATGGATCCGGCAATGCAGGCCAAACTACTGCGCGTCTTGCAGGAGCGCAGCGTACGCAGAGTTGGTGGCAACCGTGAGATTCCGCTCGATGTGCGCGTCGTCTCCGCAACCAATCGCGATCCGCAGGAAGCCGTGGCGCAGAAACAGCTGCGCGAGGACCTCTATTACCGGCTCGCCGTCGTCACAATCGCTATTCCGCCGTTGCGAAAGCGCCCAGATGATATCCCCGCGCTGGCCTTGCACTTTCTGAAAGAAATCGCTGCCGGATATGGCCGCACATTTGAAGGCATCGCTCCGAAGGCGCTCGCGAGTTTGCAAAGCTACGCATGGCCCGGTAACGTCCGCGAAATGCGCAATGTGATTGAACGCGCGGTGTCATTGGCCGAACACGCTGTGATCCGCGAAAGCGATTTGCCGCCCTACATCGCCCAACCTGAACGCGCGCGGATGAGTGTGGATGCCGCAGCTTCTTATGAGTCCGCCAAAGCCGCCATGCTTGATCAGTTTCAAAAAGAGTACTTCGCGGAGTTGATGCGGGAAGAAGCGGGCAATATCACTCGCGTCGCAGCGCGTGCCGGTGTTGATCGAAAAACCGTCTATCGCATTCTCGGTGCCCTCGGTTTGGAGCGGCAAGCAGAATAGAATTCAATTGAGCCTGCAATAGTACTCACACTTTTGTCAACGGTTGAACTATCAGGTTCAACCGTTTTGTTTTCGCACGAATCGAGAGGAACGGAGCCAAAATGCCCTACGCAGTATTTCGATTCAAAACGCGTGAATGCGCGTCTCAATGCATGACAAGTGTTGTGACTTTGTTACTCAATACGCTCCCGCGCTGTTGCTCTCGCGTTCAAAGCGCATATATTGTTAAAGCAGGTTTCAACTTCAGCTATTGACGTTTGAGAGTGAGGTGCGAATGAAAACAATTTTGATCTTAGCAGTCTGTTTCTGGGTCAGCACAGCTTGGAGCCAGACGCATACGATCACCGCAGCAGAGTACTTCTTTGACGCCGATCCCGGGGCCGGAAATGCCACGCCGATTTCCATCACGCCGGGCGAAGTCGTAACGCTGGACGCGGATGTCTCGACTGCGGGACTTTCGGCGGGAGTGCATGTGTTGAATGTACGCGTGCGGCGAGACGACGGCCGCTGGGGCGAAACCACGCGCTGGAACGTGCGCGCGGGAGTCGGCGCTGCGATGAATGCTGCGGAAGCGTACTTCGACGCAGACCCCGGAATCGGTAACGGTTTGCCTGTGGACATTGCAGCAAACGGAGTGGTTGACGACTCTGGATTCGACGTACCGGACTTAGCACGCGGATTTCACACGTTCAACCTGCGCTGCTATTCCGGTGGAACGTGGTCCGCTCCCGCCTCGCGCACCATACGATTGGGAAGCGCTATGATTGACGGTGCCGAGGCATACTATGACACTGATCCCGGCGAAGGCAACGGCATTCCTGTGGATATCGCCAGCGGCGCGGATGTCATTGCCTATGATTCAACCGTCGGCGTAGCTGCAGGCAGTCGCGGTTTCCACAATCTGTATCTGCGTTTTCGCGGCGGCGGAGTATGGTCATTCCCAATCTACCGCTCAATGCGCATAGGTCCGGAAGTCAGCGACGGCGTGAACCGCATTACCGGAGGCGAGTTCTTTATTGACACAGATCCCGGTATCGGCAATGGCTGCGCGATGTTCGCCGAAGACGGCGCGTTCGATGACGGCGATGAAGCGATGCGCCGTTACGTCGAAGCCGATTTGTCACTCGGACAACACGTCGCTGGTGTCCGCGTAAGAGATGCGGGCGACCGCTGGTACGGTCCGCTGACGGACACCGTCAACGTCATTCAGGCTCACCTTGTGGCGACGACGACGATGTATGAAGGCGTGACACCTTACGCCGTTCTGACCTGGGACCGCTATCCGGAGGCGCTGACGTACCGCGTGCATTACGACTCGCTCGAAACGGGCGCGTTCACGAATTTCATCAGCGTCTCACCGCCGGACACGTCGCTACTCATCGAGCCTGCGGCTTTCAAGCGGATGTATAAAGTGGTCGCGTTGCAAATTGCGCCGGAGCCGTGCGGACTTCTGAATTTGAGAAATGATCAACAAACTTCACAATAGGATCGAGCGATGAAGAAATTACTCATAGTCTTCATGCTATGCCTGACCGTCGGCATGGCGGATGCGGCCATCCTGAAAGTGGCCAGCAACGGAACGCAACCTTACACACAGATTTCGACGGCCATTGGCGCTGCCGCGACCGGCGACACAGTGCTCGTGATGGCCGGAAGTTACAACGGCTTCACCGTGGACCGTAAGCTTGTGATCATCGGTGCAGGAACTGGAGTCGGTATCGGCGAAGGTGTGCTTGTAACGAGCTTCGTAGAGGTGCTGGACGCCGCCGACAGTACCGAATTGCGCAGTTTGTGGATTCGCGCAAGCTTCACCAATGGGACTAACGATTCTCTTGCGGCCGCTCTGCGGATCCGCAGTGGCGCGACGAACGTATTCGTTTGGCGCTGTTTTGTTGAAAACTTCAACGCGGCACAGTTTGTGTCATCATGTTGGGTCGGTCTAAATGCACAGGCGGAGTTCGCGCAATGCATTTTCTGGGCGTCCGGTGCAACAGATGCAAGCAATAGAGCAGGAATACTCTACAGGTCTGGCACAAACCTCACTGTTCGATCCTGCGTATTTGCGAACTTGGAGCGCAGTATTCACGCGTACGCGGCAACCACCGGTGCCTCTTGCACGATTAGTCATTGTGTATTCACGACCGAGAACTCGAACATGTATCCTACGGGTGGCGCGATTGCCGGCGTGGCCGAAAACTGCGCGTTCATGTCAGAAACCGGCTACAACAATTTCTACACTGGAAGCATGAGTTTTAGCTATTGCGCCTATACTAACCAAGCACCTCCCGGCGCCACGAATATCGCCGCAACGGCTGTGGCGTTTGTCAATCTCAACAACTATGACCCCCGCGCATCGGATTATCATGTGGCGGGCGGATCAGTGATTCAGAACGCAGGCAATCCCGCATCACCATTCGACCTCGACGGCACGCGTGCAGACATCGGCGTCTATGGCGGCCAACATCCGTATGTGGATGGCGGCGTACCCGATTATCCGTTCGCAGTACAAGTAGAAGTCCCCTACTCCGCACCGCTAAACGGCACGATGAGAATTTGGGGGCGTGGCCGCGTCGGCCCCGGCAATTAGTCACAATCTCATGAACGCGCAAAGGGTCTGCTCACGCAGACCCTTTTGCTATTATTAACCGACAGTATCAGGGGATCTGTCAGCTCATTGCCGGAGCGGATTCAACTGCTGGCTGTTGCGCCGCTTGCCAATTCTTCTTGCTGAGACGGTCAAGCAGAGTGTACATCACGGGCACAAGCACAAGTGTCAACATCAGCGACGACAGCAATCCGCCGATAATCACGACACCCATACCCGCGCGCATTTCCGAACCCTCGCCCAATGCCAACGCAAGCGGCATCATACCCAATACCATCGTCATCGTGGTCATCAGAATCGGACGCAAACGTCTTGGCCCAGCTTCAAGGAGCGCTTCGCTCATCGAAAGACCCTTTTCGCGCAAGTGGTTCGTGTAGTCCACGATGAGAATTCCGTTCTTCGTCACAAGCCCCATGAGAATCAACAGACCAATCATTGAGAACATCGAAAGCGTGTAACCTGACACCGCCAAGCCGATCAGTGCGCCGACGATTGCGACCGGCACGGAGAACATCACCACGAACGGATAGACGTAGCTTTCATACAATACGACAAGCAGCATGTATACAAAGAGGATCGAGAGCATGATCGCTTGCAGCATGTCCGTCATCATCGTGCGCATGTTTTCAACGTCACCGTAGGCAAAGAACCCAACGCCCTGCGGCGGTGTGTACTTCTCCATCTCTTTGTCGAAATCGCCTTGCACTTCGCCAAGCGACCGCCCGACGACGTTTGCGGACACCGTCACGAGGCGCTCGCGGTCTTTTCGCGTGATAGACGAAGGACCGCTCAACCGTTCGATGCGCGATACCTCGCCGAGCTTCACCATCTGACCTGCCGCATTCTGAATCTCAATCTCACCAATCTTCGTGGGATCCGTGCGGTACGTCTTGTCCACCAATGAACGGATATCCACTTCAATTTCGCCGGTGCTGAAACGCGAAATCACTTCACCGTTCACTGCGCCGCGCAGCGCTTGAGCCACTTGGCCCGGCGTCAGCATGGCCGCCGCCGCCCGTTCGCGGTCCACGATGACCTGCAATTCGGGTGAACCCAGCTCATAACTTGACTGCACGTCACGAGCGCCCGGAATTTCACGAAGAACATTCAACGCGTACTCGGCCGCTACCTGCACGCTGTCCAAATTCTGGCCGCGCACTTCATACTGAATCGGCGCCGAATTCGCGGTGCCGAAAATTCCGATATCGCTCACGCGAATTTCGAGGCCGGGAATAGACTTGCAATACTCGACGATTTCTTTTTGCGTTTCGACTGTCGGCTGGCTGCGTTCGTCACGGCCTTTCAACTGAACTTGAATGCTACCAACGCGCGAATTGGCATTCATGCCCATTTCAGTTTCTTCCATGCCGATTGTGCTCATCACCTGCTTCATGTCACGATGAGACAGCAGGAAATTCTCTATCCGACCAATCACAGCGCTGTTGTCGGCGAGGGTCGTGCCCAACGGCATCTTTGTCGAAACTGCGAACTCTCCGCGGTCCACTGGCGGCACAAAGTCGCTGCCGATGAAGCCCAGAGGAATCAGTGATACCGCGCCGATCATCATAACGGACGAAATTGCAATCACCGCGATACGATGCCCAATCGCCCAGCGCAAAACCCGGCGGTAAAGTTCTTCAAGGCCTGCAAACCACGCCTCAAACCGGCGGGCAAAGCCGCGCATGAATTTCTCACCGTGAACATTTTCACTCGTATTCAGCCGGCTGGCGAGCAACGGTGTGATCGTGAAGGACACCAGCAGCGACATCAGCAGCGCGGTGACGAACACCAACGAAAACTCTCGAAAGATGTTGCCGACGAGACCTTCGAGAAACGCCACGGGCATAAATACAGCCACGTCCACCAGCGTGATCGAAACGGCGGCCAAACCAATCTCGTTTCGGCCGTTGATCGCGGCCGCCACGGGGCTTGCGCCACGCTTCAACCAGTGGTGTATATTCTCAAGAACGACAATCGAATCGTCCACCAATACACCGATCACCATACCCAGCGACATCATCGTCATCAGGTTGATAGACATGCCGAAGATTTTCATCGAAATAAACGTTGCCACGATAGAGAGCGGAATGGCAATCAGCACAATCAGTGAATTGCGCATTGAGTGCAAGAAGACCAGCAGCACGAGCGCGACGGTGATCAGAGCTTCCAGAATGTTCCGCTGAACTTCATTGATCGCGTTGCGGCTGAAGATCGTAATGTCTTGCGCGACTTCAATCTTTACCCGGCCTTCGTTTTCATCCTCGATCTTTTGCAGAACGTTTCGTATGCGCTGCGAAGTCTGCACGCTATTCGCCTGCGACTGCTTGACAATTTGAATGCCCAATGCGCTGGCGTTGTCCAGTCGGGTCAGCGTGCGCTCGGACTTGATCGTATCCATCACTTGCGCGACGTCACGCAAGTAGATTGCCGAGCCATCCGCTAACGGAATGCGCGTCAGTGCGACCTCATCAAGCGTTTCGTATTTTCCCGCCAACCGGACAGTATAGTCCTGCGACGCGGAGTAAACTTTTCCGGCCGGAATGTCGAGATTGTCAGCCCGCAAAATCTGATTCAACTGCGGCAGCGAAAGACCGTGGGCCGCCAGCCGCTCGGGATCAACGGTGATCTGGATTTCGCGCACCGCGCCACCCGTGATAACAACTTGACCTACGCCGTCCACCTGCTCTAACCGTGGTCGCACGTGTTCGTCAACGAATGTGAACAAGTCAGATTCAGTCATGCCGCTCGACACCGCAAGCCGCAGGATGGGCAACGCCGCGAGATCGGCCTTGAACAGCTGTGGTTCATCCGCATCGTCCGGCAGTTGCGCGCGCACGGTCGTCAGCACGCGCTGAGTCTCCTGCAAAACAATGTCGGCATCCGCGGACATTTCGAACTCAAGCATTACTACCGAAGCGTGCTCGCGGTTCACAGAGCGAATGTGCTTCAGTTTGTTCAACGATACAACCGCATCCTCAATCGGACGCGAGACCATCGTCTCAACTTCTTTGGGGCCAGCTCCCGGCCAAGTTGTCACCACGGTGACCATCGGCCAATTCATCGTTGGCAGCAGGTCAACGGGAAGGCGGGTGTACAGCAGCAATCCCATCACGGCAATTGCGAGAAAGAACATCGCAACCGCGCTGGGTCGTTTTATGGCTAATTCTGTTAACGTCATTGCGTTATCCCCTATTGCAGGCTCAGCGAAAGCAGTGTGCCTTGCGAGAGCAGCTGATTGCCCGTCACGATAATCGTGTCTCCGGCAGCGACACCAGCTACGGCAAGGTGGTCACCGCTCGTGCCCAATATGTTGATGATACGCTTGTCAGCTTTGTCTCCGCGAGCCACAAAGACGACCGTTCGCCCAACATCCGGCAGCGTCGCCGCGCGCGGCACAACCAAACTCGCCGAATCAACGCCCGCGAAAATTCTTGCACGCGCGAACATTCCCGCTTTTAGGCCGTCGTGCGCGTCCACGGTCACTTCAACCGGAAACGTGCGAGCGCCGCTCGTGGCACGTTCGCCAACCGCGTTCACAGTGGCCGGGAACGAATCATGCAATGCTTCGACGAATACCGTCACCGGCGCGCCAACCGCAACGTCCGCCACTTGCGATTCCGATACTGCGAGATTCAATTTCAACTGCTCGTTGTCCACAACGTGAAATGCCGGCATGCCACGCTCAATCATTTGACCGATTTCGGTCATCTTGCGCGCAATCGTTCCAGAAAACGGTGCACGAACCGTAGCGTCCTCGTGCATCTTGCGCGCATACTCATATTGCACTTCAGCGCCCTTCAACGCCAGCCGCGCGCCTTCATACTCCGACTGCGAGATGCTGCCTTCAGCTTTCAGCTTTTCGACGCGCTCGAAGTCTAATTTCGCTTTGTCAAATGCCACTAACGCGCGCTCGGCTTCCAGTTCGAGCAGTCGGTCGTCAAGCTTCAACAGCGCTTGGCCTGTTTTCACATGATCGCCCACTTCGACATAGATGCGTTCGACTTGTCCGCCCGTTTCAGCGGCAATGATGGATTCCCGGCGGCCCTCAAGCGTACCGGATTCAGAAATCGTCCGCTTGAACGGCGCCGCCTCAAGCACAAAACCACTGACTGGAACAATGCGCTTGTACGCTTCCTGTTCCTGTGCGCCGCCTTTTTGCACGGCGTTCTTGGCAAATAACGCGGTGACAACCAACGCCGCCGCGATGATGACTATGATTCGGGTCCTACTCATGATGCTATCCTCAGGTAATCAGTTCGTGTGGGGGGCCAATCCTTGCGCCAGACGCAATTGTGCACCGGCCATCAATCGGCGGTATGCCGCATCGGCGAGCGACACGCGCGCTGTCAATTCATCCAACTGCGCCGCGTCGAGTTCAAGCGTCGTAATCTGACCTTGACTGAATTTCGTTTGCGCGATTCGCCGCGCCTGTTCCGCCAATTCCACCGCAAGCCGCGCCGCGCTTTCATTCGCCTGCGCCGTCGCCAGGCTGTTGCTCGCTGATTCAAGCTGCAAGCGCGCGCCGCGTTCTGCTTGCGCCAGCGTCCATTGCGCGCGGTTCCAATTGGCTTTGGCCTCAAGCGCTTTGCCGCTAACGGCGCCGCTCGACCAAATCGGCACACTCAAGTTGAGCCCCGCATACCATGCCGAGTTTTCATTGCGGGGATTCATTTCCCAGTCGTTGTCCTGCCATTGCCAAGCATAGCGCAGTTGACCGCCCAAAACGGGCCAACGGGAATTCTTGTAAATGATATACAGATGCTGGTACGCATGTGTATTCTCGCGCAGGGCCGCGAGGTCTTCGCGGTTACTCAGGCTCTCAACACCGAGTCCTTGGTCCACCGGAATTTTGTAGTCCGTTAGGTTTCCGTCCACGCTTAAAGTCGTATCCAGCGGCACGCCGAGATACTCTTTCAACGCGAGATCGGCGATTTGCAGATCGCTGCGTGCCTGGTCGAGCAAGGGCCGTTGATTCTGTGCCTGCACACGCACGCGCAGCACATCATAGTCGCTCATCAGACCGACGTCGCGCATCCGCTCGGCGCGCAGCAACGCGCTGTCACTCACCGACAAGCTCAGTTCACGCGCCGCCACAACGTCACGCAGCATCAGCACTGTCCAATAGCGCTGCATCACGTCAATTTCTGTTTGACGATCCTGCTGCGTGATCGCGTGATCGGTCGAACGCATCCAGGCTTCGGCGCCCTTGACGCCCGATGAAATCCGGCCAAACGTGAAGAGTGGTTGATTGAGCGTCACACCCGCCGATACCGCGTTGTTCTGATCCAATTCAAACGGCGTCAACTCACCGGTTTCCGGATTCGGGAAGAATATCTTGCCCTTGCGCAGAGCACGCTGATAGCCGATATTGCCGTCAATCTGCGGCAGCGCATTCGACCAAGCTTGCCAAAGCTGGCCGCGCACTCGGCGCTGGTCAATTCGCGGCGATTCCTGTGAAAGCGAACGCTGCTTGGCCAGGCTAATAGCTTCATTCAGCGACATGGCTTGTGCGCCCAGCGCCAGAGCCAAAATGATGACTACAAATGAAATGTTCCTCACGCCTCAACCTCCCTTTGAGTCCTAACCGGTTCCGGTGTTCCTGTGGTGACCGCGTTGTAAAATAACTTGGTCGCGTATTCTATGACTTCGACCGCGCGCTGCGGATCTTCGTATTTCATGGTGCAGCTGCCACGATAGAGCATCGCCACAGCTTCCGACAGCAGGCGTGTATCAAACTGCTGAAAATGTCCACCCTCAATGCCACCGTCCAGCAGTTCCGTGATCACCTCGCACCAACGCTGATGATTGCGGTCCAGCGCTTCGCCGATCTCCGGGTACTTCACGGACATGCTAATCAGCTCATGCAGGAGCTGGTCGGACAGCGGATTTTGTGCCCGCATTGCAAACAGGTGGCGGTGAGCTTTCCAGAGCGCTTTGCCGCCCATCTGCTCTTCACCCGCCATGCCCACAACCGCTTGCTGGTCTTCCGATTCATACTGCTCGGCCAAGGCCACGAGAATGCGCTCCTTGGACGGAAAGTACCAGTAGATCGCCCCTTTTGAGAGCCCAGCTTTGCGGGCAATTTCGTCCACGGATGTCCTGTCGAAGCCCTGCTTGCCGAAAAGCTCGGCTGCCGCTTCGAGAATCTGAAGGACGCGTTGGTCTTTGAGTAAATGCGTTGTCATCTCTTCCTCGTAAACTGACTGGTCGGTCAAGTTGCGTCCAATATAATGTAAACCGACCAGTCAGTCAAGGGCAAACTGACGAGTCGGTATATTCTTTATTAATTGATTTTTATTATGTTAGAAAGATTCTGAGAAAATAGAGAGGCTGAGAATGCCTCTCCTGACCCAAAAGAAAGGGCCACCTCGAAAGGTGGCCCGGTATGATTTGTCCCTTTGCGGGGCAACTATGCCGTGGCTAAGCTCGGTAGAGGTTTAAGGGAGTCGGCGTTTTCGCGCACCCAGCGTGCTCCGGCTTCAACGGCAATGATGTTCTGTTCGCCAAGGGCTTTGCGCTTGATCCCTTTGGGAACGATTTGCTTGAGATGCTCAAGCGGCATCAGTTTACTGTATTCGATATAGGCTCCCAGTAAAACCATGTTCGCTGCGGCCTTCAATCCAATCTCATCGGCAATTCCGGTCAACGGAATGTACAGTACATTCACGTCCGTGCGCTTGGTCTTGCGGGCAATGATCGAAGAATTGACAATCATCACGCCGCCCGGCTTGACCACGTCTTCAAAGGCGTCAAACGACGGGTCATTCATCACGGCCAGTACATCCGGCCTGACCACCAGCGGCGAGCCGATTGGCTCTTTTGACATCACGACGGAGCAATTCGCCGTGCCGCCGCGCATCTCCGGACCATAAGATGGAATCCACGACACCTGCAAGTTCTCCTGCATGCCTAACGCCGCAAGAACTGCACCTGCCGTCAAGACTCCCTGTCCACCAAACCCTGCAAACTTAAAGCCAATTGTCTTGAAATTATCAACGAATTTCTTGTCCAATGGGAACGCTTCGCCGAGCTGACCAAGATCGAGCGCTTCAATCACTTCAGCATCCGTGTGTTCATGCACTTCCCGGTGAAATCCGGTGCGCACAGAAATTTCGTCCTTGATAATCTTCTCGGGATAGACCGGCAGCATCTCGCGCACGATGTAATCACACGCAGCATGCGTGTCCATCTTCCAGCCCGTCGGACAGGGAGACAAAATCTCCACAAACGTGAAACCCTTGCCGTCGGCCTGCGCTTGAATCGCCTTGCGCACGCATTTGCGCGTGTTCATGATGCCCTTCAAATCGGCCAAATGACAGCGCGCCACGAACACCGGAGCGTCCAGCGTGGCGATCATTTCCGCCATGTGAATCGGAAAACCCTCGTTCTCGGCATTGCGGCCATAGGGCGACGTCGTGGTCTTCTGTCCCATCAAACTCGTGGCGGCCATCTGACCACCGGTCATACCGTAGATGGCGTTGTTGATGAAGAACACCGTCATTGCTTCGCCGCGATTCGCCGCATGAATAATCTCAGCCGTGCCTATCGAGGCCAAGTCGCCGTCGCCTTGATAAGATATCACGATTGAATGCGGGCGCGTGCGGCTGACACCCGTGCCCACCGCCGGAGCGCGGCCATGCGCCGCCTGAATGTTGCCCATGTCAAAATAGTAATAGGCAAACACCGAGCAGCCGACCGGCGACACAAAGACCGCGCGATCCGCCAGCCCCATGTCGTCAATCGTTTCAGCAATCAGCTTGTGCACGTTGCCGTGTCCGCAACCGGGGCAATAGTGCGTCGTGTCCTTCGGTCCGCCTTTACGGTCAAAGTGCTCGTAGAAAGCCGCCGGTTTTGAAAGTACGTTGCCGGACATGATCTCTCCTACTTCAAATAGCGACGGACTTCTTCCGTCAGTTCATCCACCGACGGCACCATACCGCCCATCCGATTATAGAAATACAGCGGCTTGTCTTTGCCAACCGCCCACTGCACATCGCGGAACATCTGTCCGTTTGAAAGTTCGCATACCCACAGCGCCTTGTTCTGCGCGATTAACTCTTCCAAGCGCGTATTGCAGAACGGAAACGCCGTAATCGGACGCAGCAAACCAACCTTATGACCTTCTTCGCGCAGAGTTTCGACCACCGATTGCAGCAGCCGCGAAATAAACCCGTAGCCCATCAGGACGAGGTCGGCATCATCCACCAACATCTCCTGATAGCGCACTTCGTTGGCTTCGATCTCTGCGTACTTGCGTTGCAAGTGGCGGTTGTGCTCTTCCAGACCTTCGGTACTCATGAAAATCGAAGAGACCAAATGCTCACGCGATCCCTTGTCGGCGTACAGAACATAATCTTTCTCCGGCGCGACCAAGCGCTTCTCCGGGAAGACTACAGGTTCCATCATCTGACCGATATAGGCATCGGTCAACAGATACGCTGGCATGCGGTACTTGTCGGCCAGCTCAAACGCGAGAATCGTCAAGTCCGCCATTTCCTGTGCGCAATTCGGCAGGAACACCAAACACTTGTAGTTGCCGTGGCCACCGCCATGCACGACCTGATTCCAATCGCCTTGCTCTGGCCAGATGTTGCCCAAGCCTGGCCCGGCACGCATCACGTCCACAATCACGCACGGCAGTTCTGCCGCTGCAAGATACGAAACACCTTCCTGTTTCAGCGAAATGCCCGGTCCCGAGGAGGCGGTCATCACTCGTGCGCCCGCTCCGGCGGCGCCATATACCATATTAATCGCGGCGACTTCCGATTCGGCCTGCAAAAAAGTGCCGCCGACATGCGGCAAATACTTCGCCGCTGCCATCGCCACTTCCGAGGCCGGAGTAATCGGGTAGCCGTAATACTGCGTGCAGCCTGCCAGAATCGCGGCTTTCACAACAGCTTCGTTGGCCTTAATAAGTTCCATAAATTTGTCGCGGCGCTTAGACCGCCGAGTCCTTCTTGTAAACGACTATCGCGCCGGGTTCCGGGCAGGCATAAAAACAGGCTCCACAGCCCGTGCAGCCTTCGCCCGTATAGAAGACCCATTGATAGCCCAACTCGTTAAATGACCGCGCGAGATTCGTCTCGATCACGGCCGGCTTGCATACATCCACGCAACGCTGGCAGGCCTTGCAAAGATGGGGAACGATCTCTACCCGGGGGGTGCTAATCTCTGACATTCTGTCTCCACTCTGCGCGCCTCGTGATCAGCAAGGCCGTGCGCAATCTTGAAGGATTGATAACAGTGAATAATATACGAATGCAAAAATGCGTCTGCAACATGTTAGGTCAGCCTCCAAAATTCTCCCGCGCCTGGACTTGCCTTTGCCAAATGCCGCCGACTGTATGCGAATCATAAAGACCAATAGCTTAAAATACGATACCAATTGTCCACTTAAACTTGAATCCCTTTTCGCCTATTGGAACATTGTCACACGAACGCAAACTGAGGAGAAAGCCCGCTTTCTCTTCCCATAGACCGACAAAAGGGGTGCCTCAATTACCAATATTTATGGATATTCAGAGGCTCGTTATGTAGCAAAGTCACACAGCATGCGATTGTGCGCCTTTGTTAAGAACCTGTAAACCGCATTCACTTGACTTTTCAGGATTTCGAGTGCTCCTTGCTGTTGTCACTTGAACCCTTGGATTGCACCATGGATACTGAACAACAACTTCGAGACTACCTGAACCGCGAGTTTGCCCGCATCGGCAAGGCTCTCGCCAGCCATAAGCGGCTCGAAATACTCGAATTACTCCACCAATGCCCGAAAAGTGTGGATACTCTGGCGGAAAACACAGGTATGAGCCCCGCCAATACCTCGCAGCATCTGCAGATTCTGAGAGGCGCCGGGCTTGTTCAATCGAGCCGGGACGGAACGTACATCATCTATAGGCTGACCAGCGAAGGAGTCTATGACTTACTGCGCGTGCTCAGGCAGGTTGCCGAAACACACCTTGCTGAAGTAGATCGCGCGCTTCAAAAACTGCACGAGAACCCGCACGCGCTTGAACAGGTCGGTCGCGAACGCCTTGCCGAGATGGTGAAGAACGGCAAAGTTATTCTGCTGGACGTGCGACCCGCGGATGAATATGCTGCCGCGCATTTACCGAGAGCCGTATCAATCCCGCTTGACGAACTCGAACAGCACCTCGACCGGCTGCCGCGCAATCAACAGATCGTGGCCTATTGCCGCACGCCGTATTGCATCATGTCCAATGTCGCCGTGAGCCTGTTGCGCCGGAAAGGTTTTAATGCGGCCGTGTTAGGCGAAAGCGTCTCCGAGTGGCAGGAACATGGCCAGGATGTTGACGCTCCGACATTGCAAGAACACTAACCGCCGTGTCCGCTGAAAAGAAAAGCCCTTGAGCCGTCGCTCAAGGGCTTTTTCGTATCGTGCCGCGGACAGAACCTACTTCGTCTGACGCTCCACCACCAATTTGCGGGTATAGGCGATCAGACCGCCGCTGTCCATGATCGCTTGACGCAGCTTGGGCAGAGGTACTATTTCGAAGCTCTTTCCAGTCGTCTTGTTCACCAGCATATCGTCCTTGAGTTCAAGTTCATCACCCGCGCTCGCTTCGATGTGAGGGCAACTCACTAATGGCAGTCCGAGATTCACCGCGTTCTGCAGGAAGATACGCGCAAAGCTGCGCGCCACAATGATCAGGCCGTGGCCCTTCAACGTCGAAGCCGCCTGCTCACGCGAACTGCCGCAGCCGAAATTTGATCCCGCAACGAGGAAACTCCCGGCGGGATATTTCTTCTCTTTCAACGCCGCGTTCAATTCGGTCATATCGGCAAAACAGTGCAGCGGAGTCTCCGACGGCAGCACGGTCGCCATGAAGCGGCCCGGATAAATGTGGTCGGTCGAGATATCGTCTTCGAAGACATAAATTACTTTAGACATCCTTACACCTCCCGCGGATCGCTGATGACGCCGCGCAGCGCACTCGCCGCCGCGACTTCGGGTGAACAGAGAAATACTTCCGCATTCGGATTGCCCATGCGGCCTTTGAAATTGCGGTTCGTCGTCGAAAGTCCGACTTCACCGTCGCCCAACGCGCCTTGATGGACACCGAGGCAGCAGCCACACCCGGGATTCATGATCACTGCGCCGGAATCGGCGAGGTCTTTCAAATATCCAAGCTCCATCGCTTCTTTGTAGATCTTCCACGATGCCGGAAAAACCAGCATGCGCGTGTGCGATTGAATCTTGCGCGATTTCAAAACGCGCGCTGCGGCTGCAAGATCGTCCAAGCGACCATTCGTACACGAACCGATGACAATCTGATCCACCTTGCGGCCCATGATTTCCGTCACGGGCTTCACGTTATCTACCGTATGCGGGCAAGCCACTTGCGGCGCAAGCTTGTCGGCATCAATCTTCACGACACGCTCGTACTCCGCATCCTTGTCCGGACCTTCCAACCACAGCGGCACGGACACGTGGGCTTCTTTATACAAATACCGTTCAGTCTCTGCATCCGGCGGCACCATACCCGCCGTCGCACCGGCTTCAACGGCCATGTTGCACAACACGAGACGCGATGACGTGCTCATCGAGCGCACAGTCGAGCCGTGGAATTCCAGAGCGCGATAGTTCGCGCCGTTGGCTTTAATCGTCCCGATCAAGAAGAGGATGATATCTTTCGCCGACACAAACGGCGACAGCTTGCCGTCAATTTCGACCTTGATGGTCTTCGGCACTTCGATATTCAGCGCCACGCCGAGCGCCCATACGCTCGCCATTTCCGTTGCACCGATGCCAAAGGCGAATGCGCCAAGCGCACCGTGAGTCGTCGTGTGCGAGTCGGTTCCCACAACGACCGTTCCCGGTAAAACATATCCGGACTCTGGCAAAATCTGATGGCAAATACCGCCTTGATCGCCGCGAATGTCGTGGAACTTCGTGATACCTTGCTCGGCGATAAAGTCGCGCACACGCTTGTGATTCGTCGCGGTCTTCGAGCTCTCTGCGGGAATACGATGATCGAAGATGATTGCAATCTTGCTCGGATCCCAAACGTTGGGCGGCAGCGGCAGGCCGTTGTAAATTTCTTTGAACTGGTGCAGCACCAGCGCAGCGTTCTCATGCGACATCGCCAGACTGACGCTGGGCTCGACTACGTCACCAGCGCGCACAGATTTCAATCCCGATGCGCGGGCCAGTATTTTTTCAGACAAGGTCATGGGCATATGACCACTCTCCTCGTGTTAAATGGCTGATTCGGCGCGCAACTGAGTGATCTGCTCGGCAGTGTAGCCCAATTCGCGCAAGATGATTTCCGTATGTTCACCCAACTTCGGTGGCGGCATCTCCGCCTTGCCCGGCGTCTTCGAGAATTTCGCCGTCATGTTAAACAGCTCCATCTCGCCGATACCATCCACCGAGAGCTTCGAGAATGTGTCGCGGTGCTTGACCTGTTCCTGGTCGAGCGCTTTTTCGAGCGGCAGGATGAGTCCCGCTGGGACGTCATGTTTATTGAGCGCTTCAACCCAATACGCTCCTTCGCGTTCACCGAGCTTCGCTTCCAACAGAGGTGTCAACTCGCGGCGGTTCTTCTTGCGGTTGTCACGCTCTTGGAAACGCGGATCGGTTTTCAGTTCAGGCACTTCCAGCACGTCCGCCAATGCTTCCCATTGCTCTTGCTTATTGGCCGCGATGTTCATGTAGCCGTCTTTGGCCTTGAACACACCGGACGGTGCCGCCGTGAAATTCTCGTTGCCCATCATCACCGGATGCTGTCCACCGATCATCCAGTTGGCCACGACCCAGCCCATTAGCGGCATAATCGAATCGAGTAGCGCCACGTCAATGAACTGCCCTTCACCCGTGCGCTCGCGGTAGTAGAGCGCACCCATGATCGCGAAGGCCGCATTCAATCCGCCGACTGTGTCGCAAATCGGAAAACCAGTCCGCAGCGGATTCAATCTCTCATCACCGTTGATGGCCATTTCGCCCGACAGACCTTGAATGATCTGATCATAGGCCGGCTTCAGGGCGTCGGGGCCTGTCTGACCGAATCCCGAAATGCCGCAGTAGATCAGCCGCGGATTAATCTCGCTTAGAACTTGATACGAGAGACCCAATCGCGTCATCACATCGGGCCGGAAATTCTCTACGACAACGTCGGCGTTCTTCACAAGATCTTTGAAGATCTGCTTCGCCGCCGGAAGTTTCAAGTTGAGAGTGAGTGAGCGTTTGTTGGCGTTCTGCGCCAGAAAGCTCGTGCCCATCAACATCTGATTGTATTTCGGCACACACCCGAGCTTCCGCGCGAGGTCGCCGTCCTTCGGATTCTCAATCTTGATCACATCCGCTCCCGCCAGCGCCAGATGCAGCGTCGCAAACGGCCCGGAAAGAACGTTCGTCAAGTCGAGAACACGGATTCCTTCAAGAAGTTTCATATCAGTTATGCGTGCTAGACGGCGGCGTATTTGACCGGACCGGATTTGTACACCATGCCGGGCAGTTCGCGCTCAAAATGCTGCGAGACGTTCCGCGCCGTTTCAATGAGTTGAGACAATTTCAAATCGGTGCGCAGGCCGGCACGCTGCCAATAGTGCACAAGGTCTTCGGTGCAAACGTTGCCGCCCGCGACTTTCGTAAATGGACAACCACCTAACCCGGCGAACGCGGTTTCAAAAATCTTCACTCCGGCATTCATCGCGGCGCGGCAATTCGCCAATCCGAGGCCGTAGGTGTTATGCAAGTGACAAGCGCATTCCGCCTGCGGATTCATCTTCATCACGTGCGAAAATAGCGTCTCTACCTGCTCCGGCAACGCATGACCAGATGTATCCGCCAGCGATACAGCATTCAAACCGGCTTCAAAGTAGCGCGAGACGATTTTCAAAACTCGCTCCGCCGGAATCGCGCCCTCAAAACCACAGCCAAACGCCGACTGCACGGAAACCTGCACCCGCTTCCCGGCGGCTTGCGCGGCTTTCGCTGCGGCAATGATGCGCGTCGTCGCCTCTTCCGTGCCCATGCCGGTATTCTTCGTGCTGTGAGTTTCACTTGCCGAAACTCCGAGACAGAACATCTGCACTCCACAGGCGAGTCCGCGGTCGAGACCTTTTTCATTCAGAACCAGCCCCGAGAGCACAACATGCTGAGGCGCGGGATTGTCCTGCGCAAAATGGCGGAACAGCGCGTCCGTGTCGGCCATCTGCGGCACCTTTTCAGGATGCACAAACGAGCCAAGCTGCAGCATGTCCACTCCGGCGGCGATCAATTCCTCCGCCCAGCGAATCTTCACATCGAGCGGAACAACCTGCTTCTCTACTTGCAGACCGTCCCGCAACCCGACTTCGTGCAAAAATAGCGGCTGCATTGAGAGCCTACTTCAGTTTGTCGGCTATCGCTTGACCCATTTCGAGCGTCGTGTTCGAGCCGCCCATGTCATACGTGCGAACTTTACCTTCTTTGATGACTTCCGCAGTGGCCGCTTCAACCTTCTTGGCCAATTCGACTTCGCCCAGCCATTCGAGCATCTGCTTGGCCGAAAGAATAGTGGCAATCGGATTCACTTTGTACTGACCGGCATACTTCGGAGCCGAGCCGTGCGTCGGTTCAAACACTCCGAGCTTGTCACCAATGTTGCCCGAGCACCCAAAGCCTAATCCACCGACCAACTGCGCGCACAAGTCGCTGACGATATCGCCATAGAGATTCGGCGCGACCAACACGTCGTAGTTGAACGGGTTCTTCAACAGCCACATCATGATGGCATCCACGTTCGCTTCGTCGAACGTGATTTCCGGGAAGTCCTTGGCCACTTCGCGCGCGCAGTCGAGGAACAATCCGTCCGCTGCCCGCACGACATTCGCCTTGTGCACGATCGTGACTTTCTTGCGGCCCATCTTGCGCGCAAACTCAAATCCTGCCCGCACGATGCGCTCCGAACCCTTCTTGGTGTTCACTTTGCAGGAAATCGCGAACTCGTTGTTGGCATAGCCTTCAAAGGCCTTGAACGGCTTCGAAATCTTCGACAGCGTTGCGCGCAAATCATCCGGCACCGGAGCGAACTCGACACCGGCATACAGGTCTTCCGTGTTCTCACGGAACACCACCAGATCAATATTCTCTTTGAAATTGAGCGGATTGCCCGGGTACGACTTGCAGGGACGCAGACAAATGTACAGATCAAACGATTGACGCATGCGCACGATTGGCGAACGGTAAATCAAACCCGTGCCGCGCAACGACGGCGCCAACTCCTGCTCGGCTAGCTTCACCGGCTTCGAAGTGATCGCACCGAACATCGCTGCGTCCACATTGTTCAACAAGTCCATCGTGCGCTGCGGCAGCGCATCGCCTTCCTTGCACCAAAACTCCCAGCCGATATCGCCATGCGGATATTCCGCGTCAAAATCGAGACGGTCCAAGACGATGCGTGTTGCTTCCAAGACTTCGATACCCACGCCGTCGCCCGGTAGCCAGGCGATCTTATATTTGCGTTTCACAGCTTCCTCCGCTCCTCGAGCGTATTTTCAGTTTATTTTGCGGCAGCGACCCATGCCAATGGCACCCGTTTCGCCGCTCGGCTTACAGCAATAGATAATATTGTGAAACTTTTCGCGAGAAAAAAGTGCAGTGGCGCGTATTGTGACTGTATTACATAACGCCGATTCCTGAGTTCTCAGAGGCTTAGAATCGGAGAAAATGAGTCGGATTTTGAGGACACCCTGAGTTCGAGAGGAACCGGACATTCCCCTAAATGCAGAAGCCCCGCAAGTTGTGCGGGGCTTCATGACTATTATCCGGCTCTTTGTTACAGCAGTCCGAGCGCGACCAAAAGTGTGATGAAAATACCCATCAAACTTTCGCCAGCGATAATGCCCGAGGCCGAGGCAACGGTAATCTGCTCGGCATTGTCCGGGCGCCACTTGCTGTACAGCAGGGCAATTACGCCGCCCGCGAACATCGAAAGCGCATTGTAAAACGGCAGCACGAACGACAGTCCCAAACCCATCGCCGAAGGAATCCAATTGCGCTTGTTCGGGAACACGCGCTCGGCCATCGGAATCAACAAGCCCACAATACCTCCAATTGCCAGCGCCGCGCGCGCTGTTGGATGCAGTGACTCAAAGCCGTTTGACAGCAAGCGCGCCACCGATGCCCAAACCTGTGCTGCGGGAGCGGGAAACTGAGTCGAACCTAATATCGAAACATCCGGCACCACGAGGAAGAACGCCGGAACCGTCACCGCCGTGCCAATAAAGATGCCCGCGAATTGCGCCAAGAACTGTTTCCGCGCATTGGCACCCAAGACGTAACCGCTCTTGAGATCCGTCAACAAATCCGATGCCGAATCCGCCACACCCGCCGTAATGCAAGCACACATCAGATTCGTGTTCATCTGCCTCGGGGCAATCGCGCCATAAGTCAACTGCGTAATCTTGCCCATTGCGCCGACCGGAGTCGTATCCGTTTCACCACAAGCTCGGCAGGCCACCAGTGCCAGAAAGAATGATAGAATCACCGCGAGAATGGACATCCAGACCGGAATGCCAAAATACACCGCCGACAGCGCCACAATACCGATCGTGCCGAAGATCATTCCACCCGCGAACCACGTCCCCGGAACTTCAATGCGCTCCAACGGGTCGTCTTCAGTCTTCTTCTTCTTGCGGCCCACTATGCTGCCCAGTCCGCTAAACGCCCGCAGAATTGTCCGCCATTCAAAAACGAAGGCCAACAGACCGCTTGTCACCATACAGGCCGCACCGCCCCACAAACTCCACGACACGATATTGCGGAAGCCGCCCGGCGATTGCGTGTTGCTTGAACCGGCTTCCAGAGCGACAATCGCACCGACTGCCTTTGCGCCGGGCATGCTATCCAACAGCGTCAACGATGTTTCGACATAGAGCGCGTCTGTCAAATTGCTATCCACGCGCATCTCAAGCCGGTTACGCAAATATGCATCCTCTGGCTCCATCATCTTGACCTTTTGAAAGAGCGGATTCGCGCTGCCGTTGGCCATAAGCGGCCCATTCAGCGCCGCGGCCAGTTCACTGCGGCTGTTATATGTCGTCGCTTGCGGCCAGGCGTAAACCACCTTCTCCTTTTCCGAGCCATCCTCAATCAGATAATCGCCTTTGGCCTTTTCAATTTCAAAGCCCAGGGCGTGCCCGGCCGGAATCGTCATCGGGAACTTCAAATCTTCGGTCGAGCGCACATACGGTAAAGGATGACCAATGACACGGTCATCCATCATCGCCGGTGCCAGGAAGACCCAGTTGATCGTCGCGCCAATCAAGATACTCACGCACACCCGCATGCCCATCAGCGCCCCTGCACCGACGAGAATCATGCTGGCGTCCACTTGAACCGTGTACATCGCCATCCGCGCGCCAAACGTATTATATAACGCTGGCAGCCAACCAAACCAGTCGCGCACCGCAGCAACCGCAATACCAAGACCGCCGAACTTGAATAGCAGGCTCGCCGCCTTAGATTCTCCGCCATCGTGCCCGACGCCGTGCAAACTCTTCAATGTCTCCGCCGCCGCAACGCCCGAAGGGAACTTCAGCCGCTCAACGTTGATCATCTGCCGCTTCATCGGAATCGCCATCGTCACGCCCAGCACCGCGAGGAAGAACACCCAAGCCGAGAGCAGGCCGTAACTGATGTGCACGCCGTTAACCAGCAAATATGCCGCAATCGCCGAGACGATCGTGCCACCTGTCGAGTAGCCCGCCGATGACGCCGTGGACTGCATCGCGTTGTTCTCGAGAATGGACATATCCGTCCTGATCCACTTCGGGAACAGCTTGCGCAGCGATTTCCAAATCGTAAAACTGAGAATACAGGATGTGATCGCGACACCCAACCCCCAGCCGGTCTTCAAACCGACATACAGATTCTGAAGCGACAGCACCGCGCCCAGAATAGAACCCATCACCACCGAGCGCCACGTGAGCTGCGGCATGTCGTCGCCCTGATAGACGTTTTCATACCACTCACGCTCGAGTTCCTCGGGCGTCATCTTCTTCAGCGGAAGTTCGTCAGCCATGTTGTTTCATCTTGAGGTTGTTTGGACAAGCTGACATCATTGCAAGATTCCGAACGCAATCAGCGCGGCGATGAATACACCCATGATACTCTCGCCGCCGATCAATCCCGATGCCACCGGAATCGTGAACATGTCATTCGCCTTCGGCGCCTTCTTTTCCATGATGTACGCAATCAACGCACCCAAGAACATCGCGAAACTCGTGTAAGCCGGAATCGTCATCGCGATACCCAATGCAGTCGGGTTCGGCGTATAGGGCTTGATCTTGGGGAACATCTTTTCGGCCACAAGAATCAGTACTGCCACGACGAACGCCACGCCCATCGCGATCACAGCACTGCGCGGTAACGTGCTCAAACCTTGCGCAAGCACTTTCGCCACACCCATCCACACCAACGCCGAAGGCGCGGGGAACTTGTCACCACCCAACACACTCACGTCGGGGACCAAAATGAAATACGCTGGAACCGCCAGAATTGCACCTGCAAATACACCGAACAACTGGGCAATAAACTGCTTGCGCGGATTGGCGCCCACCATGTGCCCGACCTTCAGGTTACCAATCGTATCACTGCAACTTGCTGCTGCGCCGGCCGTAATGCCTGCCGTCATCAAGTTCGAGGTCACGTTGCCCGCAGACAGCACACCAAAAGTTAACTGCGTCACTTTTCCCAGTGCGCCAATCGGGTTGATACCCACTTCCGCGCCCGCTCGTGAAGCAACAGCCGCGAGAATGAACGTCAAGAGCACGGCAATCACGCCCATATACCAGGCCACGCCGAACTCGCCAAACATCAACGTTAGCGTAACCACGCACAGCAAACCTGTAACAATGAAACCCGGTGCAAACCAGCCCAGCGGAATCTCGATATCATCCAACACGCCTTTCGCGCCGCCGCTGTTCTTGCGGCCAAAGCTCTTGAAAATGGTCGCAAATGTACGACCCAGAGTCTTCCATTGAAACGCCAGCGCCAACAAGCCTGCCACTACCAGAATCGTCGCCCCCGGCCACAGCGACCACGCGCTGATATTGCGGAAGCCGCCGACATTCTGTTGTCTAAACTGCCCCGGCTGGAAGCCCAGTCCCGTCACCACCGCTTCCGACGACTTCTCTTTGTCAATCGTCAGTTTGGCTTCCCAGTAGATCGCCTTAGATGCCTCAAAGAACAACGCCCGCGAGCCGACACCATTCGCCTTGCTCAAGGTATCGCGCACACTAATCACGCCATTCAGCGGATTGGGCAAACCGCCCATCGTCGGCGAATTGAGATCCTGCATCAATTCGGCATTAGTCTGATAGGTCTTGCCCGTCGTCCATACGTATTGATAGTCTTTCGTCGTGCTGCCCGATGACAGTTCCGGCCCGACGTTCGCTTCTTCCAAGGTTAGCGTCAAGGCCGAACCCGGCTGCACCGTCAATGGTGCACTCATCAATGCTGCGGCCGTGATTTGCGGCGGATTGTGCTTGATGATCTTATCGTTGATCAACTGCGGCGCCAGCACACCATAGTTCAGCACCAGACCAAACAACATGCTCAATCCAATTTTGATTCCAAACAACGCGCCGATGCCGATAAAAATCAAACTTGGCTCAAACGTCAGTGTCAACTTGCCCATACCCACACGTGCTATCGAAGCAGGAATGGTCAACTGCGCCGGAATCCACCCCAATCCATCACGTAATCCCGCAATCAAAATTCCCAATCCGCCTGAAAGCCCCAGCGCTTTCGCCTTGGAAATCGCCTCAGTTCCTTTGGAGTACATCGCTTTCAACGTTTCACCCGTCGGAATATTTCCCGGGAAACGCAGATTGTCCACCTGTATCATCTGCCGCTTCAGCGGTATGGCCATGAACAGACCTAGGTAAAGAATACCTCCAATCATGATGGCCAACTGCCACCAAACAAACTCGTAGCCCGTCAGCATCGAAAGCGCCGGAACGGCAGAGACCAAGCCCGCCGAAGAAATCCAACTCGCCGCCACCGCCACGGTCATCATGATGGTGTTTTCCATCATGCCAAACTCATTCTTGACCAAGCCGGCGCTTTTCAGCCCCTTGAAAATCGAAAAAATGAGAATCACCGCGACGATGTCCACACCCAACCCCCAGCCGGATTTCAATCCGACATACAGGTTGGAGAGCGACATGATGCCGCCAAAGAGCATGCCAGACAGCACGGCGCGCGTCGTTAACTGCGGCACATCCTTCTGATAGACATTCTCGTACCATTCGCGGTCACGTTCTTCAACGGACTTGACTTGGGTTTCTTCGGACATGAGTCACCTCGGGCTAAGCAGGAATTCGAAGGAGTTCTGAAATCTGGGCAGGAACACGGCGGGACCGCAAGGACGCGCAGGCTCGGGGGAGGGTGAGCCGCACGGACGGGGCGAGGAGTGTGCCACCGACAGGAAATTAGCCTTCAATCTACATGATTCTCAAGGATTTCGCAAGAGATTTCTCAATCGCCTCCAGCGCAAATGCGGGAATCAGATTAGGTTTGTCACTTTTTGACCCGGAATGAACTGCATGTTATTCATCTAATTGCCGAGTGCTCCACGGCCAACCGGGCAAGCGATTCCCTGTCATAGGAGGCCACGTGCACCATCCCCACCAGAAATCCGGGCTTGACTGCCTGTGAAAATTCTGTATCTTGAATCTCGACAATCTTTCCGGTGGTCGTCCCGGCCCGCCGATTCCTTACTCTATCTTTGCCCCTCAGGAGTCCGATATGGACAGCGCCTCCCCCGATTTTCTTTACGTCCCCTACCAACAAACCGGTGAAAATGCCCGCCGTGCCGCTGTCGCCAAGGTCGCCTTCTCCCTTGAAGGCATCTCGGAAAACGACCTCCAGGTGCTCGGCCACCTGTCCGATGCCGTGGACCTGATCAACCCGGTCTTCCGCAACCAGTTCGACTCGAATACTACTGTCATTGAGCGCCTGCTGCACGGCGTGCGGAATGTCGCCACCGCCGCTCAACGCGACCTAATAGACCAATACCTCACGATTCTCAATCTGCAGAACAGCCCTTACAGCCTCCTCCCGCGCAAGAATCACCTGTTAGGTATTCCCAAGACGGATCTGCAAGAGCTGGTGAAAAAAGCCGCCGGTTCACTCGACAAAGACCTCGCCGTCGCATTGCCGTATCTTTACGATGGACTCGCCTTGCCGGACAAAGCCAACTTCTATCCGCACGACATGAGCGAAGCCGAGTGGACCGCTCTTGGCGACAAGGCCAACGTGGTCAATTCGAGTATTCACCGGCCCAACGGCAAGCTCGAACTGCGCCTGAACGAAGAGAAGTACCGTGCCACTTTGCAGCCCGTCATCGAACATCTGGTCAAGGCGCGCGACCTCACGACGCACATCGGCCTGCGGCTCTACCTCGACAGCAAGATCGAAGAGCTGCGCCACGGCACCACCGAATCGCGCCGCTTGGCAGATTTCATGTGGATCAAGAGCGGTTCGCCAGTGGATTTGATTCTCTCCAGCGCACTCGAAGTCTATCTCGACAACTGGAAAAATGCGCGCGGCGAAGCAGCCGGAGCCGTGTTGCTCGAAAATTCCGAAGCGCAAGGCATGCTGACCGCCCTCGTGGATCATCTACCGCGCCTTGAGGCCACAGCACCGTGGACGCACCGCAAGATGAAGATTGATCCCGACAAATTGCCGCATCTGCGCTTCGTGGACGTGCTCAACTGGAGCGGCGGCTACGTATCAAGCCCTATGACGGTTGTGGCGCAATCGCTGCCGAATGACGGCTGGGTGATTGACCATGTCGGCTCCGTCAACCTCGTCTATCGCAATACGGGCCGCGCGATCTACTCTATGTCCGGCGAAATGATTGCCCGCGAATTCCTGCCCAATGATGTCTTCGCCGAATACGGCGACTTAATGTTTGAAGCCACGCAGATTCACTCGGCGCTCCACGAACTCGGACACACCACCGGCGCGATGTCGCCGGAACTCGTAGGCAAAGAGCCGCGTGAGTTGCTCGAAGCCGAGTACTCGCCGCTCGAAGAGGCTCGCGCCGAACTCTTCGGCATGTGGGCCATGCCGCAAATGGCGCGCGAGGGACTCTTCAGCATGAAGACAGCCGAAGCCGGACACTACGGCATGGTCATCAGCATGGTCGGCGGCCTGCGCTTTGAACCTGCTCAAGCACACGTCAAGGCCCGCAACCTGATGTGGCACTATTTCGTGCAAAACGGCGGCGTCGAGGAAGTCGTCGAAGGCGGCAAGAAGAAATTTAGATTGAAAATTACCCGCATTGACCAACTGGTCGCCGAACTGCTCGGCACCATCGGCAACATCAAGGCAGCCGGAGACAAAGCAGGCGCCGCGAAACTACGCGAAACCTACTGCTTCACAGATCCCATGCGCGACGATGTTGAGAAGCGCATGGAGCCGTTCCCACTCGGACGTGGACTTTTGTTCCCTCGTATCAAGCGCGAAGGCGAACGCTACATTCACGCCCTCGAATATCCCGAATCGTTTTCAGCCCAGCCGCGCTACGCCGCGACACTGCGCGACTGAGCAACAAGAAATGCAAATCAAAAGCCCCCGGCAAACACCGGGGGCTTTTGTTCTGTGGTTGTAGTGTACTCGCCGCGGCACGTGTCTGCACGTGCCCGGAACCTGATGCGCATGAAGTTCCGGGTAAGTTCAGAAACCTGCCGCAGCGGCGCTATAACTTCGCCAACAACCGCTGCGACTGCGCACGTGCTTCATGCGCAATCTCATGCTCATCCGCCGTCAACAACTCGCGGTTCCTCACCACGACTGCTCCATTTACAATTACCGTATGCGGCCGCGACGGAGCGCAAAACAGCAGCGCCGCTATCGAGTCCGCGGCTCCGGCATAGCCCAATTCCGTCGAATCATAGAGCACAATATCCGCAGCCATTCCCACTGTAAGCTGACCAATATCCTTCCGACCCAACACCTCCGCCGATCCGCGTGTCGCAAGATCAAAAATCTTGCGCGCCGTGAAAAACTCCAAATCGTCTTTCGTACGGTGCGCAAGCATCGCCATCCGCAGCTCGGTTAACAAATGCGAGCTGTCGTTCGATGCACAGCCATCCACCGCCAACCCGACCGGCACACCCGCCTCAAGCATGTTGCGCAGCCGCATGCGCCCCGAGGCGAGACGCAAGTTCGACGTCGCGCAATGCGCTACTCCCGTGCGCGTTTTCCCAAGCTGCGCGATCTCCTCGTCACTGAAATGAACACCGTGCGCAAACCACACGTCGTCTCCCAGCCAATTCCACTCTTCCATCAACGCCAGCGGGCGCTTGCCGTAGCGCGCCACACAAAACTCGGTTTCCTCTTCCGTCTCGGCCAAATGTGTGTGCAGCCGCGCGCCGATGTCGCGGGCCAATGCCGCCGTATCGCGCATCAAATCCGGCGTCACGCTGAACGGCGTGCATGGAGCCAAATGCACCTGCGTCATCGAGAAGGAACTTCTGTCATGCAATTGGTTGACGCAACGCGCGCAGTCCTGCAGTACATCTTCATTCCGTTCTATGAGCGACTGCGGCGTTAATCCACCGTGCGCTTGCCCCAGCGTCATGCTGCCGCGCAAGAATGTAAACCGGAGGCCAAGCTCGCGCACAGTTTCAGTTTCCAACTGCGCCGCACCCAAACCTTGTCCCGCCGGATAAAGGTAGTGATGGTCGCAAGACGTCGTACAACCTGACAGCAGCAGCTCCGCCGAAGCCAAACGGAACGCCGCGCGAAACATCGCTTCGTCAAAATGCGCCCACAACGGATAGTGAAACCGCAGCCAATCAAACAGCCGTAATTGCTGCGCGGCCGGCACACAGCGCGTCAACGCTTGAAAGAAATGATGGTGCGTGTTGACAAGGCCCGGTATCGCGACAAGCCGCGCACCATCTATCTGCGCTTCGCCCGGCTTCGCAGTCAGGCCCGGCGCGATTTCAACAATCGCGGCTCCTTCCGTGCGAATACACACCGAGGAGCGATCTTCATGACCCAGAACCGCGTGGAGATTTGTTATCAGCATGTTTGATGTGCTACGTGAAAATGGCCGGGCAAATCTGCCCGGCCATTTCATTTCTCAAATCCAATTTCACAGGGCAATGCGTGCGTGTTTAACAACTAACTGATCCACGTCACACCAAGAATCAACAAGATCGCGACCACGACCATCATCAATCCTTCACCCGCAATCAATCCCGAGGCCAACGACGCGCCGTAGCTCTCGACCGCCGCAGGATTCTTCTTGTTGTAGTACGAAGTAATCACCGCGCCCAGCCACATCGAGAGTGCGGAATACGGCGTCACCATGAATGCAATGCCCAACGCAATTGGCGACGGCAGCCACTTGCCCACACCTTTGATCTTCGCAACAAACGGCATCGCAAATCCGATGATACCGCCAATTGCCGCGGCCGTCATCGCATGCGGCGGCAACGAGTCAATACCGTCCGCAAGCAACTTCGCCATGGCGTGCCAAGCCATCACAGCAGGCCCCGTGAAATCATCACCAGGAATCACATAGGCCGCCGTCAGCAAACGATATACCGCCGCTGCCGTGAACACGCCAGCCACGACACCGATCAACTGGGCAATCACCTGACGACGAATCGAAACCTTCAGCAAATATCCCGCTTTCAGGTCATGCATCAAATCGCCCGACTGACTGGCACCCGCCGCCGTAATACCTGCGGCCATTAAGTTCGTCGGAATCTTTCCCGGATCTACAACAGCGTAAACTACCTGCGTAATCTTGCCCATCGCGCCAACGGGATTGATATCCGTTTCGCCCGTGGCACGCACGGAAATACTCGCAATCAGGAACGAGAGCAACACTGCAATAATTCCCATCCACGCGGGAATGCCGAAGAACACTTGCGCAAACACCGTCGTCAAAGCCGTCGCGAACACCATACCCACGGCCCACCACTTAATCGGGAACGGATCCGGCGCATCTTCTTCTTCCTCCGCAACAGCTTCCACCTTGCGGCCCTGAATCAGCTTCTTGAACGAACCAAACGTGTTGGCAATCGTCTTGTACTGCAAAGCGAGGCTCGCAAATCCCGCCGCGACCATCAGCGCGACTCCCGGCCACAACAGCCAGCGGAACGCCGCGATATAAACGCCATTCGGATTCGCCGCCGTGACAATGCCCTGATCCATCAAGATCGGCGCGCCAATTCCCCAAGCGAGAATCGAGCCGAGGAACAGCGACCACGCGACTTTCGATCCGATCAACACGCCCGCACCCAGCATCATCGGCGACAAGCTGACGCCCATACGCAAGGACGCGAGCGAAACACCCAGAATGCCAATCGTTCCCAAACCAATATCATCAAGCGAGAAATCGCTGAAGTGACCAAGTCCAAGCGGTTTGATGCTGAACAACATCTTCACAACCGCCGCAATCACCGCAGCCCAAAACAAGAGCTTGGCCTTCTTCATCGCTTCGGCACCCGATGAATACATTGCCTTAATCGTCTCAGCAGCAGCCGTGCCAGATGGATAGCGCAATTTCTCTTTCACCACCATCTGCTTGCGCAGCGGCACCGCAAAAAAAACTCCTAAGAACGCAATCGCTATCGCCCACAGCACAAGCTGCACATAGGTCATATCATGGCCCGGCCCCTGCGTTTCGCGCAAATATAACGCAAGCGCCGGAATACACGCTACGAAACCCCCGGCCGAAGCCATAGTACCCGCCGCGCTGCCCGCCGTAGCCGTAATCAGATTTTCTTTCGCACCGTATGGACGACTGAGCATGCCGCCCATCGCCTTGAACAATGCAAACGAAATCACCGCAGCCGTTATGGACGCGCCAAACGTCCAGCCAATCTTTAATCCGATACAAACATTCGATGCGCCAATCAGCGAACCTACCACAAGCCCCGACAACAAAGCGCGAACAGTCAATTCGCTGCCGCTTTGTTCGAGTCCCGTGTGCGGTTCAGGCGCGGTCTTCTGGACATCGGCCATGCAGTTATCCTTCTATCTGACAGGGGAAAAGAGTACGATTCAGGCTCGAAGCCTGAACAAAGGGAGGAATCAATGAAGAAAACGAACTATTTCGAACGCGCAGACTGACGGTTCCGATACAGAGCAACGATTTGCTCCGCCATGTCATGCTGTGACAAACGACCCGAGTTCAACACCAGATCATAAAGCTCAGGATCTGAGAAATTCTGCTGCAAATACTTCTGATAAAACTGCGCACGCTCCCGATCCTGATCGTGCAGCGCCTGACGCGCGCTGGCCTCGCTCCAGCCATGCCGCTCGATCAAACCTCTCAGGCGATGTGCTTCTGATGCAACCAGCCGCACATGCATACCGCCCGGCATGTCGTGCGTAATCACCGCTCCGCCACGACCTACAATCACACAGCGGCCCAGCGTCGCCGTCGCGCGAATTGTCCGAACCAGCTTGTGCATCAGTTTCAAATCGGAAATCTGACCAAAGAGCGTACCCATGAACTCTTCAATCGCGCCACGCGCCTTAGAACCGAGCGTCGCTATCAATTGCTCATAAGAATACTCCTGATCCGCCATCTGTTCGATCAGCTTGCGGCTATAGACCTGCCACGAGCCGCCCTCGAGCCCATCCTCTCGATCCAACTTCGCAGCTACCAGATCAGCCAGCGCAATCGCTTCACAGCCGAACTGCCGCGAAAGTGTAATAAACGGTGCCGCCGCGGGATGCTCCGCGGTCGAGTCTTGCTTGAGCCGCGTCGCCACGCGTATTTGCGCTTCGAGATTCTGCTCGGCGCGCGGCGTAATGGGGTTCTTCATGCCGCCTCCGGATTTCTGCGTACTTGTCCCTACCGAACACTATGTCCAGCCCGCGGACCCGAATTTACCCAATCAGCTCGCAGCGGCGCCCGCGTGCCTATCCAATATACAAGTTCTTAAGCCACCATTCAACAGCCCGGCCCAAAAGGAAAACCGCCCCGTCGGCCAACTATCGGAGCCCGCACTCCGCAATGATCTCCCAGTAGGTCGCGAAATCAAAATCCGAAACCAGCCGCTGCACCCGGTACTCCATGCGCGATAGATTCTGCATGTGCAATAACTTTGCCTTCAGGCCCATTCCCGAAATCCGTGGTTGTCCCGGGTCAATCTCCCACGGGTGCATATAGAATAAGTACCGGCGATTCGCACGCTCAAGCTGCCGCACCGCCCAGTTTGTCAACGCATAGGGATAGAGTCTGAAATAGCCGCCTCCTGCAATCGGCAGGGGCATGCCGCCCATTCGCAATACAGACGGCGGCAGTTCAACGATGGACTTGCCGTGCCCTGTTTCCAGCTTATGTGGGTCGAGCGGAGCGCCGGATACGCCATATCGCCCCCGCCGAAACGGGAAGACACTGGCATCGTATTCGTAACCGCAGTCTGCCAATATTCCGAGCGCCCACCACGAACGCTTCACAATTGAAAAACACGGCGCACGGTAGCCCCGCACGGGTGTGCCGGACAAGTCTTCAAGGTATGTCCGTAAACCACCTGCCGATCCGCGAAATTCGTCAGGCGGCGAGTCATAAACAAGCTTGTGGTCCTCACCGTGGCTGGCAATCTCGTGTCCTTCGGCTGCAATTGCTTTGACCACCTGAGGAAATCGGCGCGCGATATCACCCAAAACAAACCACGTTGCCTTGGTCTGACGCTCGTTCAAGAGCTGCAGCAGTATCCCCGTATTACGCTCTATCCTGGACTCACGCGAGTTCCACGACGAACGCGGCACGTACGGAGATAGATTCTCCACATGATACCAATCTTCTACATCTATCGAGAAACCGTGACGCAACGCATTCACCTCAAAATAAAGACGCAAGAAGGCGGCTTGCGTGACCACTAAGCCGCCTCCAATCACATGAAAAACCGCGCCCTACTGCCCAACTGCAATCCACTTCAGTGTCGTCTGCACCTCAACAGGCGCAGACTGTGTCGCGTGGCGAATCTGCATGAAGCGATAATCGTTCGGAAACGGCGCGTTCGCGGGCATCGGCTGCCAACCTTCCCATTGAATCAGCGACACGTCATCAAACCACGCGTAACCTGTGCCGGTTGCTGGGGCATACAAGCTGAAACGTAGCGTAACAAAGTTCGTCCCACCTGGAATATTCAAACCACTGTTGCGCAACCGCCATGCCTGCGTTCCGCTTATCGTTGCGCCGACATCCTGCTGCCCAAGCGCCGTGCCGCCCGACCGGCCGCCGAAATACTGCGCCTGCATCACAGTTTGCCCCGCATTTTCACATCGAATCCATCCCAGCATTGTGTAGCTGAATCCGCCTGGCAGCGGCAAACGGTATTCGTTATTGGCCAAGACATTCTGCGGATTCCCCGCAACTCTGCGCAGCCGAATACTCCGCGTTCCTCCGTGAACTATATCACTGACATAGCCCTCATCCGCGCTGTTCAACTGCCAGTCATTGCTGCCCTCATCTTCCATATTTCCAAAATAGAGCCGCTCGCGCCCAAAGCGTACTTCATAGCCCGTGCCGCTCATGACTTCCGCAACATTGATATAACCCTCCGTCTCCGGCTTGAACGGTGCCGAAACCCAATAGCCGCCCTCTTGCGTGAAAGTGATACTGTCCGTCTCAAACGCGAGACTCTGCAGCCAACCCGTCGTATCAAACATCACAAAAGCGCTGTCCGATCCCGGTGTGCGCAATAGCCACGTGCCCAACCGCCGCGACATCTCCGTCTCGTAATCAAGAATACAGCGCGCCAGTTCTCCGCGCGCCGGCTGTGGTATCCAGTGATTGATATAGATCGGAATCACAACCGCCGTGTCCACGCCGACACCACCCGTGAAATGGGTTCGCACGAGCATAGATGGCATCGTCTCGGCATACGTCAAATCAAAAATGAAGTTGCCCAAACTATGCGCAATAAGTTTGCCTTGGTAAACTTCAAATCCCTGAATGATGTGCGGGTGATGCGCAATTACCAAATCCGCGCCCTGGTCAATCGCATAATAGCGCATCTGCCGCTCAAGCGTATCGGGAATCAACTCGAACATCATGTCTTCATCGCCATCCGGATCCAATTCGCTCTGCCGCGACAGGATCGGTGCCAACGAATACTCGCTTCCCGAGTGCGTATTCACCACAACGAACTGCGCCAACTCCTCAGCGGGCGGAATCGTCGCTTCTATCCCCGAGCGGTTCCACATCGCAAATCCGGGCCGTGAGCGGCTCGCATCCAAGAACGGCTGCACGTTGTTGTAAGAACCCGTGCGATCCGACATTGACAGCATCGCAAACGACAGCCCGTTGCTCGACAATATCCGCACCCGCCGCCCTATTTCGTCATTCATTCCCGAGCCGTTGTTCAAAATTCCTGCTGTGTCGAGCACGTACATCGTCTCCTGCATCCCCGCTTCGAGATAATCATATACATGGTTATTCGCCAACGTCACGAAATCTATCCCTGCATTCACCAACCCATGCACACGGTCAGGATGCGACTTAAACACGATTCCCTTGGTCGGATGACCGACCGTTGCCGTCGTCAAGGGACACTCGAGATTAAGACTCGTCAAATCCGAATGGGTGAGCCATTGCGCCGCCGGTTCAAACAGCGTGTCCACTCCCCAGGTATCAATAATCCCACCGGCACTCTCGTAGCCGCGGCCAAGGATCACATCGCCGCCGAAGGTGAACCAAACATCTCCCTGCGCAGCTACCGGAGTGTCCACGACCGTCTCCACGTGCCATGCCGCGCCCCGACCTCCGTTTGTCACCGTTAAGCAAACCGGATATGCCGCGTGGGCTGCAAAATGGTGTTCAGGATTCGCCGTCACGTCTCGCTGTCCATCGCCAAAATCCCAGAGCAGGTTCAACTGCGGACTGATCAAGTCGTATGCGAAGGCGTGAAACAAAACATGAATGCTGTCCGGATCACTCTCAGGCAAGACAAAATACTGAAACGCCGCAGTCGGCGGCAGCGGCTGAGCATAAGTCACGTCGCGAAGTTCATCGTACAACACAACACCATCCGTCGCTACGGTGTCGTTGTCATTGATGAACCGCACTTCCGTGATGCGCGGTGTATAACCGAACTTCCCCACCCAGTCTTCACCCACCGGCAGCAGCACATCCTGCCATACGCTGTCGCTGAAATAGCCTTCGTACGTCGTGTTCCAGTAAAGCGACTGCGGCGCCTCCTTGCCCCACAAGACATAGTACAAGTAGTTCGCCGAATCCGCCAAACCAACCGCCTGAATCTCGCCGCGCACCAAAAGTTTCGCGGCAATCGCCCACACCGTCTGAGAATCCACTTGCTGCGGCACAATCTCAATCCGCTTCCAAGTGTTCCCCGACATCCGCAGCGAATGCCCAGACTCGCCAAAGAAATCGTCGGTTACAATCTCCGCGCTCCCGCCTTCCAGGTCTTCACCCTCAATCCCCACAAGTTCTGGGTTGTCCTCAAAGCTTGACACGGTTATCACGGAATCTTCAGGCGGCGGCATGTCTATCGGATCCACCCGAAAGAATCCGAAATCCACCATCCCCTCCACTTCACGATGCACGTAAAACGTATCCGGCGTGATCGCCAGAGTGTCCGCGAATTCAAATGACAAAGCCGCGCTGTGGAGCACGGCCCAATAGTGGAGACCCTCAACCGGAAGCCAGCGCAGCAAAAGCCCATCCGACGTGCGTTCGAGCGTCAGCGACGTGGACGGTTCATCCAACGCTGAGTGCTCCTCACGCACCTGCGCCGACAAAAAGCCGACCCACAGCGTAAGCGCCAAGAGAATTAAGAAACGCGAGTATTTTGCCATGCCGATTTCCCTTCTTCCCAGCCGATGCCGCACGTGTCGTTTGTCCTACTTCCGGCCAAGATAAGTTAATATAACGGGAGCCGCACGATTTGTCAACCGAGTAGCAACCCGCCAGCAAATTTGACTGATAAAGTCAACTTCTTACCACGCAAAACGATTTCCCTCAATTTGCAAGATTGCCCGGAGAAACCTACATTTATAGGTTACACCTTTGAATTTCCAATCTGCTAACTGCCGTGAATTCCAACACTCCCACAACTCTCGCCGAAGTCCAGCGCATCTTCAACCCCGGCTCCATAGCCGTCGTTGGCGCCAGCCGCCAGCCCGGCACCATTGGCCGCGATATGCTCAAGAAGATCCTCGACTTTGGCTTCAACGGCATCGTCTATGCCGTCAACCCCTCCGCCAAGTTCATCAACTCGATGCGCTCCTACCGCAGCGTCCTCGAAATCCCCGACCCCGTGGATCTGGCCGTCATTTGCGTCGCAAAGAAATTGGTGCCGCAAGCCGTGGATGATTGTGCGCGCAAAGGCATTACGTCGCTGATCATGATTACCGCTGGATTCGCTGAAACCGGGGAAGACGGTGCCGCGCTCGAACGCCAACTCTTCGACCGCATCCGCAGCTACGGGATGCGCATGATCGGTCCGAACTGCATGGGCATCATCAACACCGATCCCGCCGTGCGCATGGATGCTACGTTCGCTGGCCCAATGCCCGTGCCCGGCAGCATTGGATTTTTGTCGCAAAGCGGCGCGCTCGGCGTCGCAATTCTCGAACGCGCCGCCAGCATGCAGCTTGGCCTCTCCTCATTTGTCAGTCTCGGCAACCGCACCGACGTTTCTGTTGACGATATCCTGGCCTATTGGAACTCCGATGAGCGCACCAAACTTGCGCTGCTCTATATCGAGAGTTTCGGCAACGCCGCACGGTTCATTCAGGTCGCCCGCGAGATGACGCGCACCAAGCCCATCATCGCCGTGAAATCTGGCCGCACACGCGCCGGAGCAAGAGCCGCCAGTTCGCACACGGCCAGCCTCGCGCAATCGGATGTTGCAGTCAACGCAATTTTTGAATCCGCCGGCGTACTGCGCGTGGACACCGTCGAAAAACTCTTCGACTACGCGCAAGCTTTCGCCGCGCAACCTCTGCCCAAAGGCTCACGTGTCGCCATCATGTCCAATGGCGGCGGCCCGGCGATTCTGGCTACCGATGCCGTCGAAGGTGAAGGCCTAACGATGGCGGAGTACACTCCCGAAACCACAGCCAGATTGAAAGCCGTGCTCGCCGATTTGGCCAGCGCGCGTAATCCCGTGGATATGGTCGCCAGCGCCGGTGCGACTCACTTTGAAGCTGTCGGTGATATTCTCCTGAACGACGTCAACACGGACGCGATGATTGTCATCTTCGTGTTGCCCATCACCTCTGATTCGCGCGACGTTGCGAATGCTATTGTTCGTGCCTATGAACGCAACAAGCATCTGGAAAAACCTGTGCTCGTGTGCTTCATGACGCGCGACGGCGACAACTCGGGCACGCCCATCTTGCGTAACGCCGGTCTGCCAGTCTATGTCTTCCCCGAGTCCGCTGTGCAATCGCTGGCCGCACTCGTGAAATTTCGCGGCATCCAGCAGCACAAGCAGGGCGCGGCACGCTCTTTTAGCGACGTGGACAAAGACCTCGTACGCAAAACGCTCGATGGCGCGAAGGCCGCAGAGCGCAAGCAACTTCTGCCAAACGAAGTCAACGACATCCTGCGCGCCTACCAGTTTCCTGTCCTGAACATTCAGCACGTCGCCAAACGCACCGAGTTGGCAAAAGCCGCCGCCAAAGCAGGCTTCCCGCTGGTGATGAAGATATCCGCTGAAGGTATCGTCCACAAGTCCGATGTGCGCGGCGTCAAACTCAATCTGCGTAGCGCCGATGAAGCCGAAGCGGCCTGGGACGATATTGCCAACGCCGTCAGCAGCCTACCCCATCCGCCCGCCAAGTGGGGCGTCACACTTGAGCCGATGATCTCCGGCGGCAAAGAAATCGTCCTCGGTATTCACGCCGATCCAAACTTCGGCCCGCTCATCATGTTCGGCATGGGCGGCATCTATGTGGAAGTCTTGAAAGACGTCGCGTTTCGTTTGGCGCCGCTCAATGAGTCGGACATCGAAGCGATGTTCAAATCTCTGCGCGGCTATCCGATTCTCGCCGGAGTCCGCGGCGAGGCTTCTATTGATTTCGACCGCATGCGCGAACTGCTCTTCAGGCTCTCGCAACTGGCCATGGACTTCCCTGAAATCTCCGAACTCGACGTAAACCCGTTACTCGCATTCCCCGCTGGCAAAGCCAGCATCGTCGTGGATGCGCGCATGACCATCGAGCTATAACTGATTCGCGATGGAACTGACTTCGATTGTCACGCATGATGATTTCGACGGCGTCGCCGGAGCAGCCCTGCTATCATGGGGCTTCGATATTTCCGACATCCGTTTCGCCGGCCCAATCACAATTGCCAAAGCCGAAATACCCATCACTTTGGCCGACATCGTCTGCGACCTGCCCTATCCGCTCGAATGCGGAATGTGGTTCGATCATCATGCTGGCAACGTAGAAGAACTGAAACTCCGCAAGATTGACCCCACAACAATTCCGGGCCGCTTCGCCGAAGCCCCTTCGTGCGTGCGCGTCATCTTCGACTACTTCGCCCTGCGCGGCGAAGAAATGCCCGAAGACTTCGTGCGGCTCGCGCAAGACGCAGACTTGATTGACAGCTTCGGATATGCGACGATGGATGATTGGCGCGCCGACACGCCTGCCAACCGTATTGACCGTGCCATCAAATGCAGTTCGGCCTCTCGCTTCGAGCACGCCGATTTTCTCCG
>Ga0268298_10000112_pt1 | contig 101122 bp, 97 predicted proteins | sample WWTPWeurt_MetaG_FD_194462 | JGI IMG/M metagenome (GOLD analysis project Ga0268298, IMG submission 194462) | Activated sludge microbial communities from WWTP in Nijmegen, Gelderland, Netherland - WWTP Weurt | ecosystem: Engineered > WWTP > Aerobic digester > Activated sludge | place...
TCACTCGGCAATCCCAGAGCCGACGACGAGAATCGAACTCGTAACCGCCCGCTTACAAGGCGGGTGCTCTGCCGATTGAGCTACGTCGGCGAGGCAATAAGCGGACAGATTATACCAAAACAATTCATGTCGTCAAGTGAAAATGCACGGAAATGAACTTAACATTTCAAGGTCGGAATCTTCTTGACAATCCTCATTGAATGCTGTATTATTAGAACATAAGTTCTAATATGAATAATCTTAACCGTTTCACCATTATGATGGAAGCCTTAACTAAACTCGCGCGGGAGGAAAATCTTTATCTTCCTCCTGAAGTGTTTCAGACTCAAATGGAGCCCGACCACCCCCACCTGGTCTCTGTGCTGGCTGAGATCTCTCCCCTTCCTCGAGAAGCAGTCTTCCTCGGCATGGCAGATGATGGCTTACCCATATTGCTAAATCTGCACGATCCAGTTCCTGGTCCCATCCTCATCACTGGCGACCGCGCTGGCGGGAAGACAAATCTTCTTCAAGTCATCGCACGGGCTATCGATGTAATGCATACTCCCGAGCAAGTTAAGTACGGCGTTATTACTACCAACCCGGAAGAATGGAATAAAATGCGAGAAAGTCAAAATAAAACGGGTATTTTTCATACCAATACCGAGAACGCCAAGGAACTTCTACAATCACTCGTAATCTGGTCTCACAAAAACAAAGGCACCGAACAATCCATTCTCCTTTTCATCGATAATCTTTCCGCTCTTACGGCACTGGATGAACAGGCACAGCAAAATCTACGCTGGCTGCTCCTGCGTGGCCCCAGCCGCCGGGTATGGCCTATTACCACGTTGAACGCATCGGCAGCAAACCATCTTAAAGACTGGCTTGATTTCTTTCATACACGCTTGTTCGGTTTCACCCAAAATACGGATGATGTTTTCCTATTGACCGGAAATCGCGAGGCCACGCTCAACCATTTAACTCCCGGTTTCCAATTTGCCATGCGCGAGAATGATCACCTTCTCCGCTTCTGGCTCCCTTCAATTTAGCGAAAGGCAGGCAATATGCACACTGGAATGTTATGGTTCGATAACGACCCGCACACAACCTTGAGCGTGAAGATTCAAAAAGCAATGGATTATTACAATAAGAAATTCGGCCGCATCCCCGATCTTTGTCTCGTACATCCCAGCATGCTGGAGACCCATCAAAGACAGGTGGAATTAGGAAAAGTGATCATTCGCCCGTACCGCTCGGTCATGCCCGGCCATTTCTGGATTGGGGTCGAAGATCAAAGAACAAGATAGGATATAGATCCTTCCTCCTTCGCCATCTATATCTCCTTGGAAAACCTCCCGCATAACTGGCATGCGGGAGGTACTTTTTAACCCAGGCCTACAACAAATGCAATCGCATCACTTTCAGTATGGCTCAAACTGACCGACCACATTGTCAGCCCCATTTGACGGGCGAGCCTTTCCCCTTCACCGCTCAAAACCAGATACGGCGCGCGCTTCTCAGTCGTACAAACTTCGATCTCCAACCAGCTGATCACCCCGATTCCGCAGCCCAAGGCCTTAGCCGCCGCCTCCTTGGCTGCAAACCTCGCCGCCAGGGATTCAAACCGGCCCGCGCTATCACGTTGTTCAGCCGCCGTGAAGATACGGTCTAGAAAACGCACTCCATGACGCTCGATCGCCTCTTGAACGCGCGCAACCTTGACCATATCCACACCAGTAGCCAACTTCATGGTCTACGAACCCGACGTTGCGATCACAAGCCTATCCGGGTCAATATACTTGCGCGCCACTTCCACCACGTGCTCGCGCTTAACACTGCGCACGAGTCCTTCATATCGCTGGTAATAATCCATCCCCAGCTGATAACGATAAATGTTCAGGATGGCACTGACCATGCCATTATTCGACTCCAACGAAAGCGGCAGGCGGCCAATATAGTTCGCCTGACTATCAGCGAGTTCATCTCTGGTCACACCATTTTTCACAAAACGACGCAATTCCTTTTCGATCAGCCCGAGAGCCCTGGCAACATTTGCCGGATTCACGCCCGCATTCACCTCCCAACTGCCGGGCCCAATACCCGCATGCAGGCTTGAATAGGCATAATATGCCAGGCCCGACTTCTCACGCACTACATCGCCAATACGCCCCATCATGCCAAATTGACCGAGCACGGAATTCCCCAGCGACGCAGCCATATAATCCGGGCTTTTGCGCGTTGGGCCGATCATTCCCACCACCAGGTCGGTTTGAGATTTACCCTCAATCGGGTGGTGACGCTTCATCTTTTTACGAACAGGCTTGAGCGGAGGAAGAGGCGGCGCTTCTTTCTGAATTGGGGCCTGCCACCCACCCAGGACTTTTTCCACTTCCTCAACCGCTTTCTTGGGTTGAATTGCACCCACAATGGCAACGACCATGCCGCGCGGCCCGAAATGGAGGCGGTGGAATTCCTGCAAATCTGCACGCGTGATCGACCTGACCGTCTCGACATATCCATCGGAAGGGCGCGCGTAAGGATGATCGCCATACAACATTTGCTCGAAAAGAAGGTCGGCCATGTCGGCCGTATCCTGTGCGCGGAGAGACAGGCCGGTGAGCAATTGCGCACGCAGGCGCTCCACTTCATCTTTGGGAAAAGTCGGGGTTTGCAGCGACTCGGCCAGCAGGTTAAGCATGAGCGGCAGGTCTTCGGTCAGCGCCCGACCTCCAAAGCTGGTGTTATGCACACCCGAATCGAAGCCCATGCTCGCACCAACCGATTCCAACTCATTGTAGATCGCATCAAAGGTGTGCTTCTGAGTACCGCGCATCAGCGAGGTCGATACAAAATCAGCAAGCCCCAGTTTCTCGTCGCTCTCGAAAAGTGCGCCAACAGGGATATACCCTCCAAATGAAATCGAAGGGCTGTTGAAATTCGAACGCACCAGCACAGTAATGCCATTGGATAGCGTAGCCTGATGCACATCCTCCGGGCTGGGCAGGGACGATTTTGCCTTGGTGGTATCCAATTTTTTCATGATGCCCTCCCTTTTGGAATGTAGGAACCCACTACACGGGTTGAAGATTGGAAATACTTCTGCGCCACACGCTGCACATCAGCCGGTGTGACCCTGGCCAGTTTCTTCAGATAGGTTGTATACCAGGAATAATCGGAGAACATCGAGGTGTAACCCATCCAAAACGCTTGATGGGTGATGTTCTCACTGCCATACGCAAAGACCGCCCGCGCTTGTTTAACCGCACGTTGGATCTCCTCCTCTGGCACAAGTTCATCCTGCAGCTTTTGGATCTCGGCATCCAATACGGCAAGCGCTTTTTCGGGTTTGCAATCCGGCCGATGGGTGATGGTGATGCGATAGAGATACGGGTCGATGGTAGATTCGGACCAGCCGGAGACATCCACCGCATATTCATGGTCGACAAGCGCCCGATAAAGGCGGGCTGTCTTATAGGATAAACCGCTCGCACCATTAAGCAGACTCTCGAACACCTGAAGCGGAAAATAATCTGGATGTATGGCATTCGGGAAGGGGTAGGCCACCTGGGTAAAAGCGGTCTCTCCGGGACCTTCAACGGTCAGCCGGAGTTCGCCTTTGGGTGCAGGCTCGGGCCTTGAAAGCCGCGAAGGAACATTCCCCTTGGGAATGGGTTCAAACAACTCCCGAATGCGCTTCAACATCGGCTTTGTCGCAAAATCCCCGGCCACCGAAAGGATGGCATTGTTGGGAACATAGAAAGTGCTGTAATGCTGATATAGATCATCGCGGGTGATGGTGCGCAGGTCGGCCTTGTCGCCAATGATATCGTGGTGGTAAGAATGAACGCGGAACGAGGCATGCTGAACTGCCTCACCCAGCAGGAAGGTCGGTTCATTCTCGCTGCCCTCCCGCTCCGAGATGATGACCGTGCGCTCCGACTCCACTTCTTTCCTGTCAAAGGAACAGTTTTGCATGCGGTCTGATTCGAGGCGCAGGGCCAGGTCGATCTTGTCTGCAGGCATGGTTTCGAAATACCGGGTGGAATCACGGGAGGTGGAGGCATTCCAGCGCCCGCCATCACGGGAGATGGCCTTGTCCAATACCTTTGCACCGAATTTCTTCGTCCCCTTGAACATCATATGCTCGGTCCAGTGCGAGATGCCGGTCTTACCGGTGGGCTCATCGCGCGAGCCAACACGATACCAGATCCATGAAGAGATGATCGGCGCGGTATGGATCTCTTTGAGCATGACCTTCAAGCCGTTCTTAAGTGTGACTTCTGTAACAGGATTCTTCATAAAACTCCAAGGTATCTTGAACGAGCTGTGGGTTGAAATTGTAATTGGATCCATCCGCCCCGGCCGGTAATGAGTTGAGCCTACTGGCAGGTCAGAGGCTGATTATCGAGGTCGACCGCGTTGGGATCAAGAAAACAATAAAGCGGTTTTATGACTTCCTGCAGACCGATGAAGGGATCGTTCAGTTCCGTGGCGGAAAGCGGAATATCGACCGGGATATTCAAGGAGATGGGGACCTGCTGATCCACCGGCACGGTCAAATTCAGGAAGATCGGCAGGCTGGTGCCTTGCGGCAGGACAATAGTGGTGTTGGCGCGGGTGATGTTCAACCCGCCAGTGTTCACGGTGACCAATGCATTGGTGATGGTGACGTCCTGGCTGAGCACCACGTTGGTCTGCTGGTTAAGTTGCAAGTCAAACTTCACCGGTATGGAGGCATCCACCCTGACATCCTTGTGGATGTTGGCGCGTTCCATCTTCTCAAAGTTTTGATACAGGCCGCCAGGAAGTTCGACCAGGCCAGCGCTGGCCTTTTTGATGGTATCCACGTCCATTTTCAGGTTCTTGATCGAATTCATATCCACCCCCAGGCTCCGCACATTGGCCAGCAATAGTAAAAGGACGATGGCCATGACAATATTGATGGTAAGAGAGAGGATACTCGCCGTCGTCCAGAAGGCTGGGCCCCAACGGTACTCCCGCTTTTTCGAAGGCGGATCAGACTCCGGGGTCGAAGAAGAAGCGGAAGGTGGCTTTTCGGCAGGGGCAGGTTTGGGCGCATCCAATTTCTTATCCGGTTGTTTCGGTAAGGAAGATGCGGCCGCGGAGGGGTTGATTTTAGGGAGTTTCGCAAGCGGGGATGTATTCCCCGATAACTTCTTAAATTTATTGACAGGGTCTTCGTGAGTGGGTTCGGGTGTCATGGAGCCTCCTGTTTGTGACAATGTCTAATCTTAGCATAGATGGCGGTGAATGGCATGTTTGTTTTTGGTTCGGCCTCACGCTAATATGAGATTAATAATAATCAAGTAACTTTTCACGGGAGAAATCGACCAGATTTATGTAAGGCCCGCGGCTGGAAATTCACCTCCTTCCCTCTCTTAGGAGGCAATTCCCAGCCGCGAGGTTTTCAATCTGGTACGGCTTGGTACGGCAATGAAGCCGCATGGATTTTTCTCTGTATATTCCAGGATGTTTGTGGTAAAAAAGCGTTGGGCTTTATTACCCAATCTTATTAGTGAGTAAGTTCGTTCCATTTTATTATTTATTCGGAGGAAGAGCGTGGACAATCAATATTCTGTCGCCGTAATTGGCGCAGGTCCGGCCGGTCTGTTTGGCGCACGTGAATTAGCGAACAATGGTGTGCGTGTTGCGTTATTCAATCGGGATGTCAAGGCTGGCGGCCTGGCGGAGTACGGCATTTATCTCGAAAAGCATACGATGAAAGAGGGGTTACGCAGGCAGTTCCGGCAGGCGTTGGATCTGGCAAACATCGACTACTACGGCAATATCAGTATTGGCAAGAACGGCGATTTTACCCTGGAGGAGATCCGCGCATTCGGGTTTGATGCTGTGCTGGTCTCAGCGGGCGCGCAGGGAACCAAATCGCTTGGCCTGCCGGGCGAAGAACTGGAAGGCGTTTATCACGCCAAGGATGTTGTCTACAGTTACAACAGCCTGCCACCTTTCAGCCAGCGTCATTTCCGTTTTGGAAAGCGCGCCGCCATCATCGGGGCAGGCAATGTGATGGTGGATATTGCCCGCTACTTAATCACATATCAGAATGTTCAGGAAGTAACCGCTGTGGTACGGCGCGGCCCTGCCGAGGTGAACTTCACCAAGGAAGAAATGAAGCACCTGATCAGTTACCTGGATATCAACGAATTTGAAAAAGAGATGGCACGCGCCCGCCCTGTGACGGATGCAATCGGCCAGGATCCGGAAGCAGGCCGCCAGAAGATTCTGGAAGCGCTCGCCAAGGCCGACCCCAAAATCCGCGATGCGAAATTTCGCTTTGACTTCCTCTCTTCTCCTGCCGCCATGTTTGGCGAAAACGGCCAGTTGACCCGCATGGAAGTGGAGGAAAATATCCTGACTGAAAAAGACGGCAAGACCAGCGCCAAAGGCACCGGCAAGCGCCACTCGCTGGATGTGGATACGGTCATCTTTGCCATCGGCGACCAGGTGGATGCCAACTTTGGCCTGCCTGCCCAATGGGGCGAGTTCGAGAAAAGTGGCGAACCGAAGTTCCCAATCGAAGGCCTTTCTTATGAAACCACCACCAGGGGCGTCTTCGTTGGCGGTTGGTCTCGCAAAGCCAGCGAAGGCCTGGTCGGTTACGCCCGCCGCGATGGGACCAACGCAGCCAGGGCGGTCCTGCAATATCTCCAGGCCCAGGCTCCAGGCGGGGCCAGCGCAGAAGCGGTTGCTGAACGCATGAAGGGACTACGCAAGCCGGTCATCTACAAAGATGATCTCAAGCGGCTGGAAGCAGCCGAGGCTGAGGAAGCCAAAAAGCGCGGCCTGGAATTCTTCAAATTCGCGAGCAACGAAGAGATGCTGCAAGCGATGGGTCTGCTCGAAACAGCGTAAGAAACCAATCTCCGGGTTCTTCAGGAACTCGGAGATTTTTTATGAAACTATCCGCACCGGAATTCCGCGCCATGCAATCCCTGCCCCGCAAATGGGGGCAGCGCTTTTTTGAGATGCCCATGTTCCAACACATGGGGCTTGAAATACAAGGCCGGGATGTACTCGAAATCGGCTGCGGCTCGGGCTATGGCGCATCGCTGCTTTCTCAACTTCAACCGAAAAGTTACATCGGCCTCGATGTGATGGAAGAACAGATCGCACTGGCGCAAAAGCAATACCCGCAATTTCAATTCATCGTACAAACCGCAGAAGATCTCAGCCGCTTCCCGAAAGGCAGCAAGGATGTGGTCATCATCTTTGGCGTTCTGCATCATATTCCCAACTGGCGCAAGGCGGTGGATGAGATCTTCCGCGTACTCAAGCCAGGTGGGAGCCTCTTCCTTGAAGAACCACGCGGCGTGGATATCAAAATCTTCGACGCCTTCTTCCGCTGGGGACATCCCAACACCGACTTCGGGCTGAACGCCCTTGATGCGCATCTGACCCAACTTGGGCTGATCCTGCGCGCCAAACAGTGGACTCCGCTGTTGACGATGTATCACGTGGTTAAGAGATGACCGCCATCCAACCTCAAGGGCAATTTGCCAACTCAATGCGCGTGATTGCCCCGGTTGTTTCGTAGAGACTCGGCGGGGCATCTCCTTCGCTCAGGCTATCGCCCAACAAGGATTGAGCAGGGAAATAAGTGAACCGGTAGCAGGCATTCTCTTCGACCTTGTCCCATGCGCTCTTGGCTGGGCCAAAGACATAGTTCTTCTCTCCATCTGTTGTCTCAACGACATAGTCCTTGCATATCCCGCCATCGGGGCAGTTCTTCTCTACGATCCGTTTTTCAGCCACACGCACAAGGACCGTCTGAACCCCGCTTTGATATTCGCGGATCATTACAATGGTCAAAATCGCTCCGCAGGCGAACATAAGCAGCCCCAATAATCCCATCAAAAGGCGTTTGACAGGTTTTGCTTTTCTTCTTCCACGCCCCGGCAGGATGGCTGATAACAAACCAAAGAGCCCAAGTACAAAGAACAGGGCAATCATAAAGATGCCGCCCGCATACGCCTTCAACGGCGAAGCGGAATAAATGACAGTGTCCACGGAGACCTCCAAAACTTATTTGATGCACCCGCGGCCCAGCAGATCCGTCACCTTCTGCTCTGAATAACCAAGAAGTTCTCTCAAAATGATTTGGGTATGCTGCCCCATCAACGGCGGCGGGAGTCGGTACCCGACAGGTGTGCCCCCCATCTTAAGCGGCGACCCGACCAGCGGCAACGCCCCAATGGTGGGATGCTCCATTTCCACCAGCATCTCGCGCTCGCGCACATGCGGCATGGCAAAGACCTGCTCAAAGGTGTTGATCGGCCCGCATGGAAATTGTTCGCCGATAAGAGCCAGCCATTCGTCCACAGTTTTTTCCATGAAGATCGGTTTAAGGGCGGGGATTAAAATCTCACGATTCCGCACCCGCTCCGAGTTGGCCGCGAAGCGTTCATCCACAGCCAGTTCGGGCTGCCCAATCACCCGGCATAACGCTTCGAACTGCCGGTCATTTCCCACTGCCACCACAAACCAGCCATCCCTTGCTTGAAAACTCTGATAAGGCACAATGTTGGCATGTGCATTTCCGTAACGTTTGGGGGTTTTCCCCGAGATCAAAAAATTACTCGCCACATTCGCCAGCCAGCCCAACTGCGAATCGAACAAGGCAATATCAAGATATTGACCTTCACCAGAAATTGCCCGCGCCTGCAGGGCCGCCAGAATCGCAATGACGGCGTTTTGTCCCGCGAACAGATCCGCCACCGCCACACCGACCTTCATCGGTTCGCCCTCCGGTTCGCCGGTGATGCTCATGATGCCGCCCATGGCCTGAATCATAAAATCGTAGCCGGGCAAATCTTTCAACGGCCCTGTCTGGCCGAAACCTGAGATCGAACAATACACCAAACGCGGATTTAAACCATGCAATGTCTCAAAGTCCAGGCCAAATTTTTTCAGTGTGCCCGGGCGGAAGTTCTCCACCAACACGTCGCTTTGGGTGGCAAGGTCACGCAGGATCGCCCGGCCTTCGTCCGTCTTCAAATTTACGACCATACCGCGCTTGTTGCGGTTGACGCACAGATAGTACGCGCTCTCGCCGCCCGCAAAAGGTGGCCCCCAACCACGTGTCTCATCGCCCTCAGGCGGCTCGACCTTTATGACCTCCGCTCCCAGGTCGCCCAGAACCATCGTACAATAAGGACCAGCCAGTACACGACTTAGATCGAGCACACGAATATTTTGAAGAGGCTGCATATTTTTCACCTGGAAAGACTCATGGAGGAAGATTGAAGATCCACGTCAATGTTACACCCGAACGCTTCGTGTTCCAAAGCGATGAGAAAGCCCTCGAATTGGATACCTGCATCCATTACTTGTTGGAGGGTCAGGAGGTCACCCCCGTTGCCATCGGAGACCGGGTGGAGATCCCCAATGCGCGCTTCACCGACCTGTTCAAATCCGAAGACCCACTCATTGACCACTTCTACCTGTTGCGGCTTTTGCTCGAATATGGCATCGGGAAGGTCTTTGAGAAAAAATTCCTGTCGGCTTCAAAACCCGAACTCATCTTTCACGGCGTCGAAAAATTGCACAAGATTCTGGGTGGTTATCAGTTCGGCATTTTCGAGACAGCCGCCATGCAGGCAGGTGCGCGTCAGGTCGAATTCGAGCAATCGACAGGCCCATGAAGCGCGACCTGTATTTTAGTAATCCCATCATCAATGCGTCAGGATCTTTGGGATTTGCCCCCGACCCTCGCAATGGAATCTCATTGAGTGCCTTTGGCGCCTTCGTGACAAATCCGGTCTCCCTCCGCCCGCGCCTGCCTGCAACCCATCCGGCATTCATCGAATTCCCGGGCGGATTCCTGATGCACACCGGACTGCCCAACCCCGGCTTCAGCGGGGTGCTGAAAAAATATTCCGCCAGGTGGAATCGCGCCGACCTGCCCATCATCGTCCACCTCATGGCCGACCGGCCGGAAGAGACCCAACGCATGGTGCGTGAACTGGAAAATGTGGAAAACGTGATGGCGGTACAACTCGGTTTTGCGCCCCTGCTGGCCGATGACATCATCCTGATGAATTTGGAAATGTGCCTCGGTGAACTTCCCCTCATCTTCGCCCTGCCCTACGAACAAGTGCTAACGCTGGGTTCACGTCTGGTGGCTGGCGGCGTCAGCGCCATCAGTCTGGCTTCACCGCGCGGAGCCCTGCCTGACAAAGCAGGAAACCTTGTAACCGGCAGGATCTATGGTCCCTCACTTTTCCCGCGCGCACTGGATGTGATCCGCTCGGCCACAATGATCGGCCTGCCGGTCATTGGTTCCGGCGGTGTGTGGTCGGATACGGATGCCGGAGCCATGCTCAAAGCGGGGGCCATGGCTGTGGAGACAGATGCCCAACTTTGGGCCCCGAAAGAGGCGGGTTTGTTGTTCTAAGGTAGAACTTCAGGAGAATTCCAGTCAAATCAAAAAAAAGAGCCCCGTCTCACGACGAAGCTCTTTCATCAGGTTCAATTAATTACTTTGAAGAAATTAGAGAACCACAACATCCGCGGCCTGCAAACCTTTGGGGCCCTTCTCGATGGTGAATTCCACCTTCTGGCCTTCCTGCAGGTTCTTGAAGCCGTCACCGCGAATGGCGGAGAAGTGGACGAAGACGTCGGGGCCGCCTTCACGCTCGATGAAACCGTAGCCCTTGGTCCCATTGAACCACTTAACCGTGCCGATGATACGTTCAGCCATATTTGCCTCCTGAGCAAAAAGAAAAAAATTTGGGTGACGCAGTTGTATTCATCGGGTGGTAAAAAAAATACGGCTCAAGGTCTTGCTTTGAGCCGTCGTTTCTTCCTTCCGCAACGAAAACCTCTTGCATCCTTCAAGGCTTAATTTATCATTAAATTCCAAAGTTGGCAATTATTTTCGAGGTTCAAGAAGCATGACCGGGATGCGGCGGTGCGAAGCGCGTTCTTTGTATTTTTCATACCCGGCGTAGAGGGCAACCGCCCTTTGCCAGTAGGTTTCGCGCTCATCCCCTTCGGTTTCGCGAGCCAGGTATTGCCCGGTTGTGCCGTTCAAGATCACCTTGCAGTCCGGGTTTTTCTTGAGGTTGTAGTACCAGCCGGGGTTGGGATGTCTTCCAAAATTGGAGGCAATCAGCGCGATTTTGTCGCCATCATGGATGGCGACAAGGATGATGGTGTGGGTTTCGCCGGTTTTTGCGCCTGTAGTGACTATTTGTGCGATGCTCCACCCAAAAACCTCGGAAAGCGTGTACCTGCCCTTTGTAACTTTGAGAATGAATTTATCCAACTTATGGGTGCGGGGGGCAAAGAATGCCGTGACAGGCCCTAACATGATGAACCGATGAAAAGCGCGTTGAAGGAAGTTGGGGGGATTCATTATTTCTCCAGCCAAATTGTGACAGGGCCATCGTTGTGGATTTCCAATTGCATGTGTGCGCCGAATTTTCCCGTTTGAGTGGGAACTCCGTGACCGCGCAGTAACTCGATGAAATGCCTCACCAGCGGCTCGGCAACTTCAGGCAGGGCGGCGTCGATGAAAGAGGGGCGGCGGCCTTTGCGGCTGTCAGCATAGAGGGTAAATTGCGAAACGACGATGGCCTCGCCTTGGACATCCAAAACCGAGAGGTTGGTCTTGCCTTGCTCATCCTCGAAGATGCGCAAATTGGCAGTCTTCTCGGCCAGGAATTTGGCCTGTTCCTCGCCATCGCCATGGCCAATGCCTAAAAGAATGAGCAGACCCTTTCCTATTTTGGAAACGGTCTGCCCTTCGACAGTAACACTTGCTTTAGATACGCGTTGGATAAGCAGACGCATAATATCTTGGTAAATGGTAACCGGCAATTGCCATTTACTTTCAGGGTAACTTCATCGCTTCGCGGACTTCAGCCATGGTCTCTTGCGCAATGGCGCGAGCGCGCTTCCCGCCGTTATTGAGAATCTCCTGTACTTCAGCAGGTTTGGATTCAAACTCGGCGCGTTTGGCGCGGAAGGGTTCGAGGTGTTTGTTCAAGTTGGCAGCAAAGCGCAATTTGCAGTCCACACAGCCGATACCGGCGCGACGGCATTCGGTATTGATCATGTCCACTTCATCTTGCTGGGAGAAGATCTTATGCATGGTGAACACATTGCAAACATCGGGATTGCCAGGGTCGGTCTTGCGCATGCGCGCCGGGTCGGTGACCATTTCACGGACGCGTTTGGTGGTCTCGTCAGGGGTGATGGCCAGTTCAATGTGGTTGTTGAGGCTTTTGCTCATTTTATCTTTGCCATCGATGCCAACCACTTTTTTCACTTCGGTATGCTTGACCTGCGGCTCGATCAACGCCTTTGTTCCAAAGCGGTAATTGAACGAACGCACCGTCTCGCGTGCAAACTCAAGGTGCGGCGCCTGATCGATGCCGACGGGCACAATGTCCGTTTTGTAGAGGACGATATCCGCTGTCATCAACACGGGATAGCCCAGCAAACCGTAATTGACATTCTCGGGCTGCTGGCGGACCTTCTCTTTGAAGGTTGGCAGGTCGGTCAGTTTGCCGAGCGGCGTGACCATGGAGAGATAGGTGTGCAGTTCCATCACTTCGGGCACATGCGACTGCACGAACAGGATCGACTCATCAGGCCGAATCCCCGCCGCAAGCCAGTCGAGCGCCATTTCAAACGTGTTCTGCCGCAATTCCTGAGTGGTCTCCACCGTCGTCAGCGCATGCACATCCACGATGCAGTAGACACAATCGTAGTCGGCTTGAAGTGCTACATAGTTCTCGATCGCGCCAAGATAATTCCCCAAATGCTGGCGTCCCGTGGGGCGCGCGCCTGAAAATACTCGTCCTTTTTTTGCCATTCGTATGTCCTTGAAAGAATTGTAGGTCAGGCTATGTACTCGCAGAGTATGCAGCCTGACGAACCTTTGAATTTAATATTTGGCGGGTTGCAAACCGGCCCTACATTTTCAATCTACCATCTTCGAAATGAGACCGAGGATCTCTCCTGCTTCGGCATGACGTTTGGCCTGCAATTTGGAAAAGACCAGGTCCCCGTTCACGCTGACCTCGAACCTGCCTCCGTCCGAGGGAATGAGCGCCACCGATTCGATCACATGCTCGTAATCCTTCAACAAGTCCTGCGCCAGGCTCACGGCCCGGTTGGTGTAATGTCAAACTGCGCAGTAGATGATTTCGACCTTCAACATTGAGCATTCTCCATGAAACTTGACCGGCCTGATTGAATCCTTTTTATGGATATGAATAAAGATTTTTCAGGTTTAGTGTTCGTATAAGAAAATTATAACATGCCGCCTCCTGAGGCTTGCCACCCCACCTCAAGGAGGCTATAATGCCGCAGTTGTAACCAGGAAATATCCAGCAAGCAGCAAGGAGAGAACGTATGCCCGTCTATACTTATCGTTGTGAAAATTGTGGAATTCAATTCGAACGCCAGCAATCCTTCAGCGATGCCCCACTTAAAACCTGCCCTGAGTGCCGCAAGAAGGCGTTGAAGAAGGTCATCACCCCCACCAAGGTCATCTTTAAGGGATCGGGGTTCTATGCCACCGATCACAAGTCGCCATCAGGGGATTCATCCGCCTCAAAGAAGAGCACCAGCACCGAAAGTACTTCATCGACCAGCGGCGAATAAAGCCCGGGTCGTAGAAACAATTACAGGCCACGTTTGAAGCGTGGCCTGTTTTTTTATCCAACGGCGTTTTTTTTACTCATCCAAATGATCACGACGATCACGGGAATCAAGGCAAAGGCCGCGCTGACATACGCCATCATGTTGTAACCGAGAGAAGCGAAAATGAAGCCGCTTTCCAGGCTTCCGAGCGCAGAGGCAAGGCCGACAAGCAGGTCGTTGAAGCCCTGCGTACGGGCGCGCTCTGCCGGGGAGAGTTGATCGGCCAACAGGGTGGAACCGCCCACAAAGCAAAAATTCCAGCCAAGGCCGAGCAGGAACAAAGCCACACCCAGCGGCAATACATCCGGCGAAATGGTGGCGGCGAGGCAGGCAACCACCAGCGTGGCTGCACCGGTCAAGATCACCGGGCCGCGTCCCCAGCGGTCGGCGAGGCGGCCGGAAATGATTGAAAAAGCGTACATGCCAAAGGTGTGTGAAGCGACAACCGCGGAAATATCGGAAAGGTTGTGGTTATGGCCGCGCATGTGCAGAGATGTAATGACCATGACCAGGACCATCACCATTTGACCGAGTACCATGCCAAGCAAGGCCACCAGCGCCGCAGGTTGACCAAAGATCTCACGCAGGTTTCGGATGTGTGTATGTTTGATGACTGTTTCGGGGAATTGTTCCGCAATCTGTTTCCCGATCTCGCGCGGATCGGGCCTCAGCCCGATAAAGACAACTACAGCACCAACTGCAAAAAGAAGCGCGGCCACCAGGTAGGCGCCAGCAAGTTCATCCACACCCCACGAACGGACAAGGCTCCCGGCGGGGCCCGCCACAAACGGGCCAATGACCGAGCCAACTGTGCCGCCAATGACCACGTTCGAAATAGCCTGTCCGCGATGCTCAGGCTTGCTGACCTCCGCCGCAGCGAAGCGGCCGAGTTGCACAGCAGCATTGGCGATACCCATCAACACCATGCCAGTCAGGAATAAAGGGAAGGAATGGATCGCTATTGAATAAAACGTGACGCTTGAACCGGCCACGCCAATACTCAAGCCGGAGGATAAGCCGTTGCGCCTGCCAATGGCATCATAGATGTACCCCCATATAAAAGCAGAGAAGGCGCCCGCCAACAAATAGACCGCCGTTGGCACTCCCGCCCAGTCGGAATGCCCGCTCAATTCCTTGCCGACAATGGAGTTGAGAGTTGCCGCCGCAATGAATCCGGCCGAGGCCAGGGACTGTTGGGCAAACAAAACGCCTGTAATTTTCCTTGCAATGGTTTCCAGATGATTCACAAATTTTTCCTTTGGTGGTGATTATGAAAATTATACTGTCTTGAACATAACAGAAACCCCGAGCGCTGGCTCGGGGTTTCGACCATCCACCATTTAAAGTATACGGTTATCGACTAACGCCCCATCGCATCCATGACCGCCACAGAAGCGATCTGCACGATGGTATTGACATCGTCACCGGTCTGCAAGACATGCACCGGCGCACCGACGCCCAACAGAATGGGGCCGATCGCCTTGGCATTTCCGAGCCGCGCCAGCAGTTTGTAGGCAATGTTGGCTGACTCGAGCGACGGGAAGACCAGCACATTGGCATCCTTCACGGCACTGAAAGGATAGCGTTCCTCCACAATGGAAGGAACCACAGCCGTATCGGCCTGCATCTCGCCATCCACATGCAGGTCAGGCCGGCGGGATTTGACCATCTTCACCGCTTTGCTAACCTTATCCGAAAGAGGATGCGGGGTGGAACCAAAATTCGAGAACGAAAGGAAAGCGACATGCGGGTCAAGTTCGATCTTGCGGGCATAATCCGCTGCAAGGATGGCGATGTCTGCCAGATCCTCTGCGGTCGGGTCGATGTTCACAGTCGCATCGGTAAAGAGGAAAACCTTATCCTCCACGATCATGATGTACACGCCCGCCGCACGCGCCAGACCCGGAGCCGTATGGTGAATCTGCAACGCCGGGCGGATCACTTCGGGGTAGTCATAGGTCAGGCCGGAAACGAACGCATCCGCATCACCCATTTTGACCATCATGGAGCCGAGAATGTTCACATCCAAAATCTTCTTGGCGGCATCGCTCATGGTCAGGCCTTTGCGCTGGCGCAGTTCATAGAATGCCTTGGAATAGGCCTCCATCTTCGCAAAAGTATCCGGGTCAACGATCTCCGGCTGGTAATCAAAACTGAGTTGCTTGAGCTGTTCTTCGATCACGGCTTTGCGGCCGATCAGAACCGGAGTGGCAATGCCTTCATCCTGAATCTGATACGCCGCGCGGATGATCTTCTGTTCTTCTCCTTCCGCAAAGGCTACGCGCTTCTTTCCACCCGAAGACCTGGCCTTGTTCTGGAAGAAGTAGCGAATCCGCTCACCCTTGCCCTGACGGTAGGCCAGCTGCTCGCGATATTCGTCAATGTCGATGGTCTTGCGAGCCATGCCGGTCTTCATACCCATCTCAGCCACAGCCGGGGCTTCCCAGAGCAACACACGCGGATCGAGTGGCTTGGGGATGATGTACTCGCGCCCGAATTTAATGGACTCGCCGCCATAGGCACGGATGACCGAGTCGGGCACATCTTCCTTGGTCAAGGCCGCCAATGCCTTCGAAGCGGCAAACTTCATTTCTTCGTTGATGCCGCGCGCGCGCACATCCAACGCCCCGCGGAAGATGAACGGAAAACCAAGTACATTATTAACCTGATTGACATAGTCTGAGCGGCCGGTGGCAATGATGACATCCTTACGCGCTTCACGGGCCAGCTCAGGGCGGATCTCCGGGTCGGGGTTTGCCATCGCGAAGATGATCGGGTCGCCCGCCATGGATTTGACCATTTCGGGGGTCAGTACATTCGCCACAGAGAGGCCGTAAAACACATCCGAGCCCTTGACAGCATCTGCCAGCGTACGGTGACCCTTGTCATCCACCGCCAGCATATCCTTGTACTTGTTCATGCCCTCTTTGCGTCCCTTGTACACGACGCCCTTGGTATCCACCAACATGATGTTCTCGCGCTTCACCCCCCAGCTGATGGCCAGCTCCGCACACGAGATCGCCGAAGCGCCCGCGCCGGAAATAACCAGCCGGATCTCTTCATGTTTCTTACCCACAACTTCGAGTGCATTTGCAAGCCCTGCCGCCGAAATGATGGCCGTGCCATGCTGGTCATCGTGGAAAACGGGGATGTCCAGCATTTTCTTTAATTGTTCTTCGATGTAAAAACATTCGGGGGCTTTGATATCTTCAAGGTTGATCCCGCCGAAGGTTGGGGAGATCGCAGCGACCACTTTGATGATCTCATCCGGGTCGTGCGAGTTCACCTCGATATCGAACACATCGATATCTGCAAATTTTTTGAACAACACCCCTTTGCCTTCCATCACCGGCTTGCCGGCCAGCGCGCCGCGATCCCCAAGGCCGAGGATGGCCGTGCCGTTGGAAATGACCGCCACCAGGTTCCCTTTTGAGGTGTACTCATAGGCGTCTTCAGGATTTTTTTCGATCTCGAGCACAGGTTCCGCCACGCCGGGCGAATAGGCCAGACTTAAATCCCGCTGGGTATCCATCGGCTTGGTGGGTACGATTGCCACCTTGCCAGGCTTGCCTTTCAGGCGATGATATTCAAGTGCATCTTCACGAGTCAACTTAGCCATACAGCCTCCATATAAGTGAATACACCGATATTATTGCATAGGCACTAAAAAACTCATAGTTCCATTTGTCACGATTTACAGATTCTATCACCCCATCGCCATGAAAAAGTTATGTTAATAAAACCGTTTTTTCAAGTATAATTAAGAAAATATTAAACACACCCGCCGCAATGCGGTACTTTGCTGGAAACTGACTGGAAATTTCGCGCACGATCCTCCCCCGGTATTGGGAGTTATTTTGTGAAGTCCACTTAGGATAAAAATTGACGAACAGACTGGCTTCACCTTAAAATCGAATGTGCCGAACGTGACACAAGACTGTCGCGTGGTTTGACCTATCACCGCTTCTCTCTGGACCTGGTGGTGGTCGCCTTCAATCCAGACCTTTTTCACAGCCGAGACCGCTCGTCGGAGTACTCGGCTGTGTGCTTTTAACATGAAAAAAATAACGGCCATAACCGCGCAAAAGAAAAACCCCAACCGGGTCAACATTTACCTGGACGGTGAATTCGCCTTCGCGCTGGCTCGCATCACCGCCGCATGGCTCAAGACCGGCGACCTGCTCAATGATGAGAAGATCGCCAAACTGCAAGCAGAAGATTCAAAAGAACGGGCATTCCAACAGGCCATGCTGTACCTGAGTTACCGGGCCCGTTCAGAGAAGGAAATACGGCAAAACCTGCTCAAACACGAATACCCCGAGGATGTGATCGAGGGAACCCTCCAACGGCTTCGTGACGGCGGTCTTGCCAATGATAATGAATTTGCCCGCGTGTGGGTGGAAAATCGCAACACCTTCCGCCCCCGCAGCCGCCGCGCATTGACGATGGAACTTCGTCAAAAAGGGCTGGATGAAGAAACGGTGAACGCCGCCGTCTCTGGAGTGGATGAATCCACCCTGGCCTATGAAACAGCCCGAAAACGGGCGCCCAGACTCAAAAGTCTGGAATGGAGCGAGTTTCGCAAGAAACTTTCCGAATACCTCGCAAGGCGCGGCTTTCCCTACTCCGTTATCGCGTCCACCGTCACCCAAATTTGGAACGAGGCGCACGCGGAGGAAACTCATTACGAAGACGAGGATCTGACATGAACCCGATCGGAATTTTATTAACCATTCTGGCGCTCATCATCGGTGCTGTCGCCGGATACTTCTTCCACCGCTATCAGGTGGAACGTGCCGCCAAAGCGCGCCAGGAACGTGCCGACGATATTTTGAAAGCCGCGCAGACCCAAGCCAATATGATCGTTAAAGGCGCGCAGGATAATGCCACCAAGATCATTCAGGCCGCCGAGAGCGAGATCAAGGAACGGCGCATCGAACTGAACCGCGATACAGAGCGCCTTGAAAAGCGTCGCGTCGAACTCGACAGTCGCTTCGACAAAATGGAACAGCGCGAACAGAATTTGAACCGCCGCCAGTCGCAAATCGACAAGCGTCACAACGAAGCCGAAAAACTGCACGAAGACCAGATGAAGCGTCTGGAACAAATCGCGCAAATGACCCCCGACGATGCCCGTAAGGAACTTTTTGCCGCTGTGGAAAAAGAAGCCCGCGGCGATATGGCACGCATCATCCGTCAGATCGAAGCAGAGGCGCGTGAAGAAGGCGAAAAGCGCGCCCGCAAACTCATCGCCGATGCCATTCAGCGCGTCGCCTCGGAACACGTTTCGGAAGTCACTCGTGCTGTAGTCACCCTGCCCAGCGAAGAAATGAAGGGACGCATCGTGGGACGCAATGGCCGCAACATCAAGGCCTTTGAGCAGGCCGCCGGTGTGGATGTGATCGTGGACGACACCCCTGACTCTGTCACCATTTCATGCTTCGACTCGGTCCGCCGTGAAGTTGCACGCCGCGCCCTTGCCAAACTCGTCCTGGACGGGCGTATTCACCCGGCCCACATTGAAAAGATCGTTGAAGATGAAACCAAGGCCGTTGAGAAGATCATCAACGAAGCGGGCGAACAAGCCGCCTACGATGCCAATGTGTCCGGTCTGCATCCTGAAGTCCTGCGCATGATGGGCCGCCTCAAATTCCGTACCTCCTACGGCCAGAACCAACTTGCCCACGCAGTGGAAGTCTCCAAACTGGCAGGTATCCTCGCCGCTGAAATTGGAGCCAATGTGGAATGGGCCAAACAGGGCGGTTTCCTGCACGATATCGGCAAAGCCATGGATCACAACCAGGAAGGCACACACGCTGGTTTGGGTGCCGAGTTCTGCAAACGTTACGGCGTCAACCCCATCGTGGTGAACGCCATCGCTTCGCACCACCATGAAATAGATCAGGAAACTGTGGAAGCGGTCATCGCTGAAGCCGCAGACGCCATCTCTGGCGCACGCCCCGGCGCACGCCGCGAGGATCTGGAAGCGTACATCAAGCGCATCCGCTCGCTGGAGGAAATGTCCATGTCCTTCGATGGTGTGCAACAAGCCTTTGCCATTCAGGCGGGACGCGAAGTCCGCATCATCGTCAAGCCCGAAACGATCGACGACCTTGGCTCGGCCCGGCTGGCGCGCGATATCGCCAAGAAGATCGAAGAGACCATGCAGTATCCCGGCCAGATCAGGGTAACGGTCATCCGCGAAACACGCTCGACCGAATACGCCAAATAAATATGCAATGCCCGCAGAAAAATCTCTGCGGGCATTTTTTATCCTTGCAATGGGATTGTAAAAGCAAAGAAGCCTGCCCGATGCTACAATGAACCCAATGGAAAAGACCCTGCGTTCCCTCCGAGCCAACTGGGCTTTTGCCGCCGCCGTCCTGCTCATTTATCCAATTGGCATCGCATGGTTGATGAAGGAATATGGGCTGACGGCGGGGCTTTTGGGGGTTTTCCCGGTGGGGCTGATCGGAACCCTGTTCGGCGTTGCCGCCGGAACCATCGCGGGGGTGGGCGCTGTTCTTACCAACATCATTTTGGGGATTCTGGTGCTGCGAGGCTGGCCGCAATGGTCGCTGGTCATATTCGACAGCAGTTTCCTGCTCGAATGCATCATCCTGTTATTCATTGGCATATTTTCGGGCTGGTCACGGAAGCGCATCGACCATCAGGTGGTCCGTACCCGGGAATATCAAGCCCGCGAAGAATATCTCTCGCTTTTAAACAAATTGGCGCAGTCCATCATCACATCAGAAAACCTCGAGTCCATGATGGAGACCGTGGTGTTGGATCTACGCACCCTGCTGGGGGCCGATGACTGCTACATCACACAATGGGATGAAGACCTGCACAAGGTCATCCCTCTTTACACCTCGGCCATCGGTATCACTTTGTACGAACAGACAAACGTTCCGGTTGGGCAGATCACCATGACCGAGTCGGTCCTTCGAGAAGGTCACCCACTTGTTGCGGAAGACACCTCTCATTCCCCCTATATCAGCCCGGAGATCGCGTCCCAGTTCCCCTCTGTATCCATTATGGGACTGCCCCTGATCCATGGGGATGTCAAGCTCGGGGCGATCCTGATTGCCTATAACTCTCCGCATCATTTTGGAGACGAAGAGATCAACCGCGCAGAGCAGGTTGCCAACCAACTTTCCATTGCCATCTGGAATGCGCGCCAGGATCTCGAACTGCAAAAGCGGCTCAAGGAGGCGGATGCGCTCAACCGCATCGCCCAGGCGCTCAGTCAGGGAGAACGCATTGGCTTGTCAAACCTGTTGGGCCTGATCGCCGCCTCGGCCAAAGATCTGATCCCCGGCGCAGAACAGGCGGTCATTCACCTGCTGGATAAGGATGGCCAATATCTTTCAGCAGAAGCCGTGGCCGGGATCAAGGACACGAACGAAAGTAAATACAGGATGCGCCTCGGGGAAGGTGTGGCCGGTCAGGTCATTGCCAGCGGGGCGACCATCAACATCCTCGACGTAAAAACGGATAAAAGATTCATCACGACCGATGCGCCGCCCAAATTCCGTTCGTTGATGGTGGCCCCCATTATCAGCGGTTCGCAAAAACTCGGCACCATTAGTGTGCAGAGCAAGGCAGAACAGGCTTTCACGGACAATGAAAAAGATCTGCTCAGTACCCTGGGTACACAGGCAGCCATCGCCTTCGAGAATGCGCACCTGCTAGAGAATACCCAGCAATCGCTGCGAGAGACCGATGCGCTTTACCAGATCAGCCAGGGGCTGGTCTCACTCGATGCTGATGACCTCCTGGCAGATGTGGTAGACCTGCTCCAGCAGAACTTTGGCTATTATCATGTACAAGTCTATATCCGTGAGCCAAAAACGGGTAACTTCATCATTCAGGCGGGCAGCGGCAGAATCGGCCGGAAATTAAAAGCGGAAGGCTATCAACTTAGCACCGGGGCGGGCATTGTTGGGTACGCCGCGGAGACTTCGGCGCCGTTCTACACCAACAACGTGGACGATATTGTCTTCTTCATCCGCAACCCCTACCTGCCAGATACCAAATCCGAAATGGCCGTGCCCGTCAAAAGCGGGCGCAAGACTCTTGGAATCCTCGATATCCAACAAGCGCCGCCCAGAACCTTTTCCATAAGAGATTTGCAGTTGGTCGGTGCGGTAGCCGACCAATTGGCAGTCGCCCTTCAAAAGGCGGAACTATATAAGAACCTTCAGATTTCGCTCGAGCACGAGAAATTGATCCGCAATCAGCTGGTGCAGAGCGAACGCCTCGCATTGATGGGCAAACTGCTGGCTTCCGTCTCCCATGAATTGAACAATCCGTTGCAGGCCATCCAGAATGCGCTCTTCCTTTTGAAAGGAGAAAAGGGCATCTCAACGCAAGGCAGTCAGGACCTCGAGATCGTGCTCTCTGAGACCGAGCGCATGGCCGCCATGATCGAACGGCTGCGCGCCACCTATCGACCCATTCAGGCCGAAGATTTTCGACCGATGCAAATCAATACCATTGTCGAAGATGTGTACGCATTGGTCTCGACCCATTTTCGCCATAACGATATTTCCTTCGAATTCTTCCCGGATCCGGCCCTGCCCACTGTGCCAGGCCTGCCGGACCAGATAAGGCAGGTGATCTTGAACCTGTTCATGAACGCCGCCGAAGCCATCCATGGTGGAGGGGGGTGCATCCGCGCATCAACGAAACACCTTGAGAGCAGCGATGAGGTTTATTTGTCGGTGTCCGATGATGGGAAGGGCATTGACCCGGCCATTTTGCCGAACATTTTCGACGCCTTCATCACCAACAAGACACAAGGCACCGGGCTGGGGCTGACCATCTGTTACGATATCATCGCCAAGCATCAGGGGCGTATCACTGCCATCAATAACTCGGATAAGGGCGCCATTTTCAAGATATGGCTGCCAACCAGGAGGGCCGAAGGATGAACATCACCGGGCATATTCTGATCATCGACGATGAAGCCCCACTCCGCAAGACCCTGGCGCGCGTGCTACAGCAGGCCGGATTTGAGGTGACCACCGCAGAAACCGCCGAACAGGGGCTCGAGTTTCTGAAGTCCACCCGGTTCGACCTGATCTTCACCGACCTGCGCATGCCCGGCATGCAAGGCCTGGATGCGCTCAAACACATTCACCTGGTGGACCCGAACCTGCCCGTTATTTTGTTCACCGCCCAGCCCGATGTCAATTCGGCAGTCGAGGGGCTGCGCTACGGCGCCATCGATTATCTGGTCAAGCCGCTGAAACCGGAAGTCATCATCGAACGCACACGTTCCATCCTTGCGCAAAACCAGCGTGAGAAGCGCAAGCGCGAGATCTTGAACCAGATCGAAGCGCTGCAAATTGAATTAAAGAATCTCGATGGCAGGGAAGAGCCCTCCACGCCAGTCGCTTCCGCCCCCACTTCCGAGGCGGAACGTTTCCTCAGGCGCGGCGGACTCACACTCGACCTGCACACACACCGCATTCTCGTCAATGAAGAACAGTTCAACATCCCGCCCACTTCGTTCGATTACCTGCTGGTGCTGGCGCGCCATGCCCCAAATGTGGTTGACTATGAAACCCTCGTAGCCGAGGCACAGGGATATCAAGCCGGGATGCGCGAAGCGCAGGAACTTGCCAAATGGCATATCCACGAACTGCGGCAGGCCTTCGACAAGGATGCGCAAAACCCCAAATATTTAATCAATGTCCGCGGGCGGGGATACCGGCTGGTCGCAGACTGAATTTTTGGCCGGGAGAAAAACTCCAGAAATAGAACCCGCTTCCTCCCACGCTGGAAGCGGGTTCTTCATTCGCCAACTTTTCCCAACCCTTTCCGCCCAACCCTATCGTTCTCCCAATCAGACTCCGATGAGAATCGGACTGATGAACACATACCCAAACCCCACCCAAGAACTCGTACACATCCTGGTCGTGGATGATCACCCGACCACGGCTACCACGCTGGCGCGCGCGCTCACCCAATTGGGCCCGTCGGTGGAAGTGCTCTCCGCCACAAACGGGATCGAAGCCTTGGATAAGGTCAGGGATAAGGGGGTGGATATCCTCATCACCGATATGATCATGCCGGAGATGACCGGCCTTGAGCTGATCGAAAAGTTGCAGAACCACCCTGGCGGGCGGCCTGCACATACCTATCTGGTCACAGCGTATGATGTACCCGGGTTAAAGGTAACCGCCCAGCGCTTGAAGGTGGACGAGGTCTTGATCAAACCCGTACGCCCGGAACGCATTTATCAGATCGTGTCGCGCGACATGGAGGATATGAAACACTCCACGCATCCGAACCGATCCGCAAAAAGCGCCAGCCGCAAATTCAAAATCCTCGTCGCCGATGACCGGCCAGACAACCTGACCTTGATGGCACGATACCTGGATTATGAAGGCTACGACCATGTCGAAGCCCTGGATGGGGTGGAAGCCATGATCAAGGTACAGGATGATATGCCCGATCTGGTTTTGCTGGACATCAATATGCCCAACAAGGACGGCTTTACCGTTCTGGAAGAGATTCGCGCAAACCCGGCTTTGGAGCATATTCCGGTCATTATCCTTTCGGCGGCGCGGTTGGATCCGGCAGATGTGCAGGAAGGTCTGAATCTCGGCGCAGACGACTACATCACCAAGCCGTTCGACCGCCACGAACTGATGGCGCGCATCCGCACCAAGTTACGCGTCAAAGAAGCGGAGGACATTATCCGCCGCCGCAATCGGGAATTGAGTCTTTTGCCGGAGATCGGCAAGGAACTGAGCGCCCGCCTTGACATCACGGATATCGTCAATGTGGTGCTTAAACGCACCGCTGAAACGATGGGGGCCATCGAAGGGCATATGATGCTTCTGGGGATGGAAGGCCAGAAAGTTGAACGCTTCAGAATTAGTGTTTCGGATATGGAAGAATCCTCCGGGCAGATCGAATTGGACCAGGCCCTCTTCGATCATATTTCGGAAACGCACCAAGGCATGATCGTCAAAAACACGATGAATGACCCGCATTGGACTTCCCATGGTTCGACACGTTCCGCGGTAATCGCGCCGCTGTTCGGCCGCCGGGAATTGCTCGGCTTGTTATTCCTCACCCACGAAATGGAAAATTATTTCACGCTCGAGCAATTGCTGCTCTTGCAGGCCATTGCCAGCCAGGCTGCCATTGCCATTGAGAATGTGCGCCTGTATGAGAATGTCACCCAGGAACAAAAGCGGCTGGAGAAAGTGAAGAACGAGTTCATCGCCACTGCTTCGCACGACTTGAAGAATCCGATCATGTCCATCAGTGGGTACAGCGACCTGCTCTCCAAGGCGGGGCCGCTCAATTCACAGCAGCAGAACTTCGTGGGGCACATTCAAAACTCTGCGCGGAACATGCTGGAACTGGTGCAGAACATGCTACAACTTACAGAGATCGACCTTCAACAGATGGAAGAGAAGCGCGAATCTTTCGACGCCATCAAACTGCTCAAGGCCGTCACAGATGAGTTCCAGGTTCAGTCTCAGGAAAAGCATCAGTTCCTGTTTCTGGAAGCGGAGAAATCGCCCGCTCAAATCACGGGTGTTCCAAGACATATCCGCCAGGTTTACAGCAACTTGATCGGGAATGCGATCAAATACACGCCGGATAATGGTCAGGTCGAAATCTTTGCGAGCACGAGCAACGGTTACCTTGAAGTAAAGATCCAGGATACTGGATACGGCATCCCTGCCTCTGATCTGCCGCATATTTTTGACCGCTTCTACCGGGTCCGTGGCGGCAAGGTCAGCGAGATCGAAGGGAATGGGCTTGGGCTCGCGATCGTGAAATCTGTGGTTGAACAGCACAGCGGTCAGATCCATGTTCAGAGCGAGTTGGACAAAGGGACCTGTTTTATCGTGGCCCTGCCGCTTCAGAGTCAGGGAATCGAATAGGAAGTGGTATGAAAAAACCAACATTATCCCGGATGAGTTTGTTCCGCCCGCCAGTGTTTGAAGACAACCCAGACCAGACACAAAGCGCCAAGCTGATGCATCAGATCGTAATCATCAGCTGGATCCTGCCGATGTTGGGATTTTTAGTGGGCCTGCAAAATGTGGAGTTGAGGCCCGTCATCTTCCCGCCTTCGATCGCAGTGGCCGCCGTTCTGATCCTCCTGCATATCCTAATCCAGATGGGAAAAATCAGCGCCGCGAGCGTTGTATTTATTGGAACGCTGTTTATCCTTTTTACTTATTTGAACTACCGCAGCGCAGGCGAGGTTCGCCCGCTCTTGTTGTTAACCGCCCTGGTGGTCGTGATCACCGGTTTGTTAATGGGCAGCCGCGGTGTAGCCATGGTCTCCATCTTCATGGCACTGCAGAACGCAGTCATTGTTTACATGAGGACCAATGGAATGATCTCGGTTCAGGAGAACAACCCGCCCCTGCTGCAGAACATTATCGTGATCAGCGCGGGATACTTGTCCATTGCCTTGTTACTCCGTCTGGCGATGAAGCGCCTTGAAGACTCGTTGAAACAAGTGCGTGAAAGGGAGGAGGAACTCAGCAGCAAGAACCAGGAGTTGCGGCTTCTAAGCGCCCAGCTTGAAAAACGCGTGGCCGAACGTACTCAGGCCCTGACCGCATCCAGTGAAATCAGCCGCCGCCTTTCTTCGATTTTGGACAGGCGACAGCTGGCGGTCGAAGTTGTAGAACAGTTGAAAGCGGCGTTCCATTACTACCATGCCCACATCTATCTGATGGATAACACAGGCGATCAACTCGTCATGACGGGCGGTACTGGAGAAGTTGGGAAGACCCTGTTATCCAATAGTCACAAAATTTCGCGCGGTAAAGGATTGGTAGGAAGAGCCGCCGCCTCAAAGAGTGTCGTTTGGGCGGCAGATACATCCAAAGAACCCGCCTGGCTGCCCAACCCGCTTCTTCCCGAGACCCGATCAGAGATTGCAGCTCCCATCCTTGCAGGGGATGAAGTCCTTGGCGTATTGGATGTACAGAATAACATTGTAAACAGTCTTACAGAACAGGATGCGACCTTGCTGCGCTCCATCGCAGACCAGGTATCGGTCGCGCTTAAAAACATTGCCGCCACTGAAGCCATTGCCAGGCGTGCAGACGAACTTCAAAAGGTGGCCAAAGTGGGAGCAGGTACATCCACACTACTCGAAAATGAAAATGAGATGTTTGCCCAGATTGCCCGCCTGACCCAGCGGGAGTTTGGGTATGAGCATGTCCATATCTTTACCTTCCATGAAAAGTCACAGATGCTCGAGATCAAAGCCTGCAGCTGGCCTGAAGGCAAAGAACAGCAGGGCGAGCATCTGGATGCCAGGATCCATGTGAGCCAGGAGCAATTCCCCGCAGCGTTTGCCGCACGCACGCACCAGCCGGTCATTATGAATAACGCTCCACGAAACCCGGGTTGGCAGCCCGACCCGCTGCTGCCACAAACCGTTTCCGAAATGGCCATCCCGTTACTGGCTGGGGGCATACTGGTCGGCGTGCTGGATTTGAAGTCCAATCAGCCAAATGCATTCTCCCCTGAAGATGCCAGCATCCAAACCATTTTAGCGACGCAGATCGCCGTTGGCATTCAGAACGTACGCGCATTCCAGAAGACCCGCCAACAGGCGCGGCAGGAAGCCTTGCTTGGTTCGATCAACCAGAAGATCCAATCCTGCGCAACAGTGGAAGATGCCCTAAAGGTAACATCACGCGAATTGGGCAGAGCGCTCGGTTCAGAATATGTATCCCTGCGGCTGGGCAAGCCTGCAGGCGAGAAAATCTAATTCCGTCTCAAAACAAGCAAAAGGAGTCCTTTATGAAACGTACTTTATTTTCTGTCATTCTCGTTGCTGCTATTTTGCTTGTCGGTTGCAACACAAAATCTGCGCAGACCTATGCGGTTGTATCTTCGGCTGAAATGAAACCCGGAGATGCGATTCCGGTTCCTTCAGAAGAAGCCATTCTTACAGTCAGCGGCCGGATCGGCATTACCAACGTGGGCAATACTCTCTCATTGGACCTTGCCACACTTGAGAGATTCGGCCTGGTCAAATACGAGGTTAATGATCCCTGGCTGGGTTCAAAGAATTTATACACAGGCGTGTTGATGTCTGAGTTCCTGAAATTCATCGGCGCCGCCAGCGATGCGAGCAATATCCAGCTGACCGCCCTGGATGATTACCAGGTGAATATCTCGGTGGCCGATATTCAAAAATGGCCCATCCTGCTGGCTTTACAGACCAACGGCGAATACATGACCGTCGAGTTTAACGGCCCCACCCGCATCATCTTCCCGTTCGATGATTACAAGGAAATCGATCAGGTGGCTTACAAGGATCTGTGGATCTGGAACATCAAAGCGATGGAGATTCAATGAACGCTTCACCATCCTCGCGCCGATGGCGTTTATCCCCTGCTCAAATTGCGTTGGGCGCGGTTTGGAGTCTCTTTATTATTGTGATCGAGATTTCGATCGCCGGGACGTACCTTGCCAGCCAGGCAGACGTGAACACCTTCAGCCAGGCGGGTGATTCGGTGACCAACCTGGCGAACATCCAGCGGCAGGTATTGCAGTTACAGGTCAAGACAAACATCGCCTTGAACAACCCGGGTGCCGGTTTTGAGGATGTAAAACAACAGCGCGCCATCCTCGCGTCACAAGTTCGGGTATTGCTGGCACAGGCATCCGGCGACAAGGATATTCTGACTGCAGGGGATGCCATCTCCAAATCGCTGTCAGAATTTGATGCTATGCTGGCCGATCTGCAAAGGGATGCCTTACCAGAAGCCTATGCAGCCGCATTACCACGTTTCAATGATCTCTTCGAACAGCTTGAACGCGACCAGATTAAACCTGTATATGACCGTGCAGAGATCTATTTTTTCAACAACATCAGCACGAGGATGCAGGTCCAACAAAGAGCCCAGATCTTCCTGCTGGGGATGGGTCTGCTATTCCTTGTCTCCAGCATTGTCCTGATCGCTTCGACGATCCGCACCTCCCGCGCTTCATTTGAAAATGCCCGGACGCAGGTGGTGTCGCTGGAAGCAGCAGTGGCGGAACGCACCAGGGCGCTCACCGCCTCCATTGACATCAGCCGCCGTTTATCCGTCATCCTCGATCAAAACCAGCTGATCACTCAGGTGGTTGAGCAGGTTAAACAGGCCTTCGATTATTACCATGTGCATATCTACCTGGTTGATGAGAAGACTCAAGATCTGGTCATGGCTGGGGGCACCGGAGAAACCGGCAAAGCCCTGTTGGCGCACGGTCACAGGATCGCAAGAGGCAGGGGGTTGGTTGGTCGCGCTGCCGAGACTCGAAAAACGATCTTCGCACCAGATATTTCCAAAGAAGCCGGGTGGCTGCCAAACCCGCTTCTCCCTGAGACGAAATCCGAGATCGCTGCGCCCATCATCATCGGTGAACAGGTATTGGGCGTGCTGGATGTACAGCAGAACGTGGTCGATGGCCTGGCAACAGAAGATGCGGAATTCCTCCAATCCATCGCATACCAGGTTGCCAGCGCCATTAAAAATGCGCGCTCATATACCCAGGCGCAGCAAAAGATCGCGGTGGAAAGCATTGTCAGTTCAATCGGTCAGAAGATCCAAAATACGACCAGCGTCGAACGCGCCCTGGAAGTGGCGGCCCGCGAATTTGGCCGGATCACCGGCGCGAAAGATACACGCGTAACCATTCATATGCACAAGTAAGCACCCCCGCCAAACGCGGAAAAGGGTTTGCCCATGAACAAAAAGTCTCCAGCAAAAAAAGACCGGAATGATGAACAGGATGAGCGCCTGGAAAAACGCCTGCATGACATGTACGAGGGGCAGGAGTTCCCGGCGTATGCCAATGTAGGGGAAGTGGAGGGCATGAGAAAAAAGATCCGGGAGTTGGAGGAGCAGGTAAACCAGCACTCCGCCAAAGGCGCGGAGCGAAGCGGGTTGCAAGATCCAAAAAGAAACGAGAGGGAAAACATGAGTTCAAAGTCGGCGAACCTGCTTTCTCCGGATACAAAGACCCGCGCTGCCCAGGTCAAATGGTCCATCCAAACAAAGATCCTGCTGGGAGCGGGATCTGCACTGGTCTTATCCCTTTTGATCCTGGTCACATTCACAACCAACACTCTCCGGGCGCAATCTATCGATAGCGCGAAACATGAAGCTGCATCGTTCAGTGAAACCCAGGCAGGTGACATCAGAAGCCGCATCGACAATATCCTGTTCGTTGCAAAGACTCTTGCCAGCAGTATCGGCGCGGTCAAGGAAAACGAGACTCCTGTTTCGTTGACCCGTGATCAGGCCAACGCGATGTTACGAAAGACGCTGGAAGAGAATCCGGACTTTCTGGGAACGTGGACATTGTGGGAAGCAAATGCCTTCGATGGGCTGGATGCTGAATTTGCAGGGACCGACTTGCATGATGAAACGGGGCGTTTCATTCCCTATTGGGTCCGCGACGGGGATGGAGGCATTCATGGGGAAGCCATCGTCGATTATGAGACGCCTGGCGTGGGCAATTTCTATATCCTGCCCCGACAGACTCTTCAAAGTACGGTCATCTCGCCTTTCTATTACAACATTCAAGGCGCCGATGTACTCATGACTTCGCTAGTAGTCCCCATTGTTGAAAATGGCACCTTTTATGGCGTGGCAGGTGTGGATCTAAAGATCGAGTTCGTTCAAAGTATCATCAATAATATTAACCTATATGAAGGAACTGCCAGTTCAGCCCTGTTCACAGACAAAGGCGTTCTTGTGGCTGTTCAAGGCCGCCCGGGGCAGACATTGCAATCGGCCAATGGGATCTATGAGGATTTCCCACAAATCCAAAGCAGGTTGAATCCAAATCAGACAGTCACATTCCAAAGCCAGGATGGGCAATCCTTGTATGTTTTTTCGCCGATCACTTTCAGCGAGAGCAATACAACCTGGTATCTGGGCATGACGATCCCCTTCGAGCAGATTACCGCTGCGGCAACCGCCGCCGCCATCCGCCAGACTGGGATCGGTTTCGGCATCCTGTTCAGCGCGCTTTTTCTTTTGTGGCTGCTGACCGGGCAGATTGTAAGACCGATCAAAACGTTAACCGAAGTCGCCAATACGGCAGCCGAAGGCAACCTGCACGTCACAGCAGATGTGGTTTCCAGCGATGAGACCGGTGTGCTGGCCCGCTCCTTCAATTCCATGCTTTCACAATTGCGGAACTCTTTCGAAACGCTGGAATTACGCGTGGCTGAAAGAACCCACGACCTGCAACTGGCGGCTGAGGTCGGCCAGGCTATTACAAAAAACATAGCCGATGTCAGGGAAATGCTTGAACGCGCCACAGAGACCATCCGTGAACGCTTCGGCCTGTACCATACCCAGGTATATCTGATGGATGCAGCGGGGAAAACGCTCATCCTGCTGGCAAGCACCGGTGAAGTAGGCAGTAAACTTTTGGAGAACAACCATCGCCTCGCCGTAGGTCTGGACTCATTGAACGGCCGGGCGGCTCTCGAAAAGAAACCCATCCTGGTGGAAGACACCGCCCGCCACCGCGACTTCATGCCCAACCCCCTGCTACCCAACACAAAATCGGAATTGGCTGTGCCGTTGATCCTCGGCGAACAGGTCATTGGCGTGCTGGATATGCAATCTGACTGGCCGAGGGCCTTCAATGAATTCAATCTTTCCGCCTTCCAGACCATGGCCGGCCAGATCGCCATCGCCATCCAAAATGCAAACTTGTTCAACGAGGCGCAGGAGGCCCGCAAACAGGCAGAGGAGAACATCCAACTCATCACCGAAAAAGAATGGTCCGATTACCTGGATGGTATCGAACGAGCTGAAAGCATTGGATTTATCTACGATCAGGAAGGGACTATTCAGTTTGATGAGAAGGCCACCCCGGCGCTGCCCCAAGAATCCCTGCGCCTGCCGATCACTATTGCAGGGGCAAAAATCGGCAGCATTCAATCCTCCATTGATGAGAAGGCCGTCAACAAGCAGGAGATGGAGATCCTCGAGCTGGCCTCGCAGCAGCTTTCCCGCCACCTTGAAAACCTGCGGTTGTTGGAGGAGGCGGAGCAATATCGTCGTCAGGCTGAACAGGCGGCGAGGCGTTTGACTCGCGAAGGCTGGGAACAATATATTAAGATCCGCCAAACGACCCAGCCAGGGTTTACGTACGATCAGAACATGACTCAGCCTGTTGCAGGCGATGAATTGGATGACGATCCAACCGCCTTCAGGCAGCCGCTCAAGGTGCGCGATGAAGCCATTGGTGAATTGAAAGCGGCCAGACCCAACAAAATGTCTCCCGAAGAAGCGGAGAAATTGATCGAACAGGTTACAGACAGTTTAAGCGCGCACATCGAAAACTTGCGCCTGCTGGAGGAAGCCGAGATCAGCCGCGTGGAAGTACAGAAGAGTCACGAACAATACGAACTGGCGGTGGAAGGCTCGAATGACGGCCTGTGGGATTGGAATATTGAAACCAATGAGATCTACTTCTCGCCGCGCTGGAAGTCCATGGTCGGATACAACGAAGAGGAACTGACCCATGGATTCTCCGATTTTGAGGATTTATTACACCCGGATGATCGAACGTCGGTATTGACATACGTGAATGATTATCTCGATGGCCGTCTTGAAGAATATGATATCGAGTTCCGTTTCAGGCACAAGAACGGGTCCTATCGCTGGATCCGCGCGCGGGGGAAGGCATTGCGCCGCGAGAATGGCTCTCCCTATCGAATGGCCGGTTCGCATACCGACATTACCGAAAGCAAAATGGTTGAGGAATTCATCCGGCACAATGAAGCCCGTCTACGGGTGCTGGTCGAAAATACAGCCGATGCCTTCGTCTCGGTCGATATCGGCACTGGCTTATTCATCGAACCCAATGAGAACGCCCTCAAACTTTACGGCCTTTCACGCGAAGAATTGCTCAATGTCGGCCCGGTGGATATGAGTCCCGAATATCAGCCGGATGGCCGCCTGTCTTCAGAAAAGTCCATGGAATATATCCGAATGGCCATGCAAAGTGATGAGCCTGTCAACTTTGAGTGGACGCACATCAACGCCCAAGGCAACGAGATCCCTTGCGAACTTCGCCTGCTGCGGCTGCCAGGCGACCATCCCCAGGTGCGCGCCAGTGTGACCGACATCACAGAACGCAAAGCAGCAGAAGCAGAATCGCAACGCCTGGTACAAGCCGTGCAATCCACCGCAGACATGGTGGTCATCACAGACCGCGACGGTTCCATAAAATTCGTCAATTCGGCATTTGAAAAAGTTACCGGCTACAAGACCGAGGAGGCCCTCGGAGGAAATCCGCGCCTGCTGAAGAGCGGTCTTCAGGATGAAACATTCTACAAGAACCTTTGGGAGCAAATCCTCTCCGGGCGGCCCTGGAGCGGAGAGATCACCAATCGCCGCAAGGATGGGGCGCTTTACGAAGCCCAACTGACCATCTCGCCGATCGTGAACAGCAAAGGCGAGATCACTCAGTTTGTGGCCGTACAACGTGACATCACCCAAAACAAGCGCGACCAGATGATCATTGCCCAACGTGCGAACCAGCTGGAGACGGTGGCCACAGTCTCCAGCACGGCCTCGACAGTTTTGAATCCAGACAGCCTGTTGCAAACCGTGGTGGACCTTACCAAAGAGCGGTTCGGCCTTTATCATGTTCACATCTATCTGGCGGATGATTCATGGAATACTCTTATTCTCGCGGCCGGGGCCGGGGATGTGGGCCGAACCATGGTCAAAAGCGGGCATGCCATTCAAATAGACGCGGAACGCTCTCTCGTAGCTCGCGCCTATCGCGAGCATCAAGCGGTGATCGTGAATGACATCCATGAAGACGAAGGCTTCCTGCCCAACCCGCTGCTGCCCGAGACCCACGCAGAAATGGCTGTGCCCATGATCGTGGGCGACAAAGTCCTCGGTATTTTCGATGTGCAATCTTCAGAAGCGCATTACTTCACACAGGAAGATGCGCTCATCTTCAACACACTTGCCACCCAGGTGGCGGTGGCCCTGCAGAACGCGAGGTTATACCAGGAGCAGACCGCCACGGTCACCCAACTGCGTGAATTGGACCGCCTCAAATCCTCCTTCCTGGCAAACATGTCACACGAGTTGCGCACCCCGCTCAATTCCATCCTCGGCTTCACCGATGTCATGCTGGAAGGCCTGGATGGTTCCCTCACGCCTTACATGCAAAACGACCTTGGCCTTATCCAGAAAAACGGCCTGCACCTGTTGCACCTCATCAACGATGTGCTCGACATGGCTAAGATCGAATCTGGAAAACTCAATCTGGTCATTGAAAAATTCAACCTGCGCGAGATCTTTGAAGAAGCCATCAGCATCACCTCTTCGATCGCGAATGAGAAACGGCTCAAAGTCAAGATCGAAGCGGATTCTGACGATGAAGTGGAAGTCAACGCAGACCGTACCCGCCTGCGCCAGGTCTTCATCAACCTTATCAACAACGCCATCAAATTCACTGAAAAAGGCAGTATCACCATCCGTTCCATTCGTGAAGCCAACAACGTCCTCATCAGCATCAAGGATACCGGCATCGGCATCCCGCCTTCGCACCTCGAATCCATCTTCCAGGAATTTACCCAGGTCGACTCTTCCACCACCCGCAAAGCGGGCGGCACGGGTTTGGGCCTGCCCATCAGCCGAAAACTGATCCAGATGCACGGCGGTCGTCTGTGGGCGGAAAGCAGCGGCTTCGAAGGGGAAGGCTCGGTCTTTTACCTCTTCATGCCCATCGAAGCCAAAGTAGCCGAACCTGAGATCGTTTCCAAGAGATCCTCATGACAACGCCCACCTATCTGCAATGTGTTCTCTGCGGGCATCAACAGCCCTACATGCCCTTCGAACCGGCGGTTTGCACCCAATGCCAGTCGCAATGGCTCGAAGCCAATTATGATTACTCCGCTTTCAAGCGCGAGATTCTGCGCGGCATTCCCAACCGCCCCTCCAATTTATGGAGATATCAGGATGTGCTGCCTCTGAACGGTCCCTCCGCTTTGGATCTCTACCCTGCTGGTGGGACTCCCCTGTGGCGCTCGCACCGCTTCGCCCCGGACCTTGGGCATGGTTCTGTTTATATCAAAGACGAACGCTACGGCCCAACCTCATCCTTCAAAGACCGTCAGGCCGCTGTGGCTGTGGCCGCCATGAACGAGAACAACATCCGCGAAGCAGTCATCGCTTCGACCGGCAACGCAGCTGTGGCCTACGCCGCCGCCTGCGCCAGGGCCGGCATCAAATTGTGGGTCTTCATGACCAGCCTGGTGCCCCAGGAAAAATTGCGCGAGGCAGCCCTCTTTGGCGCAGAAGTCATCCGCGTCAGCGGCAACTACGACCAGACCAAACAGATCGCGGCGCAATTTGCCCAACGCAAGAACCTGCTGCTCGACCGCGGTGCCAGTTCCATCCCCGCGCGCGAATCGATGAAGACCATCGCCTATGAGATCGTTGAACAACTCGGCTGGCGTGCGCCGGATTGGTATATTCAGGCCGTCAGCGGCGGCCTGGGACCGCTCGGCGTATATCACGGCTTTAAAGAAATGTTCGAAATGGGCCTGATCAACAAAATCCCCAAGCTGGCGGTCATTCAAGCCGAAGGTTGCTCTCCCATGGTGCAGGCCTTCAAGGCGGGCAAAGACACCGCCGCCCCCATCATCCCCGATACGCGCATCATCATTCTTTCAACCGGCGACCCGGGCAAGTCTTATACCTATTTATGGGATCTCACCCAACAGTTCGGCGGCGTGATGGAAGCGGTCACAGACCTCGAAGCCTATAACGCCATGAAGTCCCTGGCCAAGAGCGAAGGCATGGCCGTCGAACCAGCCACCGCTGTCGCCTTCGCCGGATTCGAGAAATTATCCAAACAGGGCATTCTCGGCAGGGAGGATCTGGTCGTCATCAACTGCACCGGCCACACCTTCCCGGTCGAAAAGCATGTGCTTGGCGAACAGTGGGCTGTGGATGTGCATTTGAGCAAGGATCAATCTCCGGCCCCGCGGGAAGGCTTAAAAGCCGCGCTCGAAAACCTCGACGAAAAGACCACAACCGTGTTATTGGTTGATGATAACGAGGATGACGCCCTGCTGATTCAACGCCTGCTGGAGGGCAGAAAAAATTACCGGATGTATCATGCCAGGGACGGCTGGGAAGGCCTTTCTGTTGCGCGGCAGAAACTGCCCGACCTCATCGTCAGCGACCTGACCATGCCCGGCATTGATGGCTTTGGCTTCGTCGAAGAACTAAAATTGGACCCGCGCACACGGCACATCCCGGTGGTGGTGGTCAGCGCCAAGGATATTACCGCCGAAGAACGCAAACGGCTTAATGGTCATATCGAAGCGGTATATCAAAAGGGCTCGCTGCCCACTCGCAAATTCGTCGATCAAGTCATCCATGTCATCGAAGACAAAATGGAAGATAAAAGCAAGTCATAAGGAGAAACCATGGGAAGTAACATTCTTTACATCGAAGACAACCCGGATAATATGATGCTCGTCAAGCGTGCCCTGGAGTCGCACGGCTACACCCTGCTGGAAGCCGAGGATGGTCTCTCCGGCGTGGAGGCGGCCGAGGCCCATGAGGTGGACTTGATCTTGCTGGACATTAACCTGCCAGATATTGACGGATATGAAGTGGCCCGCAGGCTGCGTGCCAGTGAACGTCACAACCTGACTTATGTACCCATCATTGCCATCACAGCCAATGCGCTCAAGGGCGATGCCGAAAAGGCCCTCTCCGCCGGGTGCGATGTGTATATGTCCAAGCCGATCAATATCCGCGAGTTGTGGGCGCGCGTCGAAGCATTCGTGCCTGCGCCGGAACCAAAGACCAAATGAATACATCCCCGCATTCTTATGTAACGGGGCTGACCTGTTCAGGCTGCGGCAAAAAATATTCAGCCAACGAAATTCATACCTTTTGCCCGGATTGTCAGTCTACTTTATTGGTCCAATACGATCTTGAGGCCGCAAAGCAGCATATCGACCGTGACGAAGTGAGTCGGCGCTCGAAGGGAATGTGGCGCTGGCATGAAATCTTGCCGGTGATCGAAGCAAAAAACCAGGTCTCCCTCGGCGAAGGAGATACCGCCCTCCTGCCACTCGACAACCTTGGCAGAGAACACAACCTCAGGCATCTTTATGTCAAAGAGGAAAGCAGCAATCCAACTGGCTCTTTTAAAGCACGTGGGCTTTCTGCGGCAGTATCCAAGGCCAAAGAATTGGGAATTAAGAAGGTCATCATTCCCACCGCAGGAAACGCAGGCGGAGCCATGGCCTCTTATGCCGCGCGCGCCGGAATGCAATCGATGATCTACATGCCCAAAGACACCCCGAGGGCAAATATCGAAGAAAGCCGCATTGTAGGCGCCGAAGTCATCCTCATTGACGGACTCATCAGCGATGCCGCCGGTCTGGCGGGCATCAAGGCTCGTGAAGAAGGCTGGTTCGATGTATCCACCTTCAAGGAACCGTATCGTACCGAAGGAAAAAAGATCATGGGCTACGAACTGGCCGAACAGTTTGGCTGGGAACTGCCGGAGGTCATTATCTACCCCACCGGCGGCGGGACCGGGCTGGTAGGCATGTGGAAAGCCTTTCAAGAAATGGAAACGCTGGGCTGGCTTAAGAACAACAAACGTCCGCGCATGGTGTCTGTGCAGGCGGCAGGTTGTGCGCCCGTCCCACGCGCATTTCATAAAAAGGCCGCCTTCTGCGATTTCTGGACCAATGCAGCCACGGTCGCATCCGGCTTGCGGGTACCGAAGAGCTTTGCAGACCATCTGATCTTGAACAGTTTGTACGACAGCCATGGGACGGCCGTGGCCGTTGAAGACGAGGCCTTGATGCAGGCCCAAAAGGAACTGGCCATGGCGGAGGGCATCTTCGCCGCACCGGAGGGGGCCGCCACTTTCGCCGCCTTGAAGGAACTCATCGCCCAGAAATGGGTCGACCCCGACGAGCGGATCGTGCTATTCAATACCGGCTCAGGGTTGAAATATCTTGACCGGACATGATAAAAAGCGGCTGCTTTAGGGCAGCCGCTTTTTTACAAGTGCAGCACGGTGGGCTTCAACCCCAGGTCATCGATCAGCCCGTTCAATTCATCATCAGTCAGGCGGCGGCCTTTCCCTGCATAGGCGGTCAGCATGGCTTCAGTGGTATTCGTTCCAAAAGAACGGCCATCATAGCGCGGTGTGGTGGTGATGACGGTCTTCACGCCGCGCTCTTTGAGCAGGGCAATATTATCCTCGGTGGTGGTGTTCGTGACGACGGTCTTGCCCGCCAGACTCTTGGGCATATATTTGCGCATAAAGAGAAAATCCCCTGCGATCAGGTCTGACTCTTCAAAATATTTCACATATTTCGGCGCATGCTCGGCGCCATCGCTGCCGTAGAAGATCATACTCATGGGGAAATAACTGACCATGGGCAGCAACGCCCGCGCGACGCGCTTGAAGGCTGGGATGCCATAAACGGGAAGCGGAACCCCCAGGGCCACCATCAAGTCGCCAAATACCGTTCGTCCGCTGACTTCGGCCACGGCTTGCGCCAACCCAAGCCGGTCCACCGCCACAGGGACAAAGGCCTGCTTGAAACGCACATCGCCGATCTCGGTTCTGACCAGTTCAAACACGCGGCGTTCAAGGGTGTGCTTAAGTCCGCGGCCGTCACAGAGTGGAGTCTGTTTGACGCCGGAAACAAGTTTCAGGGCGGCATGAAGCGGGTATTCCTTCTGGTCAAGTCGCAGATATAAATCAACGCCGCCCACGCCGAAGGCATCCACCTTCCCATCAAGATCGAGATACATCTGGCGCGCCTTTTCCACGTCGCCATTCGTACCGATGCGTTCAACATGAATCTCCTGGCCATTGAGATTCACATTCACTTTCTTGTCACGCTTCGAACTTCCAAGGCTGATGCCAACCGCTCGCTTCATACAACTCTCCTTTAAAAAAACCTCCCGCCATGCCGTAGCATAGCGGGAGGTTTTGGTTACTTTATCTGAAAGGTTGGAATGGCGCCATTGGTAAGGATAAGGTTCGGGAAGACACCTTCAGGGGTGTAGATGAATTTATCGGTATCTTTGATGGCGCTAGCATTTGCAAGCGCAACCTGCAAAGCGACATATTCCGGATGCTGGGCATACATTTCTGCCAATGCAAGTTCCTTGGCAATATCAACTCTGGCCTGTTCATCTGCAACTTTTTGCTGGGCACGGGTCAACTCGATCTGGGCCTCAGTGTTGATCGTTTGCTGCTCAATTACCGACAATTCTGCTTCAAGTTGTTGCTTCTTCAATGCCTGCAATGTGGCTTGTTGCCGCGCCTCTTCTTGAAGTTTGGACTGCTCCACACGAATACGGCCTTCCTCCACCGCCTGCTGGGCAGCGGCTTCCTGTTCGGCTTTTTGGGCATCTTGCTTCGCCTTTTCGGTCGCAAGGCGGCTTTGAACAATGGCATCAAGGGCGGCCTGCACCTCTGGTGAAATGATGACCTGGGGTACCGCCACGTTGCGGACTTCAAGGCCGAGCGGTTCGGCCAAGGCACTTAACTCGTCATCAATGCAATTGCGCAGGTTATCACGCCCCGAGCCAATGACAGCCTCGTCAAACTTTTTGTCGCCCACACAAACTTTCATTGCCTGCAGGGTGAAGGCTGTCATGCGTTGAGTAAGTGACTCATCGCTCGAATAAATGTTGCGATAGCGCGAATAATTCGAGATCACGATATCGGCTTCACGCGGGCGGAACACATCTGCCGTGACCTGCAACCCAATGCGCTGCTTGTCAATGGTGATCAATTCGGCATCATCTACGGTAATGGCCACGGCACTGGTCTTGACTTTGATCAGGTCGACGAAAAGACCAAAATCATAAGCAATACCAGGCTGGCGAACGCCTGTAATTTCACCCGCTTCAACCGTGACACCAACTTCATCATTCTCGATCACTTCAAAATACCAAAAGGACTTGCTAAAGTTGGCCAGAAAAGCAAGCACTAAAGCCACAGCAACCAGGCCAAACAGCCAACGCGGGATCGCTGAGAATATCCGCGAAAAAAAGTTGGAACTGGAAGGTGGTTTTACGCCTTGATTTTGGGCGTTGGGATTCTTCACATTATCCTCCTATACACAACGGATCAGCCATTGACAAAGGGATTATACATCTTCTCACGCCCCACCGTCGTTTCAGATCCGTGGCCGGACAACAGGATGACTTCATCAGGCAGGGTATAGATCTGCGTACGAATACTGTTTTCCAACGTTGCAAAATCGCCGCCGGGCAGGTCGGTACGGCCAACGCTGCCATTGAAGATCAGGTCGCCGCAAAAACAAATCTTCTCGCCGGCGATGTACAACACGCAATGGCCGCGCGTATGCCCAGGCGTATAGCGGATTTCAAATTCGTTCGAGCCAAGTGTAAGACGCATTCCATGAACAAAATCGATGGTCGGTTCGGGGCCGGGGTCGATATCCAGGCCAAACTTCGCGCCGCCGCCGCCCGAGCGCCAGAGGACATGATCCTCTGGGTGCAGCGCCACATGTGGCAGCGGATTGAGCGCATCCGCGATGGCCGCCGCGCCGCCGATATGATCGAAGTGGGCATGTGTGTACCACAGGTGACCGATGCGCCATCCGCGTTCCTGGGCGGCCTTGAGAATGAGATGACCATCCCAGGATGGATCGATGACTGCCGCCTCCTTTGTCTGTGGATCGGCAACGAGATAGGCATTTGTGGATGCGGGGCCGAGGGTAAAAGAAACGATCTCAAGCATGGGTTTCATCCTTTCTGGGTAAAAATATGGAACTGACCAGAATCGAAACAACGATCATTCCAATGGAAAGCGGGTAGAGGATCATCGGGTCGATCTCGAACAAATAACCGGCGATGGGCGGGGTGACGATCATAATAATGGAACTAATGGTCTCCATGATGCCATAGGTGAGGCCCATCTGCGACTCATGCACCAGGTCGCGCGCTTGCGCCATGGCCATCGGGCGACCCGCGCGGAACCCGCCCAGCAGGAAATATCCCAACGCGAAGACAGGCAGGGTCGTCCCCTTCCAGATGAACAAGGCATACAGGATCACCAGGGCCTGTGCGAACAAAAACCCCTTGCGCGGATTTGCGCGGCTGAAAGCGATGGCCATTAATGAATTTCCCAATGCCCCCGCAGTAAAGACAAGGCCGGTCTGACTCAGTGAAAGTCCGCGGACCCCTTCGAGGAAATTCGGAGTCAACGGTTGGGCAAAATACATGGAGAAGACAGCAAGGGTCAACACCCCCATCAAGGTTATAAAACGTCGATTGTCGCGCAGTCCCGGCGGGGGCGCGTCCGGGTCGTGAGGATCGACCGGCTGTTTTTCAATCAGCGACATGAATAAATTTGAAAATATGAACACTACTCCGGCAACATAAAAACTTGTCCGCATACCATAGTGATCCCCGATCCAGCCGCCCGTGACGGGCCCCAACACCATGCCCATGCCAAAGGTGGCTGTTGTGAGCGAAAGGACGGTTGCCACCGGCCACTTCCCGCGCGCCGCAGTGACATAACTACTCAAGGGTGAAGCGACAAACGCCGTCAGGCCATAGGCGAACAACCCCACCAGAAAGAAGGGCAGGGTCGCGGATAATCCCATGACCCAGGTGGAGACCAGGCCCAACAGCCATGCGCCAATCAGCAATGGCCGCCGCCCGAAGCGGTCCGCCAGGCGGCCAGCAGGGATATGGGTGATCGCCATCGAAAAACCAAAAGCGCCAAGGATCAGCCCGATCTGATATTTGCTTAATAAAAATTGAACATCCAGATAGATCGGCACAAAGTTGAAGAACATGCCTTCGCCAAATCCCCACAAGAACAAGGCAGCGGCTACAAAGGATAGATTTCGATTCAAGATTCCTCTTTTAAGACCGATCTACGCGTTTGATAAAATTCCGCGCTATTTCAAAAGATTGATTGCGCGCCGCATCTTTTGTGACAACGTGGCCTGACCCTGACACATAGGTACTGGTCTTGTCTGTGACATTGACCAACCCGGCATAGATGCGTTCCATGTTTTCAGGTACCACATACCGGTCATCTTTCGAGTGGATCATACATACCGGTACTGTCACTTTGGGCAGGGTGGCGCGCATACGCTCCAGCAACACCTTTAACTCCGCCGCCGAACGGATCGGGTTCAACGGATAGGAGATATGGTCCTTATAAGCCTCCTTGTCAAACCAGCCGGTCCCCGGTGCTTCACGCGTCTTTGGCATATATGCCCTGAAATAGCTATACAGTTGAATCTGCCAGGCAGGATGCGGCTCTGGAATTTCGTATGGCGCAGAAATTGTCACTACGCCCCTAACCTCCAACTGCGTGGACATCAACAACGATAAGGCGCCGCCCATTGAAAGGCCTACAAAATAAATCCGGTCTGCCGCCCCCCGCAAAAGATGATAGCCGTCTTCCACCGATGCAGTCCAATCCGTCCAGCGCGAACGGATCATATCCTTGGGGCGGGTGGCATGTCCCATCAAGCGAATCCCCAGGCAGGTATAGCCCAATTCGCGGTTGAGATAGTCCCCCATCCAGCGCATTTCTTTCGGCGTGCCGGTGAAACCGTGGATCAACAAAATGCCCGTGCGGTTACCGGGCATAAAAAAGGGTTCAGTAGTTTTGATTATGGTCATGAGGCCTCACCCCCTGATTATATCAACCAGCCCTCTCAACCCCAGTTCGTAAGACTTCCAGCCAAATCCGCTGACCTTGCCTTTGCACACTGCCGAAACAAAAGAGGTATGTCGAAATTCTTCACGCGCATACACGTTTGAAAGATGCACTTCGATTACAGGAATCACGATCGCAGAGATCGCATCACGCAGCGCCACCGAGGTATGCGTGTACCCGCCGGGGTTGAACACCACACCGCTTGCCCACGTCCGCGCATCGTGTAGGGCATCGATCAACGCGCCTTCGTGATTCGATTGCAGGCATTTAACTTCCGCGCCCAACTCTTTACCCAATGCAATAATTTTTTCATTGATGTCATCCAACGTCATCGAACCATACACTTCCGGTTCACGCGTGCCAAGCAAATTCAAATTCGGGCCGTGCAAGAGTAGTATTTTCATAATGTCTCCCAATTGATAATTGTCAATTATCAATCACTTCTTCCAAATCCGTCACATTCACCAGTTCCACTTTGCCAATTTCAACAGGCAACGCAAAGCGGATCGCTTTGGCATTTTTCTTTTTATCCACTCGCATGGCTTGGATGATTTTCTCTCGCGGCATTTCAGATGGGATTTCGATAGGCAGCCCCAACGCCTCAAGCGTGGACTCGATCGCCTCGACCGTACTTTGGCTTGCCAGCCCAACCCGAGCCGCGTACCTCGCCTCAGCCGCTGTGCCGATGGCAATCGCCTCGCCATGCCGCAGCTCAAACTCGCTGACGAGTTCCACCGCATGTCCAATGGTGTGTCCCAAGTTCAACTTTGCGCGAATCCCTTTTTCATACGGGTCTTCTTCGATGACTCGAATCTTCACCGCCATCGCGCGTTTAACAACTCCTTCCAGATTTGCCTTCACCCAGTCCATGCCTTGCTGACACATGGCGAAGAGGTCTGGGTCGGAGATGATGCCATGCTTGACCACTTCCGCCATGCCGGAGCGCAGTTCGCGTTCTGTCAGCGTAAGCAAAAGGCTTGGGTCTGCAATGACCAACTTCGGCGGGTAGAAAGAGCCGATGAGGTTCTTCCCTTCGGGCAGATCAAACCCAGTTTTTCCGCCCACAGATGCATCCACCATCGAAAGCAAAGTGGTCGGAATGCCGATCCAGTCAATGCCGCGCATGTAGGTGGATGCGGCGAAGCCGGTCATGTCGCCGATCACGCCGCCGCCGAGCGCAATGACGGTGCTCTTGCGGTCGAGCCCGTTTTCGAGAAAGGCTTTCCACAGGCGTGAAATGGTTTCGAGATTCTTGTGCTCCTCGCCCGCAGGCACAATGACAGATTTGGCGTTGAAAAACGTTTGAATTTTTTCGAGATGATGCTTGGCTACATTCTCGTCGGTGACGATGATGGGATTTTGCAAATTCGGCAAATTGGGAATTTGCCCTACAACAACATCGTACTCCCCCATCGCGGAGAGGTGATGACGACCAGTCAGTACTTGCGCCTGCTTTGAAATTTGTTCGACGCTTTTATTGTCCACTATAACTTGTAATGGAAACGAAGCGTAATGCTCGGCACGACCTTCAAGATATGCGGTAAGTTTCGCCTTCAAGTCACCCGCAAGGAGCGGACGTTTATTAAGGTCTTTATCAAGCCTGTCCATCAGTGTGGAAAGTTCCGCTTTTAGAAGGATCACTTTTCCGTTCTGTTCAACCAGAGCGCGATTTTCATCACGCAGCAAAGCACCGCCGCCAAGCGCGATGACACTTTCGCTACCATTGACGATCTGTTTCAAGGCTTCGGTTTCGAGGTCACGCACTTTGGGCATTCCCTCCGCTTCAACGATCTCAGGGATGGACGCGCCCGCATTGGACTCGATCACTTGATCAGAATCAATGAAAGGGAGTTTTAAGTCACTGGCAAGTTGTTTGCCAATGGTCGATTTACCCGAGCCAGAGGGTCCGTAAAGAAAGATGTGAGTCATAATGAAGAATGCAAAATGATGAATTAGGAATGAGGCACATTTACTTGTCTACTTGTGTTCATGTTTACTTTCTCACTCCCAAAATATATGTGGAATGTTATCCATCGGCAGATCTTCGAGAATGGCTTTGCGCAGGGTTTCGAAGCGCGGTCTCATTTCGTTCATTGAGTCGCCACCTAGTTTTTCGAGCAGGGCATCGGCAAGAACAAAAGCGACCATCGCTTCGAGGATTGGCACAGCACGCGGAACGGGGCAGAAGTCGGATCGTTCATATTTGGTGGGGGCATTCTCGCCAGAGGCAAGGTCAACGGTTTGCTGCGGAACGAGAGTGGTGGCGATTGGCTTCATCGCGGCGCGGATGACGATGGGCTGCCCGTTGGAGACTCCACCTTCGGTGCCGCCTGCGCGGTTGGTGCTGCGCTGTAATTGGTGATCGGTAACTGGTAATTGGATGGGGTCGTGGGCTTGGGTGCCGATGCGTTTGGCGTTTTCGAAGGCGTCGCCAACTTCCACGCCTTTGATGGCTTGGACAGACATGATCGCCATGGCAAGTTTGGCTTCGAGGCGTTTGTCCCATTGCACGAAACTACCCAAGCCAACGGGTAAATTCAATGCAACGATTTCAAGCACACCACCAAGCGTGTTCTTGCCGTGGATAGTCTTTTCAATTTCAGCGCGCATTTTTTCAGCGGAGGAGTCGACTGGACAGCGCACATCCGATGCTTCGGCGCGGGTGAAGCGTTCTTCATAGGGCATGTCACCAAAGTCTGCAGTCACTTCACCGATGGAGGCAACGTATCCGCCCACAACAACTCCAAACTGGGCAAGGAAATGTTTGCACACGGCTCCAGCCGCCACGCGCATGGTAGTCTCTCTTGCCGAGGCTCGTTCCAGTGCGGGGCGCAGATCTTTGTAGCCGTACTTGACCGCGCCTGTTAAGTCCGCATGACCGGGGCGCGGAGCAGTCATCGGCTCAATGGCTTTGCCCTTCCATTTGACATGGTCATCGTTTTGCACGAGCAAGGCGATCGGCGCGCCGGTGGTCTCACCGCCCATCACGCCGCCAAGAATCTGCACCGTGTCTTTCTCGATCTTCATACGTCCGCCTGAGCCATAGCCCTGCTGACGGCGTGCAAGTTCTTTGTTGATGATGTCTGGCGAGAGGGAAAGCCCGGCGGGAAGTCCATCGAGAATGGTGGTAAGTGAGGGTCCGTGGGATTCTCCAGCAGTTAGAAATCGAAGCATAGGTTCTCCATAAATTGGTGGTTTCGATACAGAGTGGAAGAACGCCGCTCCTACTCAACCACCGAGGCATATAAAGTTTCTCGCGGCGGGTTGTGACCTGTCCATTTTTCGAAAGCGAGGGCGGCTTGTTCGATGAGCATGCCGAGTCCGGTGGAGGCGTTCAATCCCTGTGCGCGGGCTTCGCGGACAAGTTTGGTCTCGCGTGGGTTATACACTAAATCATAAACGAATGTATTTTTCGATAAAAGCGTATTTTCAGGCAGGGGTGATGTTTCAGTGTTTGGGGTCATGCCGAGGGGGGTGGTATTCACTAGCAGATGGAAAGTGGAAAGTGGAAGGTTTGTGAGATTGGTAATTGGTAACACCTGCATTTGCGCCAGGTGCAAGTGTTGGGAATTGGGGAAAGATTGGGCAAGTTGTTGGGCTTGTTCGATTCTGCGGGCGGCGAGGGTGACATTCCAGCCGTCATTTAATAATGCGTACACAACTGCTCGCGCTGATCCGCCTGCACCGAGAACCGATGCAGAATGATGAGTGAAGAATGATGAATTTGAAACGCGTGTCAGGTCGGCAAGGAAGCCGGAGGCATCAGTATTGTCGCCGATGAGTTTATCTCCGCGCATGTAGATCGTGTTGACCGCGCCGATGGCATTTGCGGTGGGCGTGAGTTCATCCATGAATTCGATCACATTCTGCTTGTGTGGAATGGTGACGTTGAATCCATGAATTTCGCCAGCGCGGACGCGAGCCAGCAAATCTTTCAAGCCTTGCCTATCGTCGGGGGGAATAGGGAGCAGGGAATAATTCCCTTCCAGCCCGCACGCGCTTAAAGCAGCAGCATGAATCTTCGGTGAAAGACTATGCCCCAGCGGATATCCAATGAGTCCAAGTTGAATCATCGCAAGGTTTCCAATACTTCAAAATAATTGGGGAAGGTCTTTGTAACACAGGATGGATTTTCAATAGTCACACCATCGAAGCGCAAGCCGATGAGGGAGAATGCCATTGCCATGCGGTGATCGTTATAGGTTAGGATGGAAGCGTTTCGCATCTTTTCTACGGGATAAATGGTCATGCCATCTTCATGCTCTTCCACGCGGACGCCGAGTCTGTCCAACTCGACACAGGTTGCGTGGACACGGTCAGTTTCCTTCACACGGGCGGAGGCAATGCCGCGAATGCGTGTTGGAGAATCTGCGAACGGGGCAACGGCGGCGAGGGTTTGGGCAGTGTCTGGAATGTCGCGCATGTCTACGTCTACGCCGTGGAGGGATGATGAACGAGTAACGAGTATCGAATTATCGTTTTCATCCACAGTACAACCCATTTTCTTGAGCACATCCACGAAATTTACATCACCTTGCACAGACTCACGTGAGATGTTCTCCACTTTGACCGTCCCCCCGCAGATGGCAGGTGCGGCGAAGAAGTAGGAGGCGGCTGAGGCGTCGGATTCGATTTGGTAATTGGTAATCGGAGAATAGGATGAAGGGTAAATTGTGAAACGCGAATATTCGTCGCGTTCAATTTCCACGCCAAAGTCTTTCATGATGGCGATGGTCATATCCACATAGGGCTTGGAATTCAGGTCAGTGAAGAGTGAGATTTCAATTGACTTTTGCGCGTATGGAGCAACCATTAGTAAAGCAGATAAAAATTGAGAGGAAATATCTCCTGCGATCGTTGTCCTTCCGCCCTTCAAACCTGTTGCCTTAATTTTCACAGGCGGACAAACCAACTTTCCACTTTCCACTTTCTCCAGCGGTTGAATGTCACACCCCAACTGTTCCAACGCCTCAACCAAATCCCCGATCGGACGTTCGCGCATTCTGGGCTCACCATCCAAAATATATTCACCGTTTCCAAGCGTGAGAAATGCTGACAAGAATCTCGCGGCGGTGCCTGCATTGCCAATGAAGAGTTCGGCTTTCTTGGCAGGGATTTTCCCGCCCAACCCTGTGACCGTCATGGAAAAATTTTGTTCATCCAATTGAACGTCGAATCCTAGAGTTTGCAGGGCTTTGGCAAAGTAGCGCGAATCGTCGGAGAAGAGGGCATTTGTCAGGTATGTGGTGCCATTTGCGAGAGACGCAATCAACAATGCACGATTGGTCAGCGACTTCGAGCCAGGCACACGGACGGTGGCGTTGAGTGCGTGGTTGATGGGGGTGATACGGAGGGAGGGTGGGAGAGTAGGCATGAAAGAGGAAAGAAGTATCCAGTGATCAGTTACCAGTGAAGGTTTGGTATTTGCTTTGTGCTTCGTTGAGCAGGGATTCTAGTTTTGCAAAATCGCCAGCGGATAATGCGGATTCGATTTGCGCGAGTTCGGCTTGCATACCGTGAAGCGCGTTGAGCACATTTTCGCGGTTAGATTGCAAGACGCCCAACATCATGGAGGAGGATGTACCAGCGAGTCTGCTTGTGGACTTGAAGCCAGGTCCTACAAAGGGTGCGACATCCCGCGGGGTAGTGCGCGCCAACGCAGATGAGATCAGGAACGGTAAATGACTCGTGGATGCAAGGATGCGGTCGTGGTCTACGGCGTCCAGCGTTTTGCCTTTGGCACCGAGGGCTTCGATGATCTGGTTCGCAGCAGATAATGCTCGTTGCGATGTTCTTTCAAGTGGAGTAAGCAAAAATGGAGCCGCATAATAAAGGGTTCTCTCTGCGTTGGCCAGCGAAAGTTTTTCCTTGCCGCAAATGGGATGCCCGCCGATGGGGTCGAAGCGTTCGGGCAGGTTTGCCATCGCTTCGACCACCAATCGTTTTGTGGAACCCAAGTCCATGACGATGCAGGTGTTGGATGTGAACGCGGGCAACTTTTCAAGCAGAGTCAAAATCGCAGGGACGGGCGCTGCCAGAATAACAAGGTCAACTTCGGGCAGCAGTTTGGCAGGGTCGCTGCCGGCGTAGTCCACGATGTGTTGGGACAGAGCCAACTCAATGGTAGGTTGATGCGGATCAATCCCGTAGAGAGCGGCGCATTTGCCGCGTAACCCCAATGCCAGCGAACCGCCCATCAAGCCCAATCCGATGATGGCGATTTTTGATTCGGAGAGATTAAACATAGTCCTCCGTAGGGGCGGATTGCGATCCGCCCTTACACAAGTTTTCTATCCACCGCTTCTGCCACCGCTTTGACCTGCTTCACCATTTTGGCAAAGGCTTCAGGGGTGAGCGATTGCTTGCCATCAGAGATCGCGCGCGGCGGGTCTTGATGGACTTCGACGATAAGACCGTCGGCGCCTGCGGCAACGCTTGCGCGGGCGATGGATTGCACGTACGCCGAGTCGCCTGTGGAGTGAGATGGATCCATGACGACGGGAAGGTGCGTAAGTTTTTTGAGCACGGGCACGGCGTTGATGTCGGTGGTGTTGCGGGTGGCGGTTTCAAAAGTGCGGATGCCGCGCTCGCACAAGATGACCTTGTGATTGCCACCGTTGAGAATGTATTCACTCGCCATGAGCATCTCTTCGATGGTGGCAGACATGCCGCGTTTGAACAAGACGGGCGTACGGGTTTCACCAAGGGCGCGGAGCAGGTTGAAGTTCTGCATATTGCGCGCGCCGAGTTGGAAAATGTCCACATATTTTTCCATCATCTCGATCTGCGAAACTGCCATCACTTCGACGACGAGAGGCAAGCCTGTCTTTTCGCGCGCTTCTGCCATGTATTCGAGACCTTCTTCCCCAAGACCTTGAAAGGCATACGGAGATGTGCGCGGCTTGAACACGCCGCCGCGCAATGCATTCGCGCCCGCTTCTTTGACGGCTTGCGCCACTTCGAGGATTTGTGTGCGACCTTCCACCGAACACGGTCCCGCAATGATGGGCACTTCCGTTCCGCCGATGGTGAAGCCGTTGAATTCAAAAACGGAATCCTGTTCGTGGAATTGGCGCGAGGCCAATTTGTACGGCTTGGAAATGCGCTGAACTTCGAGCACGCCGGGGAAGGCTTCGAAGGTTTCTTTCAATACATAGTGCCCGTCACCGACGGCGCCGATGATGGTTTGTTCCACGCCAAAGATGGGGTGAGCGGATAGTTTGTGTCCTTCGACAGCGGCAATGACGGCGTCAATTTGTTCGCGGGGTGCGCCAGGGCGCATGATGATCATCATGGTGGTATGTATTCCTTTTTTTATTTTTCGTAGGGGCGGGGTCCCCCGCCCAATATTTTGTTATATACACATAGGGCGAGGAGACCTCGCCCCTACAAATTTACGCCCAACCTTGCTTGGCAGGCTGGTACGCGGATGAGACAGCCAGTTTACGTCCCATCACCTGGGCGATCTGCCCGACCTGCTTGACCATCGCGGCGAAGGCTTCAGGTTTAAGCGACTGCCTGCCGTCAGAGACTGCCTTCGCCGGGTCGGGATGGACCTCCACGATGAGGCCGTCAGCGCCAGCGGCAATGCCAGCGCGGGCGACCGCTGCGACGAATTCCGAATAGCCGGTCGAGTGACTTGGGTCAAGAATGACAGGCAGATGTGTGAGGCTTTTCAAAACAGGGATGGCATTGATGTCCGTCGTGTTGCGCGTGGATGTTTCAAAAGTACGGATGCCGCGTTCGCACAACATCACGCGATTATTTCCCCCCGCCAAAATATACTCTGCTGACATGAGCAATTCTTCCACCGAAGCAGAAAGCCCACGCTTCAATAACACTGCGGTACGCGTCTCACCGATGGCACGCAGCAGGTTGAAGTTCTGCATGTTGCGCGCGCCCACCTGCAGCACGTCCACATACTTCACCATCACATCCACCTGCACTTGAGACATGATCTCCGCCACAATGGGCAGACCCGTCGCCTCTCGTGCCTCCGCCAACAATTCGAGACCTTCTTCGCCGAGTCCCTGGAAGGAGTAAGGCGATGTGCGCGGCTTGAATACGCCGCCACGAAGCGCGGACGCGCCCGCCTCTTTCACAGCCTGAGCTGTTTCTAAAATCTGAGAGCGACTCTCCACTGAACACGGTCCCGCAATAACGGCAATCTCATCCCCGCCTACATGGAAACCATCCAAAGGAACGAGTGAATCTTCGGGGTGAAACTGGCGTGACGCCAATTTGTACGGCTTGGTGATGCGCTGAACAACTTCGACCCCGTCCATACCTTCAAAGCGTTCGAGTGGAATGCTGTGCGTTTCGCCGATGGCGCCGATAATTGTCGCCTCCACGCCCTGCGAAAGATGGACGTTCAATCCCTCCGCTTTGACTTTGGCGATCACCGCTTCAGTCTGCTGCGGGGTCGCATTGGCTTTCATAATGATCATCATGATGATTTCTCCTCTTTATTTATCCGGTGGTTGAGTAGCCTTTAGCGTTCGTTGCGAAAGGCGTACACCTGCACCCACCGCAGGTGCGGTGTCGAAACCACCGCGTTTCCAAGTAAGTTTTTGTTTTATGTAACTGTTGGTTTCGATACGCCCCGACAAACACGGGGCTACTCAACCAACGATGTATCACTGCGCGGCAACCAAGTCGGGTCTTAGTTTCACCGCGTCGCGCAAATAGACATGCTTGATCTGGCTCTGCGGCGTTTCCGTGTTCCAATGCACCAGCACGCGGATCGCCTTCGGCAAACTGCCGGGCACGGGAATTTCGCGGGCACACATCATCGGCACCATGCTCCAACCCATCTGGCGCGCTGCCTGCGCCGGGAAGGTGGAAGCGAGGTCTTCCGTCACCGTAAAGATGGCGCTGCCGACATCCTCCGGGTTAAAGCCAGCATTCTCTTTCATGATCGCTTCAAGGAGATCCCTCGTTGCTTCCAAGATCAAATCTGCATTGTCCTCTGCGACGGTGGTCGCGCCGCGAATTCCACGGGTGGGCATAAATGATTTCTCCTGTTTCGATTCGTAGGGATAACCTTCACGGTCATCCTTGGTAGGGGTGGGCGAGCCCGCCCCTACGAAATAAAATAAAAGAGCGAGACCGCGTGGTCTCGCTCTTTTTGCATCCAGTTATTACACTGTCTACTTAAGCGCCGCCACCGGCAACCGGACTCCGGAAACCGTAATAAAAATAAAAGCTAAACCAGCGGGTGAACTTAAGCATGTTGGGCGCTATTCTATGCACGTCAGGCATTTGAGTCAAGGGGCAATTTCCGCATCGCATCCAGGGTGGCAGTTGCCATGGCTTCTGCTGAGAATTTTTCGAAGACCGCCTGCCTGCCCTGATGCCCAAGCCTTTTCCGCAATTCCACATCGCGCAGAAGGGTCGCCAATTTGTCGGCCAGGTCAGCCGTGTCATGCGGACGGAACATCAGTCCGCCCTGGGTGGCGTGGATCCATTCGGGATATGAGCCATGCTGCGGTTGCACGACCGGCACGCCACTCGCCAGCGCTTCAAGGATGGAAATCCCCTTCGGCTCGCGATATGGCGCCGGGACAGAAAACACATCCATCTGGCGGAAGAGGTTCAGTTTTTGAGAACGATCCAAAGTCCCAAATAGTTGAACATGGTTTTCAAGGCGATTCGCCTTGATGGTATGGCGGATGCCATCGATATATGTTTTGTAGGCATTGCTGACATAGCCACCCGCAATCAGTCTCAGGTTCGGGAATTCACCGGAACGAACCAGCGTAAGAAAAGCATCCAGCAACAGGTGCAGGCCTTTCTCAGGGACGAAGCGGGCAAGGAACCCGATGGTCAGCGGGCGGTCTGAAGATGGCACAGGAGTCAAATTCCTGTAGTCATCCAAAGCAATGCCGGGATAAACCACATCGATCCTGGCCGGGTCGATGCCCACCCACTTCGAGAACATCTCTCCATAATATGAACTGATCGCCAGGAAACGATCCACATCCTGGGCGCGCTCACGGATCAGCGCAATGGCACCTTCGCGGTACGTTTCTGGCAGGCCTTCAAGAAAGATATCTTCACCGTGCAATCCGCAAGTGATGGGGATGCTCAACGAACGTTTTAATTCACGCACAACCCCGATCAACAGCGCATTGGTGACATGAATGATGTCGGGCTGGTAATACGTTTTGATCCATGCGATCAGTTCTTGAAGTAATTCTTTTTGGTTCCCCTCTTCGCCTCTCAACATTGAGAGGGTCAATTCGGCATTGGCCACCGGGTCTACCGCGGAACCGATATCAAAGTATGGCATGAGGCGGTGCAGGGTTTGGGAACCTGCCAAACGCATCAGCAGGTCGCGGCCGGGAAATGGCCGCGGGAAACGCTGCGCCACATAGGTTTTGATGCCCCCGAACAGGATCCGCTTCTCACCGACAGAGGGTTCATCCAGCCGCATGGGCGTATAAAGTGTAAACAGGCTGACGTCCTCTCCGGCAGCCTTCATGCCTGCGGCGAGCGCGTTGTCGTGCATGCAGCTGCCGCAATACATATTGGCCGCGCCGGTCGCAAGGTAGACGATCTTCATGCCTTCCCACCCAGGACGATCTCCACCGGCAGTCCCCACATCATGGTTGTGCTCACATCGCGAATGATATAGCCTTGTTCTTCCATGGCCTGCCGCGCAAAGATCGGACGGCAGTCGGCATAATTGGGTGTGACCTCATGGAACCATTCGTAGATCTTCACGGCCAGGCCGGGCGGATTCGTCTTGGTCATCGAAACAACAGCAAGGCGACCGCCAGGTTTCAAAACGCGCAGGCATTCCCGTAGCACACGCGGGATCTCCGGGTTGTCGAAGAGTTCAAGTGTAAAACTCATGAAGACCCCATCCAATGAGTCCGCCGTCATAAAATCCAACTGGGCGGCATCGCCGAGGTGCAGGTCTGCGCGCTCAACCAGGCCCTCCTTGTGCAGGCGTCCTTTTGCGACAGCCAGCATTCCATCGGAAATATCCAGCCCAATCACCTGCCCATCCGGACCGACCGACCTTGCCAGCGAGACGAGGCAATGGCCGGTACCAAAACCAACTTCAAGAATCTTCTCACCCGGCCGGGCGGCCAGCTTTGCCAGCCCCATATCGCGATATTTTTTCTCGGTGCTTCCGGCGATCATGTCATACCAGCCGCTCAGGCGGTTGTAACTGGAACGGGCATCATCTTTGGTACGGTTGACGCGCTTGACGGTGGTTTCCATTTTAGTTTCCTTTTGTTCTGCCAATTATATGATGGATTCCAGCGTCGCCCTATATTTCGCCCGGGAATTCGCAAGTGTTGGAAGTATAATCACCTTGTATGTCCATACTTTCTGGCAAGCATATCATCCTCGGCGTCACGGGGTCGATTGCGGCGTATAAGGCGGCAGACCTCGCCTCCAAACTCGCACAGTCTGGCGCTCTGGTGGATGTTATTCTGACAGGCGCGGGAGAAAAGTTCATCAGCCCGCTCACCTTCCAATCCGTTACCGGCAGGCGCGCCTACACCGACAAGGACTTGTGGGGCGACGAAGCCCACATCCTGCATGTCAACCTCGGCAGGCAGGCCGAATTGCTCCTCATCGCTCCCTGCACCGCAGACACCCTCGCCAAGCTCGCCCACGGCATCGCAGATAACCTTCTTACGGTCACCGCGCTGGCCGCCACCTGTCCAATCCTGATCGCTCCTGCCATGGATGGCGGGATGTTCGACCACCCGGCCACGCAGGAAAATCTGGTTACGCTTCGCTCCCGCGGAGTGCTGGTCATTGGCCCCGCAGCCGGGCACCTCGCTTCAGGTTTGAGAGGCACAGGCCGCATGGTCGAACCGGGCGAAATCCTCGGGCAAATGCGTGTGACAGTCGGTAAAAAACACGGCAGGCTTTCCAAGAGGAAGGTTATTGTCACTGCCGGTGGGACCCAGGAAGCCATCGACCCGGTGCGCGTCATCACCAACCACTCCTCCGGCAAACAAGGCTATGCTCTTGCACAGGCGGCCCTGGATGCCGGCGCAGAAGTTACGCTCATCACCACCCCCACCGCGTTGACACCCCCCATCGGCGCGAAGGTCATCCATGTACGCAGCGTTCAGGATATGCTCGACTCTCTTCTCACGAATGAAGCCGATATTCTTATCATGGCCGCAGCCGCAGCAGACTTCCGCCCGAAAGTGGCAGCGAAGGACAAGCTCAAGAAACGCGATGGGATTCCACAGATCGAACTTGAGGCGGCGCCCGACATCCTGAAAACCGTATCCGGCCAGGGCGGAGAAAAGAAGCGCTTCAACATCATGGTGGGGTTCGCAGCAGAGAGTCGCGACTTGCTGGAGAATGCATCCGAGAAATTAAAGTCCAAGGGATTGGATTTCATCGCCGCCAACGACATCTCCGCCTCGGATGCGGGGTTCGGCGTGGAGACCAATCGCATCACCTTGTTGTTTGCCAATGGTGGGAAGGAAGATTTGCCGCTGATGAGCAAGACCGAGGTGGCGGAAAAAGTCATCGAACATATTGCAAATCTTTTATCGGAGTAATATGCGCGTTTTGATCATTTCAGATATTCATGCAAATTACACAGCCCTCACAACCGTGTTGAACGACGCCGGTGAAGTGGATGAGACCTGGTGTCTCGGCGACCTGGTGGGCTACGGTCCCGACCCCAATGCAGTGGTCGAGGAGGTGCGCGACATCAAGAACCTGACCTGTCTTTTGGGAAACCATGATGTGGCCGCCATCGGCAAGATGCCGCTGGAGACTTTCAACGGCGATGCGCGACGCTCGCTGATGCATCACGAAAAGGTCTTGACGGCCACCAACATGGACTTTATGCGTTCCCTGCCCACGCGGATCAAGGTGCGCGGCAATGCCACCCTGGCACACGGAAGCCCGCGCGACCCGCTGTGGGAGTACATCCTGAATTCGCTGACGGCGCGTTTGAACTTCGACCATTTCGAAACACCCTGGTGTTTTGTGGGGCATACCCACATCCAGAGCATCTTCTTGCGTGATGAAAAAACCGACCGCGTCACCGTGGAGCAGACGCGGCCGAACGAAACGATCCACCTGCACCCCAAGTTGATTCTCAACCCCGGGTCGGTAGGGCAACCCCGCGACCGGGACCCGCGCGCCGCCTATGCCATCTATGACACGGAAGCGCAGACCTGGACTCCCAAACGGGCGATGTACAACATCACCGAAGTGCAGGAGCGCATCCGCGAGGCGGGCCTGCCCGAGAAACATGCCGTGCGAATCGCGGAAGGCTGGTAACTCCCACAAAAGTCCTCTCCACCCTGGGAGGGCTTTTTTCTTGCAGCAAGAGTTGTAAAATAAACACGGGAACAATTTTTACAAGACGCTCGTCCTCTGGGTGGAGAAATCACCCAAGGAACAAGGAGAAGAAGATGAAACGCATTTCCACCCCCATTTTGATCATGCTTGCCGTCCTGGTGTTGGGAGCCTGCGCGGGAGGAGCGCGCTCCGTGGAATCGCCAGCCTCTATTGACGCCTACCAATACGGCGCGCCTGCACCGGAAGCCATGCCCACCATGGGCATCATGCAGGATGCCATGCCCGAGTCGAGTACAGTTGGCATAGGCGGAGGCGATGGCAGCACGGATACGTCCAACGCCGCAAAAGCGGAGCGCATCGTCATTCAAAACGCCGACCTGACGATCGTGGTCTCTGATGTGCAGGGACGCCTCGACCAGATCCAGAACATGGCCCAGTCGATGGGCGGGTTCGTGGTGTCGTCCAGCCTGTATGAAGGTTATACCAGCGACTATACTCCCGTCCCTGAGGCGTCCGTCACCATCCGTGTGCCTTCGGAGAAACTGGATGAAGCCCTCGGCAAGATCAAGGCCGATACGGTCGAGGTCCAGAACGAGACGCGCTCCGGCCAGGATGTGACCGCCGAATATGTGGACTTGAAATCCCGCCTCAAGACCTATCAGGCCGCCGAACAGGAACTGACCCGCTTGATGGATGATGCGCAAAACACCGATGAGGTCGTCAACATCTTCAACCAGTTGATGTATTACCGCGAGCAGATCGAACTGGTGCAGGGACAAATCAAATATTATGAAGAGGCCTCGGCCCTGTCCGCCATCAGCATTCGCATCGTGGCCGAAGCGACCATCAAACCGGTGACAATCGGCAAGTGGGAGCCGAAAGGCGTGGCGCTCGAAGCCGTGCAGGACCTGATCGATTTCTGGAAGGGCTTTGTGGACTTCCTGATCCGCTTCATCATCTACACCCTGCCGGTGCTGGTGACCATCGCCATTCCGTTCTATCTGGCCTTCCTCGTCATCCGCTTCATCATCCGCAAACTGCGCGGGAACAAAAAGAAGGTTGAGCCGCAGCAGCCGATGGAAGAGAAGAAGTCATAAAGTTCGAACGACCAGTGAGGGCGGCGTCTGCCGCCCTCACTGGTCGTCTTAATACAAAGACACCCACCCCTTTTGTTTTATAATCCCAGCCTATGGACTCACTCATTCAAGATGCGAAGACACTCTTCAATGTTCACCTCACGGCGCGGCAGGTGATGGCGCTCATCAACTTCGAAAAGGAATTGATGGAGTGGAACCAGAAGTTCAACCTGACCGCCATCCGCGATGTCGAGTCCATTCGCACCAAGCATTTTCTGGATTCATATTCCTGCGTGATGGCGTGGAAGGCCAACCCGCCGCATCGCCTGGTGGATATTGGCACGGGCGCGGGCTTCCCCGGCATTCCGCTCAAGATCATCTACCCCACCATGCAGGTGACACTGGTCGAGTCGGTCGGCAAGAAGGCCATGTTCTGTCAGCACCTGATCCGCACCCTGGGGCTGGAAAAAATCGAGGTCATTCAGAAGCGCGCCGAAGACCTGGGGCAACTCCCGGCGCAGCGCGAATCCTACGATTGGGCCGTGGCGCGCGCGGTGGCAAACCTCAACATCCTGAGCGAGTATCTGCTGCCGCTGGTCAAGGTCGGCGGGACGATGCTGGCGCAAAAAGGCGAAAGCGGACCCGCCGAGGCGCAGTCCGCAGAGAAGGCAATGAAACTATTGGGCGGCAAGTTGAAGCAGGTCATCCCCGTCCATCTGCCCGGCGTGGCCGATGACCGTTACCTCGTGCTGGTGGATAAGGTCGCCGCCACCCCGCCGAAGTACCCGCGCAAGGCGGGCATCCCGATGAAGACGCCGTTGTAAAAACAGTAGGGGCGAGGTGATCTTGCCCCTACAAATTTAACATCCTTCCCCCACCACCTTAATGACATCTTCCTTGTTGGGGACAATGCACAGAAATTCGAACGGTTCCGCGCCTGTATTTTCATATGAGTGGATTGCACCGGCAGGGATAAAGACCACATCGCCAGTGTGAACGTGATGCGTGGCATCGCCAATGGTGATGGTCGCTTCGCCGCGCAGGACATACTGCTCGTGTTCCACTTCGTTGGTATGGCGCGGCATCCCGCCGCCGGGCAGCATGGAAAATTTCCGCAGGGCAAAGTTCGGCCCTTCTTGCGAAGAGATCAACACCTGAATGGTTGTGTCTTTTCCGGCGGCGACATTCTTCGCCTCCACATCGGTCGCATGTCTGACGGTCATGGCAGCCTCCAATCACAAAGATGCGCCTAAGATAACACAAAACAAAACGAGCGGCATGGACAAAATCCATGCCGCTCGTTTGCTCACCTATTGTTCAATCCCTCTTGTCGAACCACAGACCGAGCAACAATATAATCTCAGAAGCCTTGGCGTAGTAACCGATGGCGCTGTTCGTTCCAGCCACAAAGGTTTTGTTGCCCATGATGAACCACAATACAATGGTCAGCAGGGTGTAGCCGACCATGCCCCACCAGACCAGTTTATGCCGCTGCTGGAAGAACGGGATGGGCAGGAAATACGCTCCCAGCAGGCCAAGATACCCCAACCCGTTCAAGGTAAAGGCAATATCCGGGAACAGGATCACGTGGAAGTAGGCAGCCAGCAGCGCCCCCAGAATAATTCCGTACTTGCTAAAGTTTTTCATGCTTCTCTCCTTACCAACCGATAAGATGGATGCGTCAATGGATAGACGTGATAACGGCGATCCCTTCTTACCATGCCCGACTCGTTACAAATCATGTAAGTAAGAGTACAATACGAACCTGTCGATTTCCCCCGCCGTTTTTCGGCGGGTATCTGAATTTACATCTGGAATATGAATAATCAGATCTCATCCACGCGCATTTCATCCATTGGGGTTTTTTCCAAAATCGTAAAAGAAAATAATCGTAAATGGGTCCATCTGACAGGAAAAATTGAAGAACTGAATCGCCACCTGGCTGCCGGGCAGCACACCGCCGGAATTGAACAAAAAATTTCAATGTATGAGATTGATCTTTCAAAGGCGTCTTTCGTCCTTGTTGTCTTTGCGGCCATGTCCGCTGAAGCCTATATCTACGACTACGCTGCCAGAAATCTTGGCGACGCTTTCGTCAAGGACCATTTGGACAAGATTGATACCGTGAGCAAATGGATACTCATTCCAAAATTGATCACAGGCAGGGAATTACCCCGCCGCTCGCATTGGCAGGCTCCATTAAAGAAGCTGGTCCAGACCCGAAATTCCATTACTCACTATAAATCGTGGGACCCGCTCTCCCAACCCACATCGAAAACTTGGGGAAAACTATCAAAATTTTCAGATGATATCCACCAGGCAGCCGGACAATCCGTTGCATTACTGGGCCTGCTTGCTGATACAATCAGTGAAAACGACCCCGAGGAAACTCCATGGGTTCACACGTATTTTTCCTAGTTCAACATATTCACCTGGAGGAACAATGAGTTACCACAAAATAATCGTAGTAGGCAACCTGGGACGCGACCCTGAAATGAGATACACCCCGTCAGGGCAGGCGGTTACCAACTTCTCCATTGCGGTCAACGAGACCTACACGAACAGCAACGGGGAAAAGGTTAAGAAAACCGTTTGGTTCCGTATTACAACCTGGGGCAAGCAGGCAGAAAACTGTAACCAGTACTTAAAAAAAGGCAGGATGGTGCTGGTGGAAGGCAGAATGTCTGCCGACCCCAGTACCGGGGGGCCACGCATCTGGTCCAAACAGGATGGCACGGCTGCCTCATCCTTTGAGATCAGCGCCATCAATGTCAGTTTCCTCTCCTCCCGCGGCGAGGGCGAAGGCGCGCCCATGGCCGGAGGCGGCGGCATGGAAATGGCGGAACTCCCGCCGGAAGACGATATCCCGTTCTAGGACCTTCAACGTCCCGCAAGCAGCATGGCCTTCCATGTTTTGAGCGCTTGCGGGACGTTCATTATTAAACCTCATGACCACTCCCCCCGTTCCACCCAAACCCGCCGGCCCGATCCTTGTCGCGCCACCCACCCTTGAAGCCACCTACTCCAACCTGGCGCGCATCGCCCATTCGCCATCCGACATCGTCATCGACTTTGCCCATCTGCTGCCCGGCGAAGTGAACGCCAAAGTTTGTTCCCGCGTGGTCCTCACGCCGCTCAGCGCCAAACTTTTATTGAAGGCGCTGGCAGAAAACCTCGCGCGCTACGAATCCGCCTTCGGCGAGATCCATGTCCCATTAAATTCTTCCCTGGCCGACAACCTCTTCCGCCCTTATCAGGGGCCGCCACCCGAACCACCCAAAGAGTAAATTATGCAAAAACTCGAATCGATCGCCGAACAGATCCGCAAGAATTTTGACGCGCGCACCGCCGCGCGCGACCAGGCCCTGGCCCAGGCGCGTCAACTGACCCGCGCCTGTTCGCTCGCCATCCGCGCCGTGCATCGCGACGATGTGGAAGGCATGAACACCCAACTGGAAGAAGCCCGGCATCTGGCCGACGCGCTGCGCAATGCGCTGGCCTCCTACCCGGATCTTTTTTACGCCGGATACACACAGGATGCGCTCAAGGAATATGTCGAAGCAAACGTCACCTGCGCCCTGATCCGCAGCCAGCCGCTTCTGACTCCCGAACAGTTGGTCGTTGAACCCTCGACCTATCTCAACGGGTTGGCGGAAGTGATCGGCGAACTGCGCCGCCGCACCCTCGACATCCTGCGTCACGGCTATTCAGAGGAAGCCGAACGCCTGCTCCACTACATGGATGAGATCTACTCCATCCTTGTCACCATGGATTACCCCGACGCCATCACCAACGGCCTGCGCCGTCAGACCGATGTGGCGCGCAGCATCATCGAAAAGACGCGCGGCGACATCACCTTCAGCCTGCGCGGCGAGCATCTTGAGCAGGCCATCGGGACGTTGATCCGTCAGTTAAACAATGGAAAGGACCAGGGTCCCGAAAGAAGCGGCGCGGTCTTCCAACCCTGATACAATCCACGCACCATGGCAAAAGGCGGACGTCGTTATCCTCTGGTCATCTATACCCATATGCTGAACCGCTGGTTTCCGGCGGTTCTGGCTTTGGGTCTGGCCTTGATCGGCCTGGCCTGGGTACTTTACAGTTGGGGCTTCGAGCAATGGCGCTGGTTGGGGCTGGCAAGCGTTGGCGCCGTAAACCTTTTCTTCGGGGCTTTGTTATTCATCCTGCGCAAGGCCGCTTATGTGCAGCCATTCAACGACCACCTGCGGCTGGCAACCCCCTTCCTGCGTTTGAACATCTCCTACAAAAGGATCCGGCGTGCGGCTTCATCGAACATGGGCTCGTTATTCCCGCCTAAAAGTGTCTCACGTTTGCAACAAGAGATCGTCCAGCCGTTGGCAAAAATGACTGCCATTGTGATCGAGTTGAACTCCTTCCCCATTTCAAATTTTACCCTGCGGCTTTTTCTCTCTCCGCTCTTCTTCAAGGACAAGACCCCTCATTTTGTGCTGCTGGTGAATGACTGGATGCGCTTCAGCGCTGAAATGGAAAGCTATCGCAGCGGCGGTGTGACCTCAGCTCCGCAAAAAAAGAGCGATCCGTCCATCCTTTCAAAACTTCCCCACAAATGAACATTTATTTTGCCTGCTCCATCACCGGCGGACGCGAACTCGAGCCCGTCTATCAAACCATTGTGGCCGCATTGGAAGATGCCGGTCATCAGATTCCAACCTCACATCTTGCCCGAGCTGAAGCCATGGAAGGCGAGCGCACACTTTCCCCGCAGGACGTATATGAACGGGATGTGAGGTGGATTCGGGAATGCGACGCCCTGATCGCAGAGGTGAGCGTGCCTTCACACGGGGTCGGGTATGAGGTCGCCTATGCCCTGCAGAACCAAAAACCCGTTCTATGCATATCTCAGCAAGGCAGGCGCGTGTCCAAAATGATCACCGGGAATGGAGATCCCCTCTTGAAGATCGAAGTGTATCGATCTGTGGAAGAGGCAATTTCCCAGGCAAAAAGTTTTCTTGACAGTCTGTAATATATTTGTGAATATTATCACATATAAAGAGTGACATTCTACGATAGCCAAAATATACGGATTGATTTAATATAAATGCGGAGACGGCAAGAAGACACCTCTGATTTGCTCATCCCTGTCTCCTCCTTTGGCGAAACTGCCGCCGGGCCAAGCCCGGCGGCAGTATGTTTTTTATCTACTTGTTCTGGTTTGAGGGGGTCTATTCGTGAATCGGTAAAATCACAACAAAGGCAGAACCCTGGCCCACTTTTGATTCAACCCAAACCCGTCCTTGATGGCTGTCCACCACCGATTTGACGATCGCCAGCCCCAGACCGGTCCCCTCCACACCTTGCGGACGGTTCGATGCACGGAAGAACTTCTCGAAAATACGGGTTTGCTCATCAGCAGGTATGCCCGGCCCACTATCTTCAATTCGGATCACGATCTGTTTCTCCTGCATGGAAAGGCTGACTCGAATAAGGCCTTCTTCCGGCGTGTATTTGATGGCATTCCCAACCAGGTTATCGAACATTTGACGGATACGAATGGGGTTTGCTCTTACCGGTTTCAGGTCAAAGGAAATTTGAGTCTCAACCTTGATCCTCTTCTTTTTGATCTGCGAATCGAACACATCCAGTGTGTACTTGAGGATGTTATCGGTGTGAACCATTTCGCGGCGGGCATCAAAGCCCGCTTCCAGTCGGCCAAGATCCAGCAGATCATTGACCAGGTTGGTCATATGTTGGACGCTTCCCTGCAACCGGCGCATGAACTCCGTTTGGTTCTCGTTCAGCGTACCGGTACGTTCCACCAATTCGGTATAACCGAGGACGGCCGTTAACGGAGAGCGCAGGTCATGGGAAATGGTGTGAATGAATTCGTTCTTGAGGCGGTCCAGTTCCTTCAGGTAGGAAATATCCTGCATGGTCACTGCGCCGCCGATCCTGGGAATGGGTGTGTATTGCGCATTAAAGACCCGGCCGTCATCAAAGTTAATCTCATGATATTTCAGCGCGCCATCCTTCGCACGCGCCAGCAGGGAATTTAAGTCTGCGTTCGTAATGACGCTTGCCAGTGGCCTGCCCCTCAGGGTCGCCGCATCCAGTTCAAATATCTCGCACAACATCCGGTTGACCATCAGGATGCGCTGGTTTTCATCCAGCACGATCACACCATCCTGGATGTTGGATATGATCGCTTCCAGTTTGACCCGCTCCGCCTCTGAAATCTTGGCTTTTTCTTCCAGCGAGGCCGTGGTACGCCTTACCTCACGGCGCAGCCAATCGCCCAGTTTCCCGGCGCGAGTCAGGCAACGCCTGACCTCATGGACAATATCCTCCATATGCATGGGCGGGTAAAGATATCCGCTCATGCCCGCCTTTAGCGCAGCCTTTGCCAGGCCGGGCTTGTCCTGAGGCGCATACAGTATGATCGGCATGGTCGGGAAGCGCTCAAGCATATCGCCTGCCACGGTAAACCCATCGGCAGAGGAGAATGTTTCCCCAATCAAGATCAACCCAGGAATCGCCTCCTGCACTGATTTATCGAGCCCCGGTCGATCGTGGACCACCGCCACGTTATATCCGGCGGCAGGCAAAGCTCTTTCCATCAGGTCCAGAATGGGAGAGGGATCCAGTGCCAGTAAGACAAGTTCCTGTTTGGTCATGGGGCAACAGATGGAAGGTTAGCGCAATGGTCGCACAGTCTTTTCAGAAGAGCTGGATAGACGCTGCAAGGCGGCTTTGACCGAATCCAAGGCTTTCTTCTGTTCGAGGTTCAACGAACCCGGCATTTCCGTCAACACAAGATTGAGCGGATACAATGCCGCCTGCACCTCGCTGTGGATGGCCCCTTGAAGCGACTCCAGCACCGATTGCCGATTCTTCTCGCCTGCACGCGCACTCTCGACAGATTGTTCCAAAGCGCGGAACAACCTCGAATTGACCATCGAAATCGAAGCATAGTCGGCCATGGCCCCCAGCAGGGTCTGGGCATCCTGTGAGAACTCCATATCTTTCTTACGAATCACCATCAATAAGCCGATCACTTCGGTCTTGATCTTGATGGGAATCACCCCGGCTGCCCTGCCAAGCGAAGACATCTTGAACTTTTGTAAAGGCTGACCGTTCATGAAAAGGCTTTCGCCCGAAAGCGCAACCAACGAACTAATGCCATCATCCACAGGCTGGTTCATTTTCTTGGCCCATGAATCGGGCAAATTGCGATGAGCCCGCAGCAGGTAGACATTGGCATGATCTTCGCGCAGCATGAGCCAGCACAGATCAGCCTCCCCCAGTTGCAAGGCGCTTTCCAGGATGCGGTCAAATAGCAGGCGCTGGTCGGTGATGGAGACCACTGCCCTGGCGATACTGAGGATGGTGGTCATGTCGCGCAGGCGCTTTTGCAGCTCTTCGTTCATCGACTTGATCTGGCGGTCCAGTTTTTGGCGTTCACGCGCCTCTTGTGTCTGCTTCAGGGCGCGCTCCACAATGGAGACGACTTCCGCATCGCGCAGCGGCCAGAAGATCACGTCCATTGCGCCGAGGCGGAAGGATTGAATGGCGTCATGTTCCTGCCCTTTTTCTGCGATGACGATGACCGGTGATTTGACATTCTTGGAGCCGAAAGCCGCCAGCAGGTCCTTGCCGCTGAGGCCGGGTAAATTGATGTTTGCAATGATCAGGTCTGGCTGAGTCTGAACCGCGTATTTCAACGCCGAGGCAGCATCTCCCACCACAGTCACCTGGTAGCCAAGCGGCTTGAGCGACTGTCTTCCGATCAGGTCAGCAATATCTGGGTCACTTTCAACGATGAGGATTTGTTCCCCGGGGGCCATGTGATTTTTCCTTAAAAGAATTCTATCACCTTTTCGATTACAATTTTGCGTATGGATTTTTCGGATTTGTTAGTTGCCGTGGTCATTCCCGCCTACCGGGTGGAGCGAAGCATCGAAGAAGTGTTGCGCGGACTTCCAGAAACCATCGGCGCGATCATTGTGGTGGATGATGCCTCCCCGGACTCAACTGCCAGCCGTGTAAGCGCTGTGGCAGAGCAGGATCAGCGCATCACCCTGCTGCGGCACGAAAAAAATCAAGGTGTGGGCGGAGCCATGGTTTTCGGTTTCCGCAAGGCCATGGAACTCGGCGCACAGATCGTCATCAAAGTGGACGGCGATGGCCAGATGGACCCGGCCTACCTCCCCGCCCTCATTGCACCGCTGGTCGAAGGCAGTGCCGACTACGCCAAGGGAAACCGCTTCCGCGATTTTAAATCTTTGCAACAAATGCCACCCATCCGCCGTGTGGGAAATCTTGGCCTGAGTTTCCTCACCAAGGCCGCCACCGGTTACTGGAATATCTTTGACCCCACCAACGGCTATTTCGCCATCCGGGTCGAAGTGCTCAAACAACTCCCGCTCGACAGGATAGACAAGGGATATTACTTCGAGACCTCCATGCTTTCGCACCTTTACCTTCTGGGGGCCTGTGTGCAGGATGTGACCATCCCGGCGCGCTATCGCAATGAGGTCTCCAACCTCTCCGTCCGCCGTGTGATGTTTGAATTTCCTTTCAAACTCACGCGCACCCTGCTGCGGCGGATCGTCCTGAAATATTTCATCTTCGATTTTTCGATGATGTCCATTTATCTGCTGACCGGCATCCCCCTGCTGCTCTTCGGCCTTATCTTTGGCATCATCAAGTGGATCCAATACGCCGAGATCGGCGTGGCTGCGCCCACCGGCACTGTCATCCTCCCCACCCTGTCCGTCATCCTTGCCATTCAAATTCTGCTTTCCGCCATTGAGATCGACTTGAATGCTGCCCCACGCAAAGCCCTGAGTAAGACACTTGCCTGAGATGGAATTCAAACCCTACCTGCCCGGATACAAATCGGCCGATGCCGGACCCCTCTCCAGATTTTTACCCGCGCTGGAAGATGGAGTCGTCTCAGCCTGGCTCTCGCTTCTCAACCGCCCCGGGAACTGGCTGCTCGACCCATTCGGATTCTCCCCGCGACTTGCCCTCGAAGCGGCGCGCAGCGGATACCGCGTGCTGGTGACGGCGAACAACCCGGTCACGCGCTTTCTGCTGGAGATCTTCGCCAACCCGCCGCCCGAATCAGAGTTCATCGCTGCGCTTGCTGACCTGGGCGCAGTCAAAAAAGGGGATGAACGTCTTGAAGCCCACTTGCAGTCCCTTTATCTGACCGCCTGCGAAAAATGCGAAAAGCCAGCTCACGCCCATGCCTTCTTATGGCGCAAAGGCGAAGATGTACCCTACGCCAAAATCTACGAATGCAGGCACTGCGGCGATTCTGGGGAACGCAACACCAACGATACCGACAGGGAAGTTGCCCTGCAGATCGCCGGGACCGACGCGCTGCACCGCACCCGGCTTTTTGAACGCGTGGTCGACCTCAAAGACGAAGACCGCATCTATGCGGAGGAAGCCATTGAGCATTACCTTCCGCGACCATTGTACGCCTTGAACACCATCATCAACCGCATGGACCGCCTCAACATGATCGGGATTCGCAGGCGCGCATTGACCGCGCTAATTCTCCTGGCCTGCGATGCAGGCAATACCCTGTGGGCGCACCCCGCCGAACGCCCGCGGCCGAAGCAATTGAGCACGCCCAATCAATTCCGCGAACACAACCTGTGGGATATGCTTGAGCGTGGAGTTGGATTGTTTGCAGGGCCCGGATCCCCGGTCCCGTGCGAAGCCTGGCCGAAGAAAATCCCCGAGACCGGCGGCATCTGCATCTATGAAGGGCGCCTCAAAGACCTGGCCGTGGAAGTCAAGCGGGAGATTCCCATTGCGGCGGTGATCGGCGCAGTACCGCGCCCCAACCAAGCCTTTTGGACTCTCTCCGCTTTATGGGCGGGGTGGCTGTGGGGGCGTGAAGCCGTGGAACCGTACAAGGTCGCGCTACGGCGCAGGCGTTACGACTGGGCCTGGAATGCCACTGCGCTCTTCGCAATGTTCAAAACCATGAACGACCTGCTGGCAAACGATGTACCCGTGTTTGGAATCCTGCCGGAGCCCGAAGCACCTTTCTTGACATCGGCCTTCACCGCCGCCTCAACAGCGGGGTTCGTGTTGGACAGTGTTGCCATGCGTACTCCGCACGACCCGGTACAAGTGCTATGGAAGAGCGCCGAGACCGGTCAACCCTCGCCCATGAATGTGGAAGCGATCCGCGCTGCCCTCCATGACTTTTTGATGTCGCGCGGCGAACCTGTGAATTATTTACATTTACACACCGTGGCGTTGATTGCGCTGGCAGAGGCGCACGCATTGAAGCAACCAGAGGATGAATTCGACGCCGCCCTGCGAAAAACTCAAGGCCTGATGGAACATGCTTTGAAAGGCAGCGGAGACTTCATCCACTATTCCACCGGCGAAGGGGTGGACACCGGGATGTGGGGACTGGCCTTGCAGCCAGGCAGCGAGTCTCTCTCGGACCGCGTGGAGGTGACCACGGTGAATTACCTGCAAAAGAATCAGTCCGCCATCTTTTTGGAAGTGGAAGAGGAACTGATCCAGCAATTCACCGGATTGATGACGCCGTCCAAAGGGTTGATCTATGCCGTGTTGAATTCATATGCTGAAAAAGACGGCAGCGGCTGGAAGTTGCGCGAGGAAGACCTCGCCCCGGCGCGGCGGGTTGAGATGAAGAATATCTTCGACCAGTTGACCGAGATTGGCAGGCGTCTGAACTATGTTTCATCGGTCAACGACAAGATATTGACCTGGAGCGAGAGCGGCCTGACCGTGAAAAAGTTCTATGTGATGGCTTCCGCACTTGTCCATCGCGCCATGGAACATGCCGACGAACACACCGTGATCGTCTTCCCAGGCGGGCGGGCGGCGCTGGCTGCCTACAAACAGGAGCGCGACCCTTCGTTGCGCGAGAGGTTAAAAAGGTATCGGCTGGTGAAATATCGCCTGCTGCGCAGCCTGCTTGAGGTCCCGATTCTGACGCGCGAAACGTTCGAAGAACAGATCGCCAGTGACCCGGTGGAGAAATCCGTCGGGCAGATGATGATGTTCTAGTACCTGGAGTGATATGGTTCGAAAAGTTGCCCCTGTCCTTATCCTTGCGCTGCTTGTATCTTCTTGTATTTCGCTGGATGTCGATGCCACCCCGCCGCCCACGCCTGCAAATTTTGTCACCGCCACGCTCGCGCCCACCAGGGCGGTCTATGTGCCGCCCACGCAGACCCTCACGCCGGAATTTTTGCCGACACCCACATTCGCAGTAACTCTCGACCCGAACTGCAGCGACAGCGCCGTGCTCGTCCGCGATGTGACCATTCCCGATGGCACACAAATGAAGCCCGGCGAAAAATTCACGAAGACGTGGGAATTCCTCAACAACGGGAAATGTCCGTGGCATGGATACCTGCTCAAGTTCGCTGCCGGGGATCAAATGAACGCGCCCCTCTCTGCGCCGATCCCTGAGACTCCCCTCCATGAATCGGTCCAGGTCTCTGTGGAGTTGACCGCCCCTGCTGCGAACGGCGTGTACACTGGCTACTTCACCTTGAACAACCCAAGCGGAAAAGATGTGCCGATCGGCACGGAGAAAACATTCTGGGTAAAGATCATGGTCGGGAATATCAGTACCACCCCACAGGCTACCTCTTCGGGCAGCGGCGCTTCCGGCTCAACGGGCGGGGTTGGCGGGAACTGTAATTACAGCCAGAATGCCGGTTATGTTGGTCAGATCGTTGCGCTGATCAACTCGGAGCGCGCCAACGCAGGCCTGCCCGAATTAACCGTCAACCCGCAATTGGAGGCGGCAGCCCAGGGCCATTCGGCAGATATGGCCTGCAACAACTTCCTCGGTCATACCGGCTCGGATGGTTCTTATATCCATGATCGGCTGGCGCGTGCCGGGTATCCGCTTGGCAATGGCTTTAGCGAGATCATCGCCATCGGCACTCCGCAGGATGCGATCAATCAATGGAAGTCAGATCAACCCCATTGGGATGTTGTCTTGAATGCGGGCAGCACCGCCATTGGGGTGGGATATGCCTACTCTGCAAACAGCGACTTCGGCGGGTACATCACAGTGGATTTTGGGACACCATAAAACAAGGGCGGCTCGGTGCAGCCGCCCTTGTTTTTTTACGAGCCTGTCCCAGAGTAATATCTCAATCCAAACTGCCAGAAGCGATACCCGATGAACATCAGGAAGGCGGCGATGAAAGGCGCTCCCCAGGCGACGTTCCCAACCTCACGCCCGAGCAAATAACTGGCGGGGTAGAAAGAAGCGAAACCGTACGGGATGACCCACGTCAGCAGGATGGAAATGGCCCGCGGGTAGATCGTCAACGGATATTGGGCAAACAGGTGATTGTCGAAAATGAGGCGGGTGACCGGGACAGAATCCACAACCCAGAAGGCGGACACGGCGGTGATGAGATTCAAGGCGATGAAGATGAACCCGCCGCTGATAACGGCCACAACGAACATGAGCACCTTGAGGAAGGTCCATTCGATGCCCAGTTCGACCGAGGTTTTGATCACAAGCGCCAGACCCACGATGAAGTTACCCACGCCATCCTGACAGAATCGATCCGCCAGCAAATGAAAGAGCGGGTCGATCGGACGGACAAGGAAGCGGTCGAAACCGCCGGTGCGAATATACACGCGGCCCAGCGTCCACAGGTTATCCGCGAACATGTGATTGATGGACTTGGTCAGAGTCACAAAGCCGTACACCATCAACACTTCGTTATACGACCAGCCGCTCAGGCTGGGCACCTTTTGCATCACCACCCACACAGCAGCAATGCTTGCCGCCTGCATTGAGATGGTGGAGGCCGCGCCAAGGATGAAACTAATGCGATATTCCATCAACGTTTTGAGGCGCTGGATGAGAAAGAGCCAGTATAGATCGATATATCTTGCCATCTCAGCCTCCCTGCACCGTGATCTTGCGGACCGCGAAGTGGAACACCAGGTTGGAAAGGACCCCCATCCCGGCGATCCAAACAAGTTGGATCAACCAGATGCGTGGCGCGTCAGACAGCGGTGTAATGCCAGACAACAGTCCAACTGGCACCGCCAGGGCCTGCGCAAATGGGACACTGAGCACGATCGTGCGCAGCCATTCCGGCATCATCGCCAACGGCACGAGCGAACCGCTGAAAAAGATGGTGATGCCTTCGATCAATACTCCCAATCCCCAGATCTCGGTGGTGTAGAAGGTCATGCAGGCCAGCACCCACGAAAAAAAGAACATCGCCGTGAACCCAAGCAGGGCGGAAATAAGAAAGGCGACCCAGGTGTTAAGATCGGACGGGAACTTCAGGTCGAAGAGGAATACAGCCAGCACGATGATCGGAAGTTGAAAAGCCATGCGCGTGACCAACCCGCCGAGTTGTTGGGCGTAGTTCATCATCTGAAAATTGACCGGGCGCAGCAGGTGATGGATCATCAATCCTTCGCGCAGGTTGCTGCCAAACTCCCAGAGCAGGTCGTTACCCACCAGAGGCATGAAGAAGAACGCCAGCAAAATGTAATTGATGGTCTGTTCGCGCGTCAGCCCGGAGATGGCGGCGGAGTTGGCGTAGATGGCATCCCAGAAGAAATATAAGATGGTGATGCTGATGATATTCATCACCATCCCAGCCCAGAACCACAGTTGATAAGCCATGAACATCTTGGGAATCATGGCGAACAAGGCGCTATACACTGAAAAGCGGCGGTTCAAGGTCTGGATCATTTTGCCTCCATATCCAAGGCGCCGTTATAGATCTGCTTGACAATATCCGCGAGGTCCGGCTCGGAGAGTGAGAAGTCCTTGACCTCGATCTGATTCATGACCGCGCTGGCCACCTGACTGGCTGTGCTCACCGTGCGGTCAAATCGGATCTGAACCTTGCGTTCTTCAGCCAGCAAAGTCTCCGCGCCTTCAGGCAGGTCCAGCGGTTTGGCCTTCTCGACCGTTTCAAAGGTGATCTCGCGGAATTTTCCAAAGCGCTTCTTGATGGTCTCGATGGGGCCGTCGTAGATGACATGTCCGCCATCGATGATGATGACGCGCTGGCAAAGTTCCTCGATATCGCCGAGGTCGTGCGTGGTCAGCATCACGGTCATGCCCTTTGAGCCGCATTCCATCTTGATGAAATCGCGGATGCGCTCCTTCACGATCAGGTCCAGGCCGATGGTGGGCTCGTCGAGGTAGACCACCTTGGGTTGGTGGATCAAGGCTGCGGCGAGTTCCGAGCGCATCTTTTGTCCCAGCGACATGTTGCGCACCGGCACATTGAGCAGGTCGCCGAGTTCGAGGGTCTCGGTAAACTGTTCAAGAGCCGTCTTATAGCGGGCGGGCGGTACATCATAGATCTTCGCGATGAGATTCAACGACTCGATCAATGCCAGGTCCCACCACAACTGGGTACGCTGCCCGAAGACCACGCCGATCTCGCGGGCATTCTCCACACGCTGCCTGTGCGGATCGCGTCCCAGCACGCGCACGGTTCCACCCGAAGGCATCAAAATGCCCGTAAGCATCTTGATGGTGGTGGACTTTCCCGCACCATTGACCCCGATATACCCGACGATCTCTCCCGCTTCCACCTGGAAGTTGAGTTGATTCACCGCTTGTTTATCTTCGTAACGCGGACGGAACAACCCCTTCACCGCGCCCACCAATCCGGGTTCTTTCTTTGGAACCTGGAACACCTTGCTAAGTTCATTAACTTCGATGACTGACATCTTGTGCTACCTTTACAACCAAAAATAAAAAAACCGCAGGCGCAAGACCTGCGGTCACAAAGACATAACCCAACGAAACGAGGGTTAAGTGGGCGCCATGGCAGGAGGCTCTTGCAACATATACTTGATAGTTTTTACGATCTTCACAAAACAGTACCTCCTTTCCTTTGGAATGTTCAGTAGTGTAGCACAACTAAATACCCCAGACAAGCATACTACGGTGGGGTTTTCTGGATAAAGTCATCCAACTATGCCCACTGGTTTGGGCTGATATTCAGGGAAAACATCGCCCATGGCGGGGTTGTTCAATCGCTTCGTCAACACTTCAGAAAGCACATCGCGATAATCGGTGGTGACGGCGAGATCACCGGGACCGATGAGTTGACCTTCTTCCAAGCCGGGCCATTGCCCGTGGACTTTGCCGCCGTCCACATTGCCGCCAAGGACCATCATCATGCTGCCGTGACCGTGATCCGTACCGAGACTGCCGTTCTCGTACGCACGCCGCCCAAACTCAGACATGGTGACGGTGGTGAGTTTGTTCATGTGGTCTGCCATATCGGCATGAAAGGCGGCGAGACCTTCGGCGAGGTCTTTCATCAGATTCGGCATGAGACCAGTCATTGAGCCTTGGGTGAAGTGCGTGTCCCAGCCGCCGAGATCAATGGCGGAAACTTCGAGTCCCGCTTCCGCTTTGATGAGCATGGCGGTTTGTTTGAGGGCGAGACCGAATTCGGTGTCGGGGTAATTGGTAATTGGGGACGCCGCCCTGACTGGCGAAGCCGTGTCGAAGGGTTGGTAATTGGTGGGGTCGAGCTTTTGGAGAGTGTCCATGATGGAGAGGGTGTCTTGACCCAAAGCGTCATCTTGATAAACGTAATTTAGGGCAGCACGCATTTGCTGCAGGGCGCGTGGATCGCCGCCGAGATGGAAGTCTGCGATGGAGCGCAAGGCGGAGACAGGGACACTTCCGCTCAAACTGCGCTGCGGGCGGGTGCCCATGCCCACGGCTCGCAATGGCGATGAGTTGCCGGTGTTCAACGTAGCAAGGTGACGCCCGATCCAACCCGAGGCGGGACCGCGTTCATCGTCCACGCCGCGCTCCATGAGTTCCATCGCTTTGAAGTGACTGCGCGATTCATCCGGTGCGCCGCAGGCGTGGATGATGGCGAGTTGTCTGCTTTGCCAGGCTTCGAGCAGAAAACTCATATTCGGATGAAAACCAAAGAAACCATCCAAGTCTACGGTTCTTTCTTCTTTTTTACTTCTTAAGTCATCCGGTCTTGCAATTCCCAGCGTGGGACGTAATTGATAATACGCTTCTTCGCCGTGCGGCACGACCATGTTGAGCACGTCCGCGGCGCCACGCAGGAAGACGACCACGAGGGTATCTCCGCGTGGGGCGGTGTTCTTGGGTGCGAAAGAAAGGCGCGGCATCCAGGTCTTTTGCGGGTGTTGGATCAAGGGTAAGGTTTCGAGCATTTTATATTCTCCATTCAAAAAGGTGGTTGAGTAGCCGCGATAGCGGCGTATCGAAACCACCCCACTAAATTTTCTGTCTACTCTTAATTGCTGGTTTCGATACGTGGCGCGACAAACACGCGCCACTACTCAACCAGCGGGGGTTGCTATTATCTCCACTGAAATGCAGGCGACGCGATGAGACTCGCAGCGATGATTTGCAGAGTCTCTTCCGGCGTGGCACCCGCCGAATGGACGGTATCAATCATCCCGTCACGCGTGAGGCGATCTAAAGATGAGCCTAAAAGCAATGAGGTGAGTGAATCCACGTCAGTGTGTAAACTGCCGGTCGAAGAGACATCCAATAACGCATTGAGATTGTGTTTCGTTTTTGGAAGTTCGTTGCGAATCAATCCAAACGCGAATTGCCAGCGCGGCATGAGGCTGCCTTGCCACGCGTCGCTGCGGTCGGGGTAGCCGTCGGGGGTGGGCAGGTTGAAAGCGAGTTGCCCCATTTGAGAAAGATGGTCTTGCAATGCAACGCCATCGGTTTCGACATTGAGCATGCGCAGTGCAGAAAGCACGAAGTTGAGCGGACGTTTGTATTTGGGCTGCACAAAGGCGAGACCATCAAGCAAGATGACGCGCAAAATAGATTTGATATCGCCTTTAGTGGCGAGAAATGTTTGCGCGGCTTTCTCGATAATTTCCTGCGGCGGCTCATCGGCGATGAAGCGACGTGCGAGTTTGGTGCAGATAAATTTTGCAGTGGATCGATGAAGCGCGAGATGTTCGATAACCTGCTCCGCCTCACTCTGACCCTTCGACCCGCTCAGGGCATCGCCCGATTCTTGAATCGCGAGACCCAGAACATTTTTCTCGCCGGGTTCGTGCTGCTCTTCCTTGAAGACGAAATCGCCCAGCCAAAAATGTTCTTTGACCGACCAACCGGTGAGGCAACGCGCCAGTTGCATGACATCGTTTTGAGTGTAGCCGCCGTCCACGCCGAGGGTGTGGAGTTCCATCAACTCTCGGGCATAGTTCTCGTTGGGCGTGCCTTTGACGTTGGCTTGATTGTCGAGGTATGTGAGCATGGCAGGCGAATGCGCGGACGCCCAGACGAGGTCGCGGAAGTTGCCGAGGGCATGTTTGCGAATCACGTCGCGGTCGTCGACGGTCTTGAGATAGAAACACGGTTCCTTCTCGATGAAGATGTTGAAGTGGTCGCTCCAGAACTCCACCATCACTTCGTAAAGTTGTCGCTTGCTGTAAAGTTGGCGCAGAAAGGTGGCTTGACGTAACTCGTTGATGGGGCGTTCGCGGTCATAGCCGTCGAAAAGTTGATTGGTGATGGCTTCGATCTCGTTGGCTGCCATTTTCAATGTGTCGAAGTTCGAAAGTTGAAGGTCAAGAGCGAGGTCGTTGATGGTTTCAAAGTCGAGTTGTTCTTCGATGTAGTTTGCCAAGCCGATCTCTGCCAAGCGAGCGCGTTCGTCCACTCGTGCGCCAAAGGTGATGCGATTCAGCGCGGTGAAATCTGCGGCGCTGAGCGGACTCCACGGGACGGCGGGCAGATCATTTGTGAGTCGTCGCACGGCGGGAGCGCAAGCATTGAGGGCGGCGCTGGCGGAGAGGAGTGAGGCGAGTTTGAGGAAGTCTCTACGGGATAGAGTCATGGTGAATGGGGAATAGGGAGTAGTAGAAAGTAGTGAGTGGAAAGTGGGTGGAATGAAAGAGGAAAGAAGAAAGAGTTAGGGCTGTGCGGGTAGCGGTGTGGCTGAAGGTTGTGTCTTCTCGCGAGGTGACCAATTGAGCAGAGCAAAGCCAGTAGCGCCGAAGGAAATCAGGATGATTGGAATCCACACGAAGAGCCAGCCGATGAGCGGGAAGAAGGCGGCGAGTTCGAGGATGACGGCGCCACGGATGAATCCGTTCAGTGGTGTCATGTTGCTGTGTTTGGTGAGCCTCATGCCAAGGTGAGCGGCGATGCCAGCCGAGCCAATGGTGGAGATAGCAAGTGCCGCACCGAGCAGAATCCAGCCGATGAATTTGGCGGGTCCGAATGGAAGCGCAAGCAGGATGACGATGGGAATGGTCACCGCAATGACGAGGATGAGTCCCAGCCAGAATGTGCCCCAGGGAGTTTTTTCCACTCGTGAATGAGCGCGAGCAATTAGGGACGGGAACAACAGCCACCATGCAGTGAGCATGGCAGGGAAGGCGATTCCGATAATGAGCAGGATGAAAAAGAAGGCAGAAATGTCAGCCATGGGTGAAGTCCTTTCGGTTTTGGTTGATGTAAGGGATACAGGGGTGAGGCGGGGAAAGTTGCAGGGAGTTGATTTCGTCATTGCGAGGAGGGCGATCTTCCCGACGAAGCAATCTCGCACGTTGTACATAGAGATTGCTTCGGGCGAAGAACAAGAGCGCCCTCGCAATGACGTAAAGATTCAAAAAGACGCGGGGTGAGCGCGTCCTTTAGGGAGTACTCGGTGGTTGAGTAGCCACGAGCGATAGCGAGTGGCGTATCGAAACCACCAATTAATAAAACAACTTTCAATTACTGATGGTCTCGATACGCCTTCGGCTGTCGCCTCAGGCTACTCGACCATCGGGTTGGACTTTAACTTTTTTGGAAGTGACCAAGGATCGTCGCACCAATGCCAGTGAAGGCAACATAAGGCAATAACAAAAACCAGCCGACGAAGGGCAGGGCACAGGCGATGCAGAGAATCACGGAGCCCCACAAGTTGCGCTTCCATGCGGACATGTCTGGGAAGAGGCGCTCGGCGAGGTGTTGGACGGTGGCGGTCAGCCCGAGGCTCAAGAGGATGGAAAGAAAAGCGAGGATGAGCAAGGCGGGGATGGTGAGTATCCCTTTGACAAAGGAGCCTGCATTCTCGGCTAGTGAAAGCATGACGAAGGCGATCAAGCCGAAGAAGAAAAAGTTGACCATGCCCAAGCCGAAGGAGCGTCCCGGTGTGAGGGTGAGGCTGGTCTGGGTCTTGGAGACGCGGTTGGTGAATAATGCGCCGATGACAAGGAAGTAGGCGACGAGAGCGATGGTCAGCAAGAGGATGGCGAGGGTGAGGCGAAGGATGTCGGTCATGAAAGGCTCCTGATTTTGTAGGGGCGAGGAGACCTCGCCCCTTATTAGGCAGATGTTATTGGGCGGGAGATACCACTTCGTGGCATAAGCCCCGCCCCTACGAATGGCGATTTCTCAACAACAATCCATTCCCAAAAAGCCAGAAAATGGAAACGATGGCGAGGGCGATGAAGAGGGTGGATAGTTCAACGGGGTAAGTTGCTAGGTTGGGGAATTGGGTAATTGGTAATTGGAAAGTAGAAAGTGTATTCAACCATGATGTCCAGAGAGATTGGATTTCGAAGAGCCAGGTGGTGAAGGATGGCAGTTCCACTTGGGGAAGCATGATGGAGAAGAATGGGATGGCGACGATGAGCGCGACCAACGCGGCAGCGGCTTGCAGGGATGCTGTCAGCGTGAGCCAGCGTGGGAGTTGGGCTGGCAGGCTTGGGCGGGGTCTGAAGCGGGCGGCGAGATCGGTAGATAAAGTCACTTCGGGCAGAGAGTCTAAATCTGCGAACAAGGTTTGGAAGGCGAAGAGTCTCGCCGCGCATTCGTCGCATGAGTCGAGATGCGCTTCGATCTCCGCGCGGTTCGCGATTTCGTTGTCGAGGTATTCGTTGAGTTGCACATCGGAGATGTGATCAGTCAGGTGCATGGAGTTTCTCCGCGAGAAGTTTGCGCGCGCGGAAGAGATGGCTCTTCACGTCGCTGAGGGGGATGTCCAGTTCGCTTGCAATCTCGTCGTAGGATAGTTCTTGATAATGCCGCAGTTCGACAACGACTCGATAATGCGACGGCAGGGACGCGAGCGCGCTGCGGATCTGCTCGCTTCTTTCTTTGACCTCAACCTGTTCGCCGGGACCTTGAGTGTTATCTTCGTCCCGTTCTTCATCCAGCGCGGCGGACGGTTTGTGTGCGTCCAGATGATTCAGGCACAGATTGGCGGCGACGCGGCGGATCCACGGGCTGAATTCGCGTTCGAGGTCGAAGGTGTGCAGACGGTCGAGGGCGCGGATGAAGGTCTCTTGGGCGAGGTCTTCGGCATCGGCGCGGTTGTGCAGAATGCGGTAGCAGACGTTGAAGACGCTCGTTTGGTGGCGGGCGACGAGGTCGCCGTAGGCTTCAGCGTCGCCGCGACGGGCTCGCAGGATCAGGTCGCGGTCGGTGGGCGCATTCATGGCTAGAGTGTAATACAGGCGGGATGGGGAAAAAGTTGCAGTGGTTTATGAGAATTGTAGGGGCGGGGTCACCCCGCCCCTACGACAGGTAATTATCTACAATACTCGAGAGTTCCAAAAATTCTTGTCCCCAGCCATTGTCAATGGAAGTTTCTTGAATGCTCGCGGTGGGTCCGAATAATAGAGATAGCCGGTTCTTATCAATTTGCTTGGAATTCTTGATCTTTGTCAATTCTTCTTCCAGTTGTTGGATGATTTCGGCGACAGTTAGATGAGAGTAAATTGGGTCTTGAGAATCTTGCAGAAATTGGATCGTCTCTTGAAGTGCGTTTATTAGGTTGTCCATTTTCCTACCTCCCCCACCTCGGCTGCCAATCGGAGATGGGACTATTCGTTAATCGCGTCAACCCCGTGCCATCGGGGTGGATGATGTAGAGTTCGTTGTTGCCGTCGCGGAAGGAGGTGAAGACGATCCAGTCCCCATCGGGGGACCAGGAGGGACCGAGGTTGTCGCCGCCGTCGCTGAGTTTGGCCAAGCCGGTACCGTCCACGTTGATGACGTAGATGTCCCGGTCACCTTGCGGTCCGCGATAGAAGGCGAGTTTGGTGCTGTCTGGTGACCAGGTGTTGCGTCCGCCCATGTCCTTGAGGTCGGTCACCTGGCGGATGTCCGAGCCATCAGAATTCATTACAAATAATTGGCGCGCGCCTGCTCGCGAAGAAGCGAAGGAGATCATCGAGCCATCGGGTGACCAGGATGGGTCGATGTCATCTTTGTTCGTGAGGGCGTGAGCGTTAGAGCCGTCGGGCTTCATGAGCCAGAGTCCATTGCCGTTGTTGGTGAAGATCACCCATTCTCCGTTCGGCGAAAGCTCGGGGGCGTAGAGCGAGCCGATTCCGTTGGTCAACTTTTGCAGGTTGTTCCCATCCACACCGATGGAGTAGATTTCAAAATTTCCGCTTTTGCTGGATGAGAAGAAAATCGCCTGCCCATCAGGCGAAACAGATGGATAAAAGGCAGTCGCGCTGAAATTGGTCAGTTGCGCCCGTCCGCTGCCATCGGCGTTGAGCAGGCAGATCTGGTCGATCTGTTTGATGTAACAGGCAAAGGCGATCTTGCCCGTGGGCGGCGGGGTGTCGTTGAAAGAAGGTTGAGGCGTTGGAATCAGTTCGAGGGTGGCGGTCGGTTCGAGCGGGGAAAGAGGCGCGGCAGAGTCGCTGGGGGCAAAAAATGATTCGGGGGTAGGAGAGGCGATGAGAGGCAGGTCAGGTGCAGGCGTGGGTGTTCCCACCGGTTCGTTCGCAACGGTGATGACCGCATAGCCGATCAGCAGGCATAGAGTGAGGAAGGCAATGGCTAAACCGGTAAGAAGGGTGGACTCGATAAAAGATAATTTACGCATAAATGCTGTTTAAAAGTTGTAGGTCACGCTCCGGTGGTCGAGTCGTCCCGCGTGTTTGTCGCGGGCTGTATCGAGACCAAGCGTGACCTACTCAGTTACTTCAGAATGATCTTGTTCCAATCCATCAACGGCTTGAGGTTCTCCAGCGGAACCTTGCCCTCGGGGGCATAGCCTACGAAGGAGCGGTTGTAATTGTCTTCGGTGCCATCATCGAGATTCCAGCGCAGGGAATTGCGGAAGACGCCCAGGCAGGAGGTGCCGCGGAAGTCATCGGGCAGGGAGGTCTCGAAGGTGTAAACGTAGGTACCATCGGCGGTATCCACCACGCCGATGACGGTCGCTTCGTGGATCCAGCGCAGCCATTGGTTCTGCGTGGACTGCACCTTATTCGCATCGACAGTGGTGCGCGTGCGGGTCATGCCGCCGCCTTTATAGGTCCACGGCACAGGCGCGGGCGCGGCATTCTTGCCGGTCTTGGGAGCGGGGCGTTTGCCGAGAAATTCGCCGGGCACAAGGCCGATGCCCTTCGCATCCTGGGTGGGTTTCGGCACCTGCCACTGGCTGGGCTCGCTGTTTACATAACGCAACCAGAAGATGCTCGCACCCTGGGTATAATGCTCCGCGCCGGTGGGATGGATCAAGTAACAGCCGGGGGTTTTCTCTGCGGCCAGTTTGACATAACGCGCCGCATTATCGGTCAGGCCGCCGGGCGGCAAGTGCCCGCGGATGTGTTGGGCATGTTCGGCGGTCTCGTTGCAGACCGCGCGGGTGACGATGACCTCCTGTGCGCGTCCGTGTTCGGGGCGCCACATGCCTGTGTTATCGCTCGCCCACTTGCTGAAGATCGGATACAGTTTCGTATCGGCAAAACGGATCTTATCTTCTTCAGGGGTGAAGGTCTCCCAACCAGGCGCAGTGACCTGATTGACTCTGAGCGAGGTCAGCATGACGATCCACTTCCAGGCCCAGGCTGGCAGTTGGGGTTTCATCGCTTCCAACTTCGCGAGGGCCTGGTCGGTCGTCAGGGACATGTACTCATATTTGGTCTCTTCCTCCACCAGGGCCGCCAGACCGGCGCGCTTGGTCTTCGGTCCGTTGGCTTTGACTCCCTGCATATGCAGGGCGACCTTATCCTTCCACGCTTTATCAGACGAAGTCGCCAGGCCGGGCTTGCCCGCGCCCGCCCCTTCGTATTGCGCGATCTTCTCCGCGCACTTGGCGGCCACATCGGCATCACTGAGCGCAGCCTGCGCCTTGCGGACCTCGTCGATGCGCAGGCGCACAAGCAGGTCCTTCGGGTCGGCCCATGAGCCATGAGCAGACTTGTAGCGCATCCCCGAAAAGTGGATGATCATGTATTGCAACCAGAGCGGGAAGCGCTGCGGTTCCTTCTCGAACCTTTGCTTGATATCCGCCAACAGGCCGTACTGGTCCCGGCCTTCCAGGGTTTTGGCATACTGCTCCACCTTCAGCCGTACAATATCCTTGACTGTGACAGGCGTCTTCGGGTCGTAGTTGAGCAGGAATTCATCCTCGCTGGTCTTGTAGTTCGGGTCGGCCTTGCTGAGTTTGTACCATTCCAGTTTCGGCCCTTCGAGTTTGTTGTAAGTCTCTTCGAAGGCCACCAGTTTATCCATTTCATCCAGCAGCATGGGCATGGCAGAGTCGTTCTTGAGTTTGTATTCCGCCTCCACCTTGGGGCGGTTGGGATGTTCCGGCAGCATCCCCTCCAACTGACGCTGAAGGAAGCGCACGCGGTCGCGTAAAAAGCCCAGCTGCATATTGAGCGATTGAATGCGCATCTGAATGAAGCCACGTTCCCCACGGATGTCCTTCGGCCAGCTGGAGGCGAACAGGTCGTGGTTCTTCTGCACCTCCGCCAGCGCAGCCTCTTCGATGGGGTTGTACCTTGCCAGCAAAGGCTTCACATCCTTCGTCAGGAAATATTTCTTGAGGTCGGCGTAGTGTTTGAGTTCGGCAGCGCGGGCTGCATCCATGCCTTTTTCGTATTCGGCCACATCCGCCGAAAGCGTGGCTATATTTTTATCCTTGTATTCGGCCCACAGGTCCACTTCTTTGAAGAAGACCAAAAAGTCGCGCAGTTTCTGAATGCGCATCGGATAGATGTCTTTCAGCAGAACGGGGTTCTGCCATTGAAACTGATAGGTTGCTGCCATGCCTCTCTCCTTGTTCCCGTTTTTTTCTGATTGTATTCATTTTAATCCGGACTTCAACCGGACGATAGTCATCCCTGTCTCATGGCAATCGGCTTCAGGTACGAATCCAGAATCTCATCCATATCCGCCAGCGAGTTGCACACGAAGAGCATCGGGTTGAAGGCATAGACCGTCTTCGGGATGCGCGCGATGGTCCCAATATCGAAAGGTACGAGGATGACCTCACCGCCAAACATGCCCTCCGGTTGGATGCCCAATTTCTTATATAAACTCAGGACGACGTTCCAGCCCTGGTCGGCAGAGGACATCTGTCCCTGTTGGTGAAGCGCATTCACTCCGTCCATGATGCGGTAGAGGCTGGTCTGGTTCGATAAGAAGTGCTGGCAGAGTTGTTCGTATACATCCCCGGTGTAATCAATAACACCGTCGCGCCCGAGACGGTAGAACTCCATGATGGTGCGCGTCAATTCCTTGCGGCCTGAGATGATCCCCGCCCCGAAGACGGTGAAACGATTGTCCTGCACCACCAGTCCGAACTCTGTGCTATACCACGCCAGTCGCTTGATCACCTCGCGCTCTTCGGGGGTCGCTTTCATATAAGCGGGCGCGAACTTGTCTTCGATGCGCGCATAGAACTCCTGCGTCAGGAACGGCAGGTGGCCGAAGATGTCATGGAACATATCCGGCTCGGGGGTGAATTCCATCTGCTCCCGTGTCCGCAAATAATCGGTGATGAGGAAAATGCGCTGCGCGAATTTTTTGTACCAATCATCGGCGAGGGTGTAGCGCACCACCGTGCGCTCGATGCGCCAGCCGGTGCGCGGCGTGATGTGGCTCGTCAAATGCCGCACGGTCGGAATGCCGCGCGGACTGAGCGCCAGCAACTCCAGCCCGATCCTCCACTCTTCACAGATATGCTCCAGCAAATAGGGCTGGTGTACACCCATGAACAGATCCGTCCAAATGGCATGCTGCCCGGCCGAAAACTCGATCTCCTGATTTTCAGTTGAATATTCCCGCGATGGGTCCATATGTTGCGCTGCAATATCCCCTGTATACATCGGTGCGTTTGGATCACTGGTCATGCGTTTACACCTTTCTACACTAAAGTCGGAAGAACGCAAAACTTCATCAATCTCGACAACGTCATCGGTCATGTTATCACCACCAAAAACAGGCGTCAAGAATGAGACAAGTCTTATCCGGTTTTGAAATGATAAAATGACACCATGAATCCCCTGCAAGGGCAGACCGTTCTCATTACGGGAGGAGCGCGAAGGCTGGGCCGTTCATTTACGCTTGCCTGCGCATCCGCAGGCGCAAACGTTATCATTCACCATGGACATTCCCCCGCCGAAGCCGAATCTCTCCGGCATGAAGTCGCTTCGTTCGGCGCTCAAGCCTGGGTGCTGGCCGCCGACCTTTCGCACCCTGAAAATGTTTCGACTTTAATCGAACGCGCCAGCGAGTTAAGTCCGCTGTATGGGTTGGTTAACAGTGCCGCCATCTTCGAGCCGCTCGCCGCTCACGACACCTCGCTCGCAGATTGGGAGCGCCATCTGGCCATCAACCTGACCGCGCCGTTCCTGCTATGCCAGACCTTCGCACAGCACGCTCAGCAAGGCCGCATCGTCAACCTCCTCGACTGGCGCGCCCTGCGGCCTGGCGCGGATCATTTCCCCTACACGGTCACAAAATCTGCCCTCGCCGCCATGACGAGATCCCTGGCCATTGCGTTCGCACCACACATCACGGTCAATGGGCTGGCATTGGGAGCCATCCTGCCACCCAGCGACGGGGCATCGGCACAGGAAAAGGCCGTTGAGCAGGTACCCGCTCGACGGTGGAGTGAAGCGGGTGAAGTCGAAGAAGCGCTGCTGTTCCTGCTGTCTGGTCCCACATATATTACGGGAGAGATCATCCATGTTGATGGCGGCAGGCATTTGGTTTAGCATCGCCCAGGGCGAAGCACAGGAGAATTCATGGATAAAGTATTTATCAAAGACCTGCTCGTGCGCGGGGTGATCGGCATCCGTGATTGGGAGCGGGAAGTGGAGCAGGACATCCTCATCAACGTCACGGTCTACACCGACACACTCCGGGCCGCGGAAAGCGACAGTATTGACGATTGCGTGGATTACAGCGCGCTGGCAAAAAAGGTGCAGGCCCATGCGGAAACCGCCAAACGCCTTACCGTGGAAGCGCTGGCCAACGACCTTGCAGGAATCTGTCTGGAAACACCGCTGGTGAGAAAAGCCATCGTGCGTGTGGAAAAGCCCGGCGCGGTGCGTTTCGCCAAATCGGTCGGCGTGGAGGTTGAGCGCAAACGCGATGAGTGACCTGCATCGCATGGTCTTGAGTCTCGGCTCAAACATTAGTGCAGAGGTTCACCTGCCCAGGGCTCTTCACTTGTTATGCGAGGTCGGCCCTGTGGAGGTTGTATCTTCGATCTGGGAATCCGAGTCGGTTGGGTTCGATGGGCCTAATTTTCTAAACGCCTGTGTCCTGATGGTCACTCCGCTTGGGCCGGTTGAATTCAAGGAGCAGGTCATCCGCCCGATCGAAGCGAAACTGGGGCGCGTGCGCAATGTTGAAAGGAACGCGCCGCGCACCATTGATATTGACATTGTGCTTTATGACGACCAGCCGCTCAATACGGAGTTTTGGGAGTATGCGTTTGTACTGGTCCCCCTGGCAGAACTGCTCCCCGATCTCAAACATCCAGCCAGCGGCCTGCCTATTTCCAGTGCGGCCGAGCAGGTGCGAGGTCGGGTCTGGATCGAGAAGCGGGTTTTATAGTTTAGAATAGACTCGAAAGCCTGGCGGCTTTCGAGTCTATTCATCCAAAACCTAAATACGCAGCGGCTCGGCACCGCGGTTCAGGTGATCTAAAAATTCCTGGCGGGTGTTGATGCTCTTTCGGAAGGTGCCCAGCATGGAAGAGGTCGTCATGCGGGCATCGTGTTTTTTAACACCGCGCATCATCGCGCACAGGTGTAACCCCTCAACCACCACGGCCACGCCCTGCGGATGCAGCAGGTCGTTGATAAAGTCCGCGATCTGGCGCGTCATGCGCTCCTGCACCTGTAACCGGCGGGCGTACATATCCACAATGCGGGGGATCTTGGAGAGGCCGATCACCTGCCCGTTTGGAATGTAGGCCACATGGGCACGCCCCATAAACGGCAGCATATGATGTTCGCACAGGCTGAAGTATTCGATATCGCGCACGATCACCATGTCATCATACGTCACATTGAAGATCGCGCCGTTGACCAGTTTCTCCTCATTCGTACGATAACCGCTCAGTAATTCAGGGTACATGCGCGCCACCCGGCTGGGCGTGTTAACCAGGCCCTCGCGGTCGGGATCCTCGCCGAAGGCCTGGAGCATCGAACGGATGGAAGCCTCAATAACAGCTGTGTCAATGTCTTCGTTAAAAGACGGTCGTTCATCAAAATCTTCATTCAATTCGGGGTTGTGCATTTGAACTCCAATGAGCCGGTGGAATTTTACGATTGTATCTGATTTGAAACGGATCATGGAGATATGTGAACCACAGCGGGTAAAATACGGGGCAGAAATTCAAAAAAGGAACCTGACAAACATGAATGATCTATATACAAAAAGCAGCCTTTTGGGCGCCCTGCTGGGGGCCATTTTTGGCGCATTGCTTGGGGCCGCTGCGGGAGCATTAAGTGGGCTGTGGAGCGGGGCGCAATTTGCCGCCCTTCTTGGCGTGGGGTTGGGCCTCATCACCGGCGCGCTGACCGGGGCACTTGTTGTCCGCACGGCGGGCACAACCGGAGGAGTCAGCATGGGCGCCTACACCGGCATGGCCTTCGGCGCATTCCTTGGGCTGGCAGCGGGTATCTTCATGCCCGAGTCCCTCCGTTTGAAAGTGCTTGAACTGGATGTGCTGATTCTGAACGTTATCTTTTCCGGCCGCTTCGAGGCAGCCATACTCGTGAGTTTCCTGCTTTCCATTTTGGGGACCGCTGTCGGCGCCTGGGTCGGCGGGCGCAACCTCAAGAACAGAGAAGTCAAGTAATAAAAAAAGCGGCGGCCCCTGCAAGGGAGGCCGCCGTTTGATTATGAAGAGGTGGGATTTAATGTGAAGCGCGCATCACCCCGCGGTTCAAGGAAAAGCGGACTCTCCCAATCCCTTCCAAGGCCAGGATCACAAGCGTCGTTACAGCCAGGTTGACCAGCATCAGATTAAAACCATCCTGAAGCAGAAGATGGTATCGGGTAGCCTGATAGGCCGGAAAAAGCGCTTGCAGCCCGCCCAGCAGCCAGTTGCCATCGGGGTAAAGCAGACGGCAAATGCTCGCCAAAAAAACAAGTTCCGTCCCAATGCCGGTGCCAAATCTTCCGTTATTTTCGATCAGCATGACCACCAGCGAGGTGGAAACCGCCAGCAGGCCAGAAGTCAAAATGGAGCGCGTCGAACCAGATATCCGCGCGCCAAACCTCTCGGTCAACCGCTGCGTCAGCAGGGTACCCAGCCAGATTACCAAAAGGATGGGGGGCATCAGGATGATCGTGTCACGCAGCCAACTCGAAAAGGGCGGGAATTGGATGGCCTTTGCGCTGTATGCAAACTGGTGCCATTGGCTTAGCCATACCACACTGCCATAAGCCAGGATGCTGGCAAGCGCCGTTTTCTTTGGAAAAGTATCGAGATGCATGGTCCAGACCTTTCAAGTACCCGAAGGGTGCAACATTACGGGACGATTTCCCAACCGAACATCATGGCGTGATCTTCGTGCGCCAGGTTATGACAATGCGCCACATAAGGGCCGACAAAGTCGCGGAAGTATCTTCCAATGATCACGGATTCGCCGGGGTCAAGGGCGATCACATCTTCACGAGACGGTTCATCCGGATGGTCCGGAGAAACGCTCTTCCCATTTCGCATCAGAACGCGGTGCTCCTCCATGTGCAGGTGGAAGGGATGCACCCATCCCCCCCCGCCGTTTCGGATCTCCCACACATCGTAACTGCCCAATTTCTGCTGAGCCAGCGGACTCTTCCCTGCCGGGTTCTTAAGGCTGCGCGCCGGGAAGGATGGATCGAACGGCATGCCATTGACCAGCCACTCGGCTTCATCGCCAAAGCTGCCGCGCTGCACCTCAAATATCTTGCGGTTATCCATATATTTCTTCCAATCGATCTTGGGCGTGGCAGGCAGGGGGCGCAGCGCGGAGGGGATAACGCTGTTATCCGGGGCGTCGTCACCGATGACGATCTTCAGGACTGGCACCATGTAGTTCGGGTCGGGAGAGAAGCGTGAGGAGGAATCCCACATGCGGCCGTCACCCATCTTCATCACGTTCGTCAGGTAGATCACGTCACCCTTCTTGGTAGGCGTCCCATCCATATAGCGGGTGAAATCGATGATGAACTCCTTGCGTTTGGCAGGCCATAGTTCGAACGAGTCGCGTTTGATCGGCATGGGCAGCAGGCCGCCATCGCTGGCGATCTGATTGAACTGCATGCACTGTTGCCCATCGGGGATGCGGTATTGGCCTTGCAGCTCATCACCGCCATAGCCGAGGGAGATCGCGGTCTGGGGACCATTGGTTGAGGCCATCAACTTGAATTCGTAAATACGGGCGATGGAAGCATCCAGGAAACGCAGGCGATACTTGCGGCGCTTCACTTCCAGAACCGGGTAGGCGGTGCCGTTGACGGTGAAGATGTCGCCGACAAAACCGTGGTTGACGAAGTGTTTATAGAAGGTCTTTCCCCACCATTCGGGGTGTTCCCGGGGGTTCCCGGCCTCGGGGAATTCATTGTCATGCACATCGTTGTGCAGGGTCACGCCGTCATCGAGGCGGCAATCGTAGAATGCAAGCGGAATATCGTACTCAACGTCAAAGGAGCCATCCAAATTGTTGGTGCGAACACCCGGCAGCCGCAGTCCTTTGGTCTCGTCGCCCATATCCATGCCCTTCTTCGGGTCATAGATGGGATACAGGCCGACCATGCCCTTGTAGACATTCGAGCCGGTATGATCCATGCGATGATCGTGGAACCAGAAGAAGGTTTGCTTCTCATTGTCATCGCCGCCAGCCGGCCAGTTCAGGTACATATTGTCGCACCAGGTCCCGGGTTCATAGCCGTGACCGATGTATTTCTTCATGGTGTAATTCGGGTTCCCATCGCTTTCCGGCGCGGTATGCGCGTTATGCAGATGCGTCAGGAAAGACCAATCCGGAGCGCCAAAATCCTGGCGGTCGAGGTTGTCGGGGTTCTCATCCAGATTATTCACAAAACGAATCAAGGCAGGCTTGCCATACTCGGCATTGATGCGTGGGCCGGGAAATGTGCCATTAAAGCCGTAGATGGTACTGGCAGGCAGGTTCCGGATCGTGCCTTCGGGGTAGACATTCCCCTCGCTGTCGAACGAAACCGCCGGGCTGCCATTCTGGTCGATGGGCAACACCTGTGAGGTGGTGAAACTATGCGTGTTCACCTGGAGGTTGATCTTATAGACCAGCGGTTCGGGATACCCAATCTTGCTCGGCCAGATCTGATGGGCATCTGACCCGTAGGAATTCTGCTGGCCATACCCGGAACCAGGCGGGGTCTTCCAGGTATTTACTTCCGATTTTGGAATCGGCGCCAACGCTTTGGGGATCGGCAGTTCATCCCGGAACGGCTCCAGGATCAGCGGGCTGGTCGGGTACACTTCAGTATACGGCCCCCCGGCCTTCGCGTTGGAGATCTTGTTCGCCAGGCGCGCACCCGAAAGAGCCACGGCCCCCGTGCCAATCAGGCCCACCTTCAAAAAGTCGCGCCGGGAAAATGAAGTTTTATTGAGAATGCTGTTGGACATATAGTTACTCCTTGCTGATGATCTCATTGGAATGAATGGATTTTCGTAACAAATAACTACTGTAAGATTAATGGAGAAGCCCCTCTCATTCCATGGGCAAAGGTAATTAACTTCTTCTCAACTTTAGTCTTAAGACTTCAGACCTTGGTCAACACCCCATTTGCACATCCCCCAAAAAGACAGTAAGATTGGCGCGGTCAAACCATGCTTGAACTTTCCTCCACCCGCTTTGCCTTTCTGGATCTCGAAACCACCGGGCTTTCCCCCTGGTTCGGAGATCGCATCTGCCAAATTGCCGTGATCGTCACCCAGGGCAAACGCATTCAACGCACCCTGGACCTGCTCCTCGACCCCGAGCGGGAACTCTCTCCGGCTGCGGTCCACGTCAACGGACTTGAGGCATCTGCCCTCAGCGGCAAGCCACAATTTGCCGCTGCAGCCGATGAGATCGCAGAAATCCTGAAAGACGCGGTGGTGGTCTGTCACAACGCCAAATTCGATATCCAATTCCTCGACAACGAATACCGCAAGCTGGGCCGCACCATCGAATTCCCCAACCTCATCGACACCCTGCTGCTGGCGCGCGATTATTACGAACTCCCATCCTACAGCCTCAGCCGCCTCGCACAAGATTTTCACATCCCGGGCAACATCCCGGGCTCGCGCGCGCTGGCCGACGCCATCACCCTCAAGAACCTGTTCTTCGCCCTGGCCGATTCTCTCAAGACTGTGAACAAATCACTGGAGGACCTGATCGGCATCTACAACTCTCCCGCCTGGCCGCAGGAAGGAGTCTATCTGCCGACCGAACTCAGCGAAGCCATCCACAGCGGCAGAAGACTTTACATCCAATATGTGGATAAAGATGGAGAAACCTCCGAACGCTGGATCACCCCCAAAGACGTTATCGGCCTGTCAGATTATCTTTATCTTCAGGCGTTTTGCCACACCCGTAATGCCGATCGCACCTTCCGCCTTGACCGCATCCTGAGCGTGGAGTTGGAAGCAGAGAAATAAAAAGAGCAGGCTTGGCCTGCTCTTTTTATTTACGCCTTTGTTTCCTTCGCGATCTGCGCCAACGCATTCTTAAAGGCCTCATATGGCTGCGCACCGACGATGGCATAACGGTCATTGATGACATAGGTCGGCACGCCGGTCACACCGATGCGCTGCGCCCATTGAACCTGACCGGCTACTTCGGCAGTGTACTTGCCATTCTCCACCACCTGCTGCATCTCGGCGGCATTTAATCCTGCCTCCTCTGCCGCAGAACGGAGCACATCCCACCGGCTGATATCCTGTCCTTCAGCATAAACCTTGCGAAAGACAATGCGGTGGAACTCGTTGGCCCTGCCTTGCTCGCGGGCATACTCGGTGGCTTCGTGCGCCAGGCGTGTATTGTAGATCCGCTCGGTGGATTTGAAATCCATGCCATACAAGTCTGCGATGGATTTCAACCGCTCTTCCGAGCCGTTAGACCGCGCGCGCTTAATATAGTCCGGCAGGTCCATGCCCTCGGGCGGGGTATCGGGGCGCAGATAGTACGGTCGCCATTCCAGGTCTACGTTATATTCAGTTTTAAGCCTCTCGACCACACCCTGGCCGACATAGCACCATGGTCAGATGTAATCAGAGAAGATGGTCAGTTTGAAATCCATGCACAGTCCTTAGGCTTACGATTTACGATTTACGATTTACGATTTACGATTTACGAGTGTCAGACTGTTGCTCGGGGAATTTTCTTACGCTGGGTTCATCTAATCGTAATAACCTGACTGGCAGGAGTAATCGGTTCCATCCGGGGTGGTGACGGTGACGGGCCATTCCATATCAGTGATCTTGTAGGCATCAATTTCTTCAGAGACAGAGGCCAGGGCCTTGTCCGCGTTGAAGCGGGCGAAGTGGAAGGACTGCCAGGAATGGTCGAGTTCGTTCTGTTCGCGAGTATAGCGGATACAGGCCAGGGCGGCGGCCACTTTCTGATGGATGGAGTCCGGCAGGGTCGGGGAATGAAGCGCATCCGCCAGGACGGGAATGGCATCATCGGAGAGTTGGATGAAGTACTGCGCATCCAAATCCTCGGCAGCTGCACCATTGATCTCACGCTGGATATTCTGCCTGACGATAAAACCATCCACATTCAAGAGCGGAAGCGACGCTGCAAACCCGATGGACGCGGCCAGCATGGCAAGCGCAAATTTGCGCTCCTGGTGCAGGATCTCAAGTACGATGGTGGCGATCAGCAGCAGGCCGATCCATACCAGGAAGACATGGGTGTATGTGCGCAGGCGCGAGAAGCCGTAGGCGGCCTCGTACAAGCCAAGGCGTTGATAGGCCGAGACGAGCATCACCAGCAGCAACAAAACCAGGGCGATCCCCAGGCCGGAATATGCCTTGCGCTGTATGTCCGTCTCACGCCGGGTGACTGCGCTCAGGGTTAGCAACATCATCAGGGCAAAGAAAGCCACCGCTACGAGTTCGCCAAAACCCTTGCGGGCATATTCGGCATAGGTGAACCCTTCCACGTTGATGTTGGTCTGGCCGCCAAAGAAATATTGGAATTGAATGACAACAAAAACGCCAAAGAGGACGATGACGCTGCCGAGCACAATGGAAGATTCGATAAAGCCGAGAAAAGCCGGTACGATCGGTTTCTCAACCCCGGCGAGTTTCTCATCCTGAGATTCGCTGGCAGCATGTAATGCGACCCCGGCCAGGGCATACCCGATGGTCAGAATATAGACGGAACGGAAAATATATTCCGGTAATTTTTCGAGTTTGAAGAGATTGACAAAGTTCTGCAGGCGCGAGTCGAAGACCGCATCAGCCGAAGAGAGCAGGGAAGCGAAAATGACAACGATGGGCAGGGCGATGATCACCCCGCGCAGGATCGGCCAGACATTATATTTGACAGGTGTTGCATCGGCTTCGACCTGGGTTTTACGAACCCCCACCGTGAAGGTGATGGGCCGGACCAATACGCTGCCCGCCAGCGCGAGAGCCTTTGTAAAATAATCCACCAGACTGTATTGCATCCAGCGCCCGCCGAGATAGGTGACCGTCAGGATGGAGAGTGACAGCATGGTAAAGACATAGGCGAGGAAAGAGGTCAGCGACTCGTCGCGGATGAAACTGAAAATGGCGAAGAAGCCAAAGATCGGCATAAGAACCAGCGTAGAGCGCTGCGGTTTCAGGCCTTCGCTTAATAAAAGATACAAAACAACGCCGAGGGCGGACGTCCAAAACAGGGCGAAGTTGATGCCGGGGGGTCTCTTCCAAAAGAGAAGGTCGAACAGCCAGCCAAGGGCCATGACAAGAAGCCATAATTTATTGGGTTTGATTTTCATAGACTGCTCCTAAACAAATTTTCCGAAGCATAGCCCCCGGGCGCTTGCGGAGTCTATCAAAAGGTATCAGATTTTTGGAAATCATGGCAGGCCAAAAATCAAAATTACAGTCATGTGAGAATCCAAATCAGCCTATTGACATCCGATTTATTCTATGACATACTTCTGCCATCGCCGGGGGCAAACAAATTGAATCGCCATCCTTATGAAAGGAGGAGGTGATGTCTAACATGGATAGTAGTAATAAACCCAGCGCTGTGGCATCCCTCCTCAAGTAAGTCAAGGAAGCCACAGCGCCCCACGATTGCCATCCGCAAGGATGGCAGTCTGGTTTAAGAGATAAAAAACTCCTCCAATTTGCGGAGGAGTTTCGTTACTTAGTACATGCCCACGGAAGGATCCACGCGCCGGGCGTATGCATCGATCCCGCCGCTGACGTTGAAGACATTCTTATACCCAAAGCGCATCAACCAGGTGGTCACCTGCATACTGCGGTTGCCATGATGACACAGGACATAGACGGGCAGCTCTTGCGACTTGACCGCCTCCGGCAGCGCATCGACCCCTTCATTGGCCAGGCGGCTCAAGGGCAGGACTTCAAGCCGGTCGTCTTCGATTTTGGCCTCGGCCAACTCTGGAAGTTCGCGCACATCCAGCAGGATGAACTTTTCCTCAGACTTGATCTTCTCACCCAATTCAACAACCGTAATTTCGGGGATCATGAAACCTCACTTATGAACGGCCAGCAGTCCGGTCATTTCTTCAGCGCGGGGACGTAAAACTTCTCCACGTATTCCTTCACCATACGGCGGGTGGAGAATTGAGGGATGACCGTCTTCATCGATTCCTTCATACCCAGCACCCACTCATGCGACATTTCCTTCGGGTCGCGATTGTAATACCTCGGGATGATCTGGTGCTCAAGAGTGTGATACAGGCTTTCGGCATCAGCGGCATCCTGCACTTCATTGGATTCGTACTGCTGCTCCTCACCGATGGCCCAACCGTTCTTGCCGTTGTAGGCCTCACGCCACCAGCCATCAAGCACGGAGAAGTTCGGCACACCATTAATGGCGGCCTTCATCCCGCTGGTACCGCTGGCTTCGTAAGGGCGACGCGGAGTGTTCATCCACACATCCACACCCTGAACCAGATAGCGGGCCAGGTTCATATCGTAGTCTTCGATGAAGACGATCCGTCCGCCGGTTTCGGCTTTCTTGACGGTGCGATAGACCTGCTGGATGAGTTGCTTGCCGGGCTCGTCCGCAGGATGGGCCTTCCCGGCGAAGATGATCTGCACCGGCATGTTCGGGCGGTTGACAATATTGAGCAGCCGTTCGACATCCGAGAGGATCAGGCTGGCGCGTTTGTACGTGGCAAAGCGGCGCGCAAAACCGATGGTCAGCGCGTAGGGGTTGATCAGCACCCCGGAGGCCACCACCTGTACGGGATGGAATCCGCCATGCGTCCAGCGGTCACGGACGCGCTCGGTCAGGTAGAAGGCCATTTTGCGTTTGAGGTGAAGGTGGACCGCCCACAACTCTTTCTCGGGGATCTCATCGATGCGGTCGATCAGGTCGTGGTCGTCGAGGTTGTCGTACCATTCCCCGCCGAGGTGTTTTTCAAGCAGGGTATTCATACGACGCGCCATCCAGTTGCGGGTGTGCACGCCGTTGGTCACGTACTGGATGGGCACATCCTTCACATCGCGTTCCGGCCAGAGGAACTTCCACATGTCGCGGGAGACTTCGCCGTGCAGCTCAGATACGGCATTGCTACCGCCGGATAACTTCAACGCCAGCACAGGCATGGAATAGGCGTCGCCGCGCGGATGGGTATGCTTGGCCACATCCACGAACTGCTCGCGGGTCATGCCCAGTTCGGGCCAGTAGTTGGCAAGGTATTTGTCGATCAGCCAGAGCGGGAACTCATCGTTGCCCGCCGGGACAGGGGTGTGGGTGGTGAACACGTTTTGCCCGAGAGTCTTTTTGGCGGCCTCGCTAAAGGCGGTGCCCCCGGCCACAAGTTCGCGAATCCGCTCCAGCGTCAGGAAGGAGGCGTGACCTTCGTTCATATGCCAGACGGCGGGTGAATATCCAAGCGCGCGCAACACGCGCACGCCGCCGATGCCCAGCAGGATCTCCTGCATGATGCGGCGGTCGAGGTCGGACCAATACAGGCGTGCAGTCAACAGACGATCGTAATCATTGTTGCTTTCCACGTTCGAGTCGAGCAGATAGAGCGGCACACGCCCCACGCGCACCTCCCAGATCTGAGCTTTGATGGTGCGGTCAGGGAAGTTGATGGCCACGGTCACAGGGACGCCATCGCGTTTGACGAGCGAGACCGGCAGGTGTTCAAAGGTCAGCGGATTGTTGAGCGCCTCCTGCCAGCCGTCTTCGCTGATACGCTGGGAAAAATATCCCTGCGCATACATGAAGCCAACTGCAATGAATGGCAGCCCCAGATCAGAGGCTTCCTTCAAATGGTCACCGGAGAGCACGCCCAGGCCGCCCGAGTAGATGGGCAGGGTTTCATGCAAACCGTATTCCATTGAAAAATAAGCAATCGGGTCTTTGAGTTCAGCATGAGTTGTCTGGGACCAGGCCTCTTTCTTGAAGTAGGCATCGAAGGTCTTGAAGAGCAGATCGTAGGCTTCAAGATATTCCTTATCCTTCGCCGCCTGATTCAGGCGCGCGCGACCCACTTCATTGAGCAGGCGGATCGGGTTGTGGCCGAGCCGCTCCCACAGGTCATAGTCGAGGCGGCCGAACAAACGGGCCGCTTCAGGGTTCCAGGACCACCACAAATTGGTGGCCAACTCACCCAGGCGCACAAGGCGTTTGGGCAGATCAAATTTTTGAGAGGGAGAAGTTAAAAAGTCCATGGCGGGCGAATGATACCTCAAAGTTTTTTAGGGAGCCGGTATTGTAAGGCGAATTAGTTTATTGGTCAAACTATACCCGGCGCGGGCATTATATCCATGTTGCGAAATCATGATATTGACCAAAAGTCACCCGCCCGGGCAGATTCCTAACGCCGGAGCACCGAAATGCTGTCCCCCGCCTGATTGACAATGAGCATCCGCCCTTGCGCATCAAAGGCGATGCCCGTGGGGCGCTGAAATGGATTCTCCGCGAGGTGCTTGCCGCCGAATGCCCACAGGAGATTGCCGTCATTGTCAAAGACCTGCATACGGCCCAGCAAATAATCCGAAACATAAACATTCCCCTGCGCATCCACAGCGATACCCTCGGGAATGCCGGTGACGCTGATATCCCCGCCCATGCCCCAGACCTTCAGGAACTTTCCGCTCGCATCGAATTTTTGCACGCGCTTGTTCTCATAATCGGCCACAAAGATATTCCCCTGCCCATCGACCGCGATGCCGGTGGCATGGCTGAACTGCCCATCTGCCTCACCTTCGCTGCCAAACTTCATCAGAAAGTTGCCGTTGTTATCAAACTTCTGAACCACGGGATTGCCATCGTCGGTGACATAAACATTTCCCTCCTGGCCCACCGCAATGCCGATGGCGCGCACGAATTGGCCGTCGCCTGTCCCTTCGCCGCCCCATTGAGCGAGGAACCTGCCATCCCGATCGAACTTCTGAATGCGGTGATTGCCGTTATCCACCACGAAGACATGGTCGCTCGAGTCAATGGCCAGCCCGCCAAAGCCGAAGGTGTTGAACTCGCCTTCGCCGCTGCCTTTCGAATCCCATGCAGCCAGCAGGTTGCCGTCCGCGTCCAGCACCAGCACACGGTCATTCCCGGCATCACTGACGTAGATCTGCCCCAGCGAGTTTACAGCAATGCCATACGGGTCTTTCATGCCTTCAGGTTGAAGGGTCTTTTCTATCACAGGTTCAGGGGTCATGGTCGCCTCGGGGGTTGGGATCTGGGTGGGTTCAAGGGTAGCTGTCGGCTCCGGTGTCGGTGCGGGAGCGCAAGCCCCCATCCACACAGCCAGCCACAACAAATAAAACATCCTCTTCATGCGCGCTCCTCCGCGAAAAGTTTTCAAAATTATAGAAGCGCGTCATCGTTCCTGCACCATCCTGTGGAATGGTTTCTTTTAAATCGATCGCTCTCACGGAACTTCCCATGAGAGCGATTCTTCTTATCCAAATCTTTCCAGGCCCAGCGGTCTCAGGTCGAAGGCGGACTTTTGGCCATTGACCAACTCCGCCACGAGTTGGCCAGTCCCCGGCCCCAGCGAGAGACCCACCATTGCGTGGCCGGTGGCCACTGTCAGGTTGGAATGAAGCGGCGAGCGCCCAATGGCTGGGATGCCGTCCGGCGTTACTGGCCGCAGTCCGGCCCAGGTTTCCTTCACATCCAGTTTTTCATCCAGCACAATGTACTCACGCGCAAAATTTTCCAAACGCGCCAGCCAGCGCGGGTCGGGCGTGGTGCTGTACTCGCCCACCTCCAGCCGCCCGGTGATGCGCAGCAACTCGCCATACGGCGAGACCGCCACGCGCCGGTCGCCGAGGATGAAGGCATGGCGCGGCATTCGCCCCGGCGTCGCCACGGTGAGGCTGTATCCGCGCGCAGGCTGAACGGGAAGGTTGAGCCGCAGGTCACGCGCCACGATGGGAGACCAGGCCCCCGCCGCAAGGACGATATGCTCCGCTTCGAACTCGCCGGAAGCGGTTCGAACCTTCGTGACCTTACCCTGCGCTGATTCAAATCCGGTTACGGCTGTGTTCTCGTACACCTCAGCCCCCATCGTGCGGACGCGCTGCGCCAGTTCCGCAAGGAAGAGGCCGGGATTCATAAACGAGTCGCCGGTGTAATGCACGCCGCCAATGACACTGTCCAGAGCAATGGGTTCAATCTCATGCAGCGCCGACTTGTCGAGTACCGCGGTGGGAATGCCGTTCTTCAACAGGAACCCGGCCTCGTGCCTGCCTTCGGCAAAAGCCTTATCATCTTTGAATAGTGAGATGATGCCGGTTTGCTGGTAGCGACATTCGATCTTTTCTTCGTCCAGCATTTTTTGCAGGTTGGCCGCGCTCAAGCGCCCAAGATTCCGCAAGGGCTCCAGCCCACGCTGCACGTTCGCCTCGCTGCAAGCCGCCGCGAACTGGATCAACCAAGAGAGGTAGGATGGTTTGAGGCTGGCCTTCATGCCGAACGGACTGAGCGACGGGTCGAGCATCCACTTGAGCGCGGAGGTCACCACGCCCGGCGCCGCCAGCGGAATGATATGGCTCGGCACGATCTGCCCGGCATTGCCCGAGCCGCTGCCTTTGCCGATCTCTTTCGCATCCAGGAGGGTCACGCTTCGTCCAGATTTCAAAAGGTAATACGCGCAACTCAATCCTACGGGTCCCCCACCGATCACTATCACGTCATGTTTTGAATTCATTCAATCTCCATTTTGGCTGGCATGGTTCAAACTAACATCAAATTCAACAGTTGATGTCAAAATTATACAGCGATTGGAAAATAATTCGGTATGCTATACTGTCTTCAACAGATTAAAAGTACAGCGATAACTTTAGAAGGAGAACCTTATGGGCGCAAAAACAGTTGTCTTTATTCACGGAATGTACATGACCCCGCTCTGTTGGGAGCAGTGGGCAGAACGTTTTCAAGCAAGAGGGTATCGAACACTTGCCCCTGCCTGGCCCGGCAGGGACAAGTCGATAAAGGAATTGCAAACCCCCGATTCGAACTTGAGCAAGTTGAACCTCACCGACATCCTCGACCATCTTACACAAAAGATTCAAGCGTTGGATGAAAAACCGATTCTGATCGGACACTCGATGGGCGGGCTTGTTGCTCAAATATTGCTCAATCGCGGACTCGCCTCAGCCGCCATCCCAATTGAATCTGCTCCCCCAGCTGGAGTCTTCTCAACAAAATTTTCCTTCCTGAAAGCCAATTGGGGGCACATCACCCCGTTTGCAAACCCTAATTCACCGGTCATCATGACCTTCGAGCGCTTTCAATATGTCTTCGTCAACGGCATGAACATGGCGGAACAACGCGCCGCGTTCGATAGATATGTTGTACCGGAGTCCCGCGCCGTTCCACGCCAGTCTCTAACATCTGTGGCAAAGATCGATTTCAAAAAAGAACATGGTCCGATCCTGATCATAGCAGGCGGCAACGACAATGTCATCCCCGCTTCATTATGCAAGACTACCTACGAAAAATACAAAGCCAGTTCCTCGGTGACAGACTTCAAAGAATTCCCCGGGCGCAACCACTTTTTACTTGGGCAAAAGAATTGGGAGGAAATTGCCGATCACTGTATGGATTGGATCGCAAGCAAAGGGATATAAGTTCGTAATAAAGTGACAGTCACCTTTAAGGTGACTGTCACTTTATTTAAATGCCCTTCCCAAACGGATCGCGCTCATCCACCAGGATCGTGCCTTCGGACATGACCCACGCTTCACCCGTAATCGTCGGGATGATTCGGTTATCCTGAATCTGGATGCTGCCCTCGAAGATACTACCAACGACGCTTTGCTGTTTCCAGATTTGACCGACTTGCAGTTTGCCGTCGCCGTACAAGCAAGCGAGTTTGGCGCTGGTACCCGTTCCGCAGGGAGAGCGGTCGTAGGCTTTGCCGGGACACAGCACAAAACCTTTGCTATCGGCATCAGGTGTAGATGCGAACAACTCGACGTGGTCGATCTCTGCGCTGTTCGCGCCGGTGATGCCATTTGCAGTCAACTGCTCGCGGACTCGCCACGAGAAATCGGTCAGTGCTTCGAGGTTTTGCATGTTGATTTCTAGTCCGTGGTCGTGGACGAGGAAAAACCAGTTGCCGCCCCAAGCCACATCGCCGTGAACGGTTTTGCCATCGATGGTAACAGGAACATGAGTTAGGTGACGATAAGCAGGGATATTTTGCACCGAAACTTTATTGGGGTACATGTCATTGCGAGGGCGGTGTTCGTCCGCCCGAAGCAATCCCCCTGTCGATTGGGAGGTTGCTTCGGCTTCGCCTCGCAACGACATATCATGCAGAGTTGCTTCCACCACCCCAACGGGAGTTTCAACGCGGATAACTCCAGGTTGTACTTTGCCCATGTATGCCAGTGAAGCGATAAGACCGATCGTGCCATGCCCGCACATGCCGAGGTAGCCGACGTTGTTGAAGTAGATGACTCCGAACTGACAAGTCGGGTCGGCGGGTGGGACGAGGTACGCGCCGACGAGCACGTCTGAGCCGCGGGGTTCGAGCAGGACGGTGCGGCGCAGGTCGTCGTGATCCTTTTTCAGCGTGGATAATTTATCAGCAACGGAACCAGTTCCAAGGTCGAAAGGAAGCGATGGTATTAATCGCGTGGGTTCGCCGCCGGTGTGGGAGTCCAGGAAGGGGATACGAATCATATTATTTCATCCAAACTCGGTGGTCGAGTAGTCCCGCATGTTTTCGCGGGACGTATCGAGACCACCAGTGAGTGGGAGCATTCTTGTCACCTGTTGGTTTCGATACGCGCTTCGCGCTACTCAACCAACGGAGTTTCTAAAAATCTTCTCAAATTCAGCGCGGTCTTCGGCGGTGAGGGTGAGCAGCGGCAAACGCGGACCGCCGACAGGGATGCCGAGCAGTTCGCAGCCGATCTTTACTTTTTGCAAATAGCTGCCACTTTCGACACTGCGCAGGAGGGGCATGAGTTTGTCCATGCGCTTGCGGGCGGAAACGAAGTCGTTGTTGAGCGCGGCTTCGAGCACGTTGTGATGTTGCAGCGGAGCGCAGGAGGCGGCGCCGCCGATCCACGCAGTGGTGCCCCAGAGGAAGTAGTCGAGGGCTTGGTCGTCGGAGCCGCAGATGATCTGATAGCGGTCGCCGTAACGTTCGAGCATGCCATAGACGCGGGACATGTCGCTGGAGGCTTCTTTGATGCCGATGACGTGGTCATATTTGGTGAGACCATCCATCACGTCGAAGCCGACTTCGGTGCCTGCGCGCCAGGGGAAGTTGTACAGCACGATGGGAATTTTGACGGCTTTGGCAACGGCTTCGTAATGCGCGAGCAGTTCGCGCTGGTTGGGACGTGAATACGGTGGGACGGCGACCATCAGCGCGTCGTAGCCCATCTCTTCGGCGATCTGCGAATAGCGGACAACGTCGCGGGTGGCTCCGCTGTTGGTGCCTGCAATGAGCGTGACTCGCCCGTTCACTTTTTCTTTGACGAATTTGAAAATGTCCAGCCGTTCGGCTTCGGTGAAGGCGTAGACTTCGCCCGTGGTGCCGCCTGGGACTAGCCCTGCGATCTTGTTGGCGATCAGGTATTCGATGAGTTGTTCAAGGACGGGGTAGTTGATGCTTTCATCCCCGTTGAAGGGAGTGACGATGGGGGCGTAGATTCCTTTGAGGTGCATTCAGTGCTCCTGTGAGTCGGTGATTCAGTGTCAGGTTTTAAGTACCAAGTTTCAGTTGTCAGATTGAAAGTTGGAAGGTTGTGTCCATTATAAAAGAAAAGACCTGATAGGTCTGTGGAAAGCAAAAGTGTTCAAAAACCGTCCTCGAATATTGCCACGAATTCACGAATGGGAGTCGGCTATTCGAGTATTCGTGTCCATTCGTGGATGGTTACTTCCCCCATTGGAAGTGAGCAAGAGTTTTTTCGAAAAGTTTACGAAAACCTCTTCGAGTAAGCGCTGTAATTTATGAGTGTATGAGCAAACTGTTTAGCATATTCTGCATTGGAAATATAGAATCGCAATTGCAAACCGTTTAAAGAAGAAATTTCAATATATCCATATCGCATTATCGGAAGTTTACGATTATTTTTAAACCTTAAATCAGGTCCTCCATCCCTACGGACATATTGCCATGTGGTATCAACAACGTTTGAATCTTGAGGGGCCGCCTCGTCTTCAATAAACCTTGCAAACACTTCATCTATTATTAAGGATTGATAATTTACAGCACCATATTTCCCGTTTTGAAAAATAAGAATCTGGTCTGGCATAAAAAATAATTGAAACAAATTAGATGATAAAGTAAATGTCCTTATTTGAGTAGTTACAAATGGGGGTTGCTTTTGACGAATAACAACAGGGCGTCTCGAGATTAAGGAACTTGCACCAGCATTCCTCTTCCAATCAAAGGTGGATATTTTGGAGGTCAAAAGCCAAATTCGATTTGACCTTGATAAATCTTCAAGAGAGTTCTGAAGAGTAGCAAATCTTTTAGTTGCACTTTCATCTAATGAGTATCTTAGAGTTGTTATTTGAGCATACTTTTCCTGTTGTGATGTAATCCATGCCACCCATAATCCTAACAACCAAATCAATCCAGCAATTCCAAAGAAAAAAATCCATACAAAATGAATAGCAGTTTGAAAGTTTTGGGCGACTAAACCAAACAAGGCAATTCCACCAGCAATAATAGTTGTAATTACACCAATCAGAAAAGCGTATCTTGGTTGATGTATTCGGGAATTCATCTTGTCAAGTAGTTCTTTACTTGAAGATTCGACCAAGTTACCTACATTTACTTGAGGTTGTTCAGTTTTTCGGAAGTCATCTCCCTCAAAATCATATGACTGAGAAGTTGTCGGGCTGTCAATCAAGTCATTAATTTTTTGGCGATAGTAGACCCCATGACTTCCCATATTTATATATGTCCCACGAGGTCCAGTGGAGAGCCGCGCCCCTCTAACGCCAAATGAAACACCCACTCCCGATTTGGAGAGATTAAGACGAACTGGTCCAAAACGAACACTTTTACGAATGTAAAAACTCATAATTTCCCAATGAAATACTTATAAGAAAATGGTCCTTCGTCCAGCCAGGGTTCAATCCACGGCTTATCATCCCCTTGCGGGACGGCGCGGAGTTTTTGATACAACTCGTCCGCTTCGCGCGGCGGGTTTGTCATTGCTGGAGTGGCAGAGGCTTGCCCTGAGCCTGTCGAAGGGAAAACGCGAAGGGGGCGGGAGGTCATGTCAAAAATGAAACAGGAAGGCTTGCACTGAGTGAAGTCGAAGTGATGAAAAATCCCCGCTTACAGACGCGAGGATTGAATTGTTAGACGGTCTCCAACTGGACAATTTTCAACATCTCAGAAGGTACGCGAGTGCTGAGGTCGAGGATTTCGATTCCGACCACGCGGTTGTTTT
>Ga0268298_10000114_pt1 | contig 101061 bp, 81 predicted proteins | sample WWTPWeurt_MetaG_FD_194462 | JGI IMG/M metagenome (GOLD analysis project Ga0268298, IMG submission 194462) | Activated sludge microbial communities from WWTP in Nijmegen, Gelderland, Netherland - WWTP Weurt | ecosystem: Engineered > WWTP > Aerobic digester > Activated sludge | place...
GGGGTCCGCCACCTCCGTCAGCCAACCGTTGAGATCGGTTTTCAGTTCCGTCCGCTGCCCGTAGGGCGCCACGATCGCCGTCGGGTTCCCCGCGCCGTCCCGTTCGATGGTCGTGGCGTTCCCGTCGCCGTCCGTCACCTTCGACAGGTACCCGTCGGGGGTGTACGTGAAATCGTGGATCAGCGCGCCCGTTTTGGCTCCCAGCGTCTTCAAATGCCGCCCCGCCGCGCTGAACAAATAGACCGCGCCGCCGTCTTCCGACGGAATGTAGAAATCGCCCGTTTTGTAGCCGGGCAGAGGCGGTAACAGCTTCTTGGCGAACCCGTAGCCAAAACCGTTGGCGAGCCCGCGATCGGCGACGACAAGCCGGTCGTCCCCGTCCACCACCACCCCGGTCGGCTTACTGAACAGACCCGCCGTTTGCATGGTCCCGTCCATCACCCGCCGCACGCGGTTGTTGTCGTAATCCGCGATGTACAGGTGGCCCTCCCGGTCCACGGTCACGGCCGTGGGGCGGTTCAACCGCGCCAGCGTCGCCGGTCCGCCGTCCCCCGAGAATCCGCTTTGCCCGTCCCCCGCCACGGTCGTGATAACGCCTTCGACGTCGACCTTGCGGACGCGGTGGTTGTCCGTGTCCGCGATGTACAGGTTCCCCGCCGCGTCCACCGCCACGCCCATGGGATGGTTCAAGTTCGCCTGCGTCGCCGGCCCGTTGTCGCCGGCGTAGGCCCCGTTCCCGTTTCCCGCCACCGTCGTGATGACCCCGTCCGCGTCCACGCGGCGCACGCGGTGGTTGCCCGTGTCGGCGATGTACAGGTTCCCTCCCGCGTCCACGGCCAACCCCATGGGGTAAAGAAGCTTCGCGCCTTCCGCGGGGACGCCGTCCCCGCCGTAGCCCGCGGCCACGGCGTAATAGGCGTCGACAAGCGCAAAGCCGTCCGGCCAGGCGCCCACTTGTTCGGGCGCGTACCCCATGGCCAGAAGGACTTTCCGTAACTTTTCATAATCCGTATCGAAGGGGAAGAACGGTTGCCGCAGAAACGCGTCAAAAGCGTAGGCCATGTCCTGCAACGAAAACACCGTCCAACTAAACGTCTCGTTGTCCGTGATCGTGTAGCCCGCCGCGCCCGGCCAGCCCAGGCGCTTTTGGATCGATCCATGGGCGATCTTGAGAACCTGGTGATTCATCACGTCCGCGACGTAATACTCCTCGGGCCGGACCACGGCCACTCCGGGGATCGGCGGCTGGGGAAGACCCGGCACATAGATCCCTCCCCCCAAAGAACCGAAAAGATAACCAGCGCTCCCGTCCCTTTGAAGCTTCTTCGCGTCCGACAGGCCCTGCAAATAGACGTCGCCCGCTTCGTCCGCCGCCAGCCCGTATCCTTCTTCAAACGAAAAGACGGAGCTTGCGATCCGGCCGATTTCTCCGGCTAAACTCATTGAAATCCCCTGGGTCGTCCGGCGGCGGCCATCCCCCAACAACAACGTTTGGTTGTGGCTTTGATAGGTGTGGTGGGGTTCAATCGCCCAGCCGCCCAGTCCGGCCGACGCCGGCGGCATCGCGTAAACGGGCACCAGGGTCTTCCGCGATTTAAATATTTCCACCGGCGCCGCCGTCAACGCCACGGAGGACGCCCCCCGTTCCCCAAACGCCCGCAACCGGTCGCCCACGCTCATGTACACGGTGTCGTACACGTACGACACCGTCACTTCCGCCGCTTGGTATCCCCGCACGGGCCGACCGTACCGATCCTTCCCGTCCCACACGAACGCCGTCGACTTCGACACCTCCGGCGCGAAACTCCGATTCCATTTCACCCCCGCGACGAGGACCTCCACGTCCACACGCTTCGCCCCGCCCCCCGGCAACACCGCCCCCGTCAACGGGATCTCAATCGTCCGCGCCGCGTTGCGCCCCCACACGCGGTCGCTCTGGTAGACCAACGAGAACGGCGTCCCCGCCACGGGGATCGCTTCCCCCAACGACTGATTTTCACAATCCACCCACGACGCGACCCGTTCCTTGCATGGATTGTCCAACAAACCTTCATCCGGGTTCTTCGGCGCCGCCGCCGCCGTCGGTCCTTCTCCAGGGGCTTCCGCTCCGGGCGGCGGCACCACCGGCCAATTGAAATCGTAGGGCGTCATGTGCTTGATCGGAACCCGCCACAAACTCCGCCCCGCCGCGTAGGTCTCCCCCAACCGGCGCCGCTCCTCATCCGTCACGTCCAGCGCCGTCCGTTTCGCCTCGTCCGCCGGCGCCCCGCTCCCGTCCACGTCCAAATCCGCCAGCCCGCCCGTCACGCCCAACACCTTCACGATCCGCCCGTTGTCCGACGCCACCCACGCCCCTTTTTCACGGTCGTAATAGCCCGACGGCACCGTTTCGCCAATGGGGAAATTCAAGAAATTATCCACGTACACATACACCGGTTGCGTGAATTCCACGTTCGACGTCCCCGCCTCGTCCGCGCTCAGTTCCACCGCGTAGGTGTACCCCGTCGTCGGCGGCAGTTCTCCCGGCATGGCCGCCGGGCCGTTGTCCCCCACGGTGTATTCGGTCGCGCGAATGTTCAGTTCCATCATCGGCTGCGGAGGAAGAGGAAATTGGTTAACGAACGCTCCCACGTTCGGCGGAAAATAGAGAGCGGCCCGCCGCGTTCCCCGCCCATCGGTGACCGCGCTTCCCTGGGCGATCGAGGATTCCGGCGTTCCGAAGAACACCGTCGTCACCGCGCCGTCCACCGGGATCATCACCGCGTCCTCCACCACCGACCAATCCCGCCAGTTCGCCTGCACTTTCCGCTGCACCGACAAAAACCCTTCTTTGGCGAGCGTCAGCGTCAGCAGGCTTCCGCCGTTCACCGCCAAGTCGTACCCCCCGTCCGCCCGGCTCTTCGTCGCTCCAAACTCCGGATGGTTCAACACCGTCACGGTCACCCCGGTCAACGGCCCCCCGTCCCGCTTCAGCACACGACCCCGAACCACCGCCGCGTGCTCCGGCCGGAACGTGGTGGAGGAAACGCCGGTTTGGATGGGGTTCGCCCCCATATATAGGAATGCCGTGGTTTGCGCCAGGTCCGTCGCCACCGTCGGGTCGATGGGCGGCGCCACCGTGACCGGGTCCGGCGGCAGGGTCGGGTCCACGGGGGTCAAGTCCACGGTCACCACCGTCTCGTCCCAGGCCGTCAGAGCACCGTCCGTCGCCGTCAGCCGCAGGGTGTACACCCCGCCCGTGGAAAACTGAACCGTCGTCCCCGCGCTCGCCGCGTTGGCAAAAGTCACCCCCGCCCCCGCGGCCGTCCACGCCACCGTCAAAGCCCCCCCCACAGGCAACCCGTCGTCCGTGGCCGTCCCGTTCAAGGTCGCGTTCGTCGCCGTCACCCGCTGGTCCGCCCCGGCGTTCACCGCCGGCGCCGTGTTGGCGGCCCGGGCCGTCACGTCCACCGTGTCCGGCCCGCTCGTCAACGACCCGTCCGACACCACCAGCCGCACCTTATAGATCCCCGCCCGGTCCGCCGTAAAGATCGGCGTCGCCGTGTCCGCCCCCGTCAACGTCGCCGTGCTTCCGGCCGGACGCTCTTGAAAGTCCCATACATAAGTCAGCGGCGTCCCCTCCGCGTCGCTCGACCCGCTGCCGTCCAAGGCCACCACGTCCCCCACCGTCACCGTCACCGCCGCCCCCGCCTCCGCCACCGGCGCCGTGTTCGTGTTCGCCCCAAAATTCACCGCCGCCGTCGTCTCGTTCCCCGCCCCGTCCGTCACCCGCGCTTCCAGCCGATGGGCTCCCCCCGCCACCGCCAGCGCCGCCTGGAATTTCCCGGACAACACGGCCGAAGTCGGCCCCGTGAAAAGATTTCGCACGTCCACGCCGTCCAGCGTGATCGCCACGCCCCCCGGCCCCACCCCCGAACGGTCGTCCCCCACCCGCAACACCGCCACGACCGTCCCGGTCGACGCGCTCCCGGCGGCGGGGCTTTCCCAGGCCGCCGTGGGTTTCACATCGTCAAAACCAAAAACCCGCACCCCGGCGCTGTCCGCGCCGCGCCTCTCGAAACGGACCGAGACATCGTTCAACCCATTCAATCGAACCGGCGCCCCCTCCTCCGGCGTGCGCGGCGGAAGCCGCCGATCGTTCAGTTCCATGCGCGGGGGCGCTTCGCGCCCTTCCACCGTCGTCTGAACGCGCCACTTCCCCTTGGGGTTCAACACCGAAAACCGATCCTGAAACTCTTCCCCCCCACGCCCCCGCCGATCGGCCCGAGGGGCTCCCCGCTCATAGGATTTTTCAAAAACGGTAAACTCGCCCCCCCGCGCGGGAACCGCCGCCATCGACAGTTGGAGCCCCGCCAAAAACACAGCCATCGGGGCGCGCCAGACGGATTTTTGGTTTGAGGAAATTTTTGTGAGGTTTTTCATGGACAGGCCTTCTTTATAATCACAACGGATAAAAACGATGGGGATATTATAGAACGGTTCTTGGAGGTCTCCCCCGGACGCCGGTCCTGGTCCGGCGTTTTGCGGGGAGTTTCGGGAGGCCCCGGCATTTCCTCTTCGGAAAAACAAAAAAGACAAATTCTTTAAGTATTGAAACGGAGTTGTAAATTATTCGCCTTCATCTTGACAGGGTTTAAGAGGGGTCCGCTTTCGCGCGCGCAAAACCGATCCCCAGCGCGGCCGAAGCCGAGAGGGCGCAGGCCACGGCGAACAGGTCCCCCCAACGGGCGTAGGGCGTGCGGTGGGTCAGCGGGGCCACCGCCCCGTCGAGCACCGCCGGGGCCAACAGAGGCGTGCGGCCGACGATTTCCCCCCGGGGAGAGACGAAGGCCGAAATCCCCGTGTTGGCGGCGCGCACGAGCCAGCGGCCGTTTTCCACCGCCCGAAACACCGTCGCCGCCAAATGTTGCTCCGGGGCGGCCGTGTCGCGGTACCACCCGTCGTTGGTGACATTCACCAGGATCGCGGCACCCGCCCGCACGCTCTCCCGGCTCAGCGCCGGGAACAACCCCTCGAAACAAATGCTCACCCCGAGGGGCGCCGGCCCCGGCAGGGGCTCGGCGGAGGCGCCCGCGTCAAAGGTCCCCAACGCGTTGAGAACCGAAAAGAGCCTTCCCAAAACCGATCGAAAAGGGACGTATTCCCCAAAAGGAACCAAGTGCCTCTTGCGATAAACCCCGGCGGTTTCCCCCTGTCCGGATACCAAGAAAACCGCATTATAGTCCCCGTCGCCGCGCGTGGGCGCGCCCACCAACAAGGGGATACCCCCTTCGCGGGCGAGGCCCGCCACCCAGTCGACCACCCGGCCGTCGTTGGGGTACCACCCCGGCACCGAGGTTTCGGGCCACACCACCAAATCCCGTTTTTGCCCCAACGCCGCCCGCGTTCCCCGGGAGTACCCGTCCAGGATCTCCTGGACGTAGGCCTCATCCCATTTCTTGTACTGATCGATGTTGCCCTGAACCACCGCCACGCGGACGGCCCCGGGCTCGGCCGGGGTGCGCCGCCACAGGAAAACGCTGGTCGCGGTCAGGCCCACCAGGGCCAGGGTCCCCGCGGCGAAGGGTTTCCATCGGCGCGGTTTTTTAAGAAATATTTCCACCCCGGCGGCCAGGGTCGCGTTGAACAGGATCACCAAAAATGAAACGGCGTACACGCCGCCCCATTGGGCCAGGGACAAATGTTTGGGGACGTTCCATTGGCTGTGCGCGACCAACAGCCAGGGGAATCCCGTCGCGACGTGGGACCGCAGATACTCCGTGGTCACCCAGGCCGCCGCCAAAACAAAGGGCCGCGCCCCCCTTCCGACAGACAATCGCGACGCCAAGGCCGCGAAGAGGGCCCAATAGACCGCCAGATACCCGGACAAGGCCGCCAGCGCCAAAAGGGCCACGGGCGCCGAGGTTCCTCCCCAACGGCAGGTGGGATAGATCCAATACAGAGAGGCCGCGTGGTGGAGTAAACCGCCCGCAAAACCCCAGAGGACGGCCGATGAGAAGGAAAGGCGAGGGAGAGAAAGGAGAAGGGGGACCAGGGCCACCCACGCCAGGGACGAAAGGTTAAACCCGGGGAAACACAAAACCAGCAACACCCCCGAAAACAGGGGGCCCAGACGCGGAAGGACGGATTTCAGATTGATCGAAGCGCCGCGGCCATGCGTTCAACCGCCGCGGCCGCTTCCTTGCCGCTGACTTTTTGGGTTTTTTTGTAGAGCCGCGCCGCGCATTTCACATGCCCGGCCCGCAGAAGGGCGACATAATGATGGTCCGTCACGGGCTCTCCGACCGCCGGATAAAGCCCCGCCACGCGCAGGCGGTGCACCCGGTTGAAGCGCCGATCCAAGAGGACCACCACGACCATCGTGGCGATGACGATGGCCAAGCCGGCGCCAACCCAAAACCCCATCCAAAAACCCGGTTCGATTATTTGCCGCAGCATTTTTTGTACTTCTTTCCGCTGCCGCAGGGGCAGGCGTCGTTCCGTCCAATTTTTTTCACGTCGGGCAGTTCGGCCACGGCGGCCCCCGGACGGTCTCCGGCCGGGCGGGCGGCCTGCGCCGTGCGGATGAGGGGCGCGGCCGGGGCCGGGCGCGGCGCCGCGCCCGTGATGATTTCGGGCGCCTCGGGTTTTTCCGCCGTCATGGCCCGCTCTTCCTCGGCGGCCTCATCGGCCGGGGCGGCCTCGATGCGGAAGAGGAACTCCAAGGTCTCTTCCCGGATCCGCTGCATCATCGCCTCGAAGAGATTGTAGCCTTCCTTTTGGAATTCGATCAACGGGTCTTTTTGGCCGTAGGCCCTCAAAAAGATTCCCTTCCGCAGTTGTTCCAAATACGTCAGGTGCTCCACCCAGGCCGTGTCCATGACTTGAAGAAGGACCATGCGCCCCAAGCGTTGGAAACTCTCGTCGCCCAGCTGTTCACGCCGCCGGACGAAAGCGGACGACAGCGCCTCCTTCAGATTCTCCTGCAATTCCCCGACGTTGGCCGGGCGGTCCTTTTCGGGATCTAAACGGATTTCGAAACTTCGAAGCAGCCAGGCGCCCAGGCTTTGCAGGTCCCATTCTTCGGGGTGCGCCTTTTCGGGCGCCCAAAGGGTCAACTTCTCCTCCAGAGACTCCCGGGCCATGCGGTCGAAAAGGGCCGACTGGTCCTCGCCCTCCAGGACGGCGTTCCGCAACCGGTAAATGGCCTCCCGCTGCTTGTTCATCACGTTGTCGAAATCGAGGAGCTGTTTTCGAATGTCGAAGTTCATGGCCTCGACCTTGCTCTGCGCGTGGGCGATGGCCCGGTTGATGATGCCCGCCTCGATGCTTTCCCCCTCTTGCATGCCGACGCGGCCCATCCAATGCTGGACGCGTTCGGTGTTGCCGAAGAGGCGCATGAGTTCGTCGTCGAGGGCGAGATAGAAGCGGGAGGACCCCGGGTCGCCCTGACGGCCGGCCCGGCCGCGCAACTGGTTGTCGATCCGGCGCGACTCATGCCGTTCGGTCCCGAGAATGTGCAAGCCCCCGCGGCGCTCCCGCGAAAGCATGTCGGGCTCAAAAAGGGATTCCCAAATCGCCCGGTGCAACTCGCGCCGGTCGTCGGTGTGGGCGGGGTCGGTCGAACCGTGAACCTTGCCCCAGAGCTCTTCGCGGCCGGCGGGCGGGGCGGTCACCCCCGCTTTTTCCGGAAACGCGGGGTCATCCAAAAAGCGGTTCAGGACCGCGACGACGTCCCGTTCCTTGGCTTTTTCCCAGGCCTCGGCCTTGATCCCGAGGGCGTCGAGGATCGCTTGATCGACCGGGCGGGGTTTCTTGGCGAATTTCTCAAAACCGTAAAGGTTGAAATCCCCCAGGGCGAAAAACACCGACCCTGTTTTAACCCGTTCGGCGTCGGCCGGGTCCGGGGGCGTGCCCCCCAAAATGATGTCGGTGCCGCGACCCGCCATGTTGGTGGCGATGGTGACGGCCCCCTTGCGCCCGGCCTGGGCGATGATCTGGGCTTCCTGCTCGTGGTATTTGGCGTTCAAAACGCTGTGGGGAACGCCCTTTTGACGGAGGGCGGCGGAAAGCCGCTCCGATTTCTCGATGGACCGCGTTCCAACCAGGATCGGTTGCCCGCGCCGCCAGCAATCTTCCACTTCGTCGATGATGGCGCTGACCTTTTCCCGCTCGCTGCGGTAAACGCGGTCGGCGTGGTCCAACCGGGTGACCGACCGGTTGGGCGGGATGGACACCACGTCCAGCTTGTAAATTTCCCAAAATTCCTTGGCCTCGGTCATGGCCGTGCCCGTCATGCCCGCCAATTTCTTGAACAACTTGAAAAAGTTTTGGAACGTGATGGTGGCGAGGGTCTGGTTCTCCTCGGCGACGCGAATGCCTTCCCTGGCCTCCACCGCCTGGTGCAGTCCGTCCGACCAGCGGCGGCCCGGCATCAAGCGGCCGGTGAATTCATCGACGATGACCACCTCGCCGTCCTTCACGACGTAGTCCACGTCTTTCTGATAAAGCTTGTGGGCGCGAATGGCCTGCGTGATGTGGTGCACCCATTCGCCCGAAATATCGTCGTAGAGGCTGCGCACGCCGAGGAGGTGTTCGCATTTCACGGTCCCCTGCTCCGTCAAGATCGCGCTGTGGGCTTTTTCATCGACGATGTAATCGAAGCCGACGCCCAAATCGATGCCCTTGTACTTGGCCGCGATCTCCTCCGACTCGGTGATCATCCGGCCCTTGAGCTGGGGAATCAGGCGGTTGACGATTTGGTAGCGCTGGCTGGACGCCTCGCCGGGGCCGGAAATGATGAGGGGCGTGCGGGCTTCGTCGACGAGGATCGAATCGACCTCGTCGACGATCGCGAAATTGAAGGGGCGGAGCACCCGGTGGCGGGCGTCGCGCACCAGGTTGTCGCGCAAGTAATCGAACCCCAGCTCGTTGTTGGTGACGTAGGTGACGTCGGAAGCGTAGGACCGGCGGCGGTCGTCGTTGCGCATGTCGTGCTGGACGTGGCCGACCGTCAAGCCGAGGAATTCGTAGACCGGGCCCATCCACTGGCGGTCGCGCTTGGCGAGGTAGTCGTTCACCGTGACCACGTGCACGCCCCGGCCGGCGAGCGCGTTCAAATAGACGGGCAGCGTGGCGACGAGGGTTTTGCCCTCGCCCGTTTTCATCTCGGAAATTTTTCCCTGGTGGAGGACGATGCCGCCGATGATCTGCACGTCGTAGGGGCGCAACCCGATGGCCCGTTTGGCCGCTTCGCGGGCGACGGCGAAGGCCTCGGGCAAAAGGTCGTCCAGCGTTTCCCCCCGCGCCAAACGCTCGCGGAATTCGGGCGTCTTGGCCTTGAGCGCGGCGTCGTCGAGGGCCTCGGTCTCCGCCGCCCGGGCGTTGACCAACTCCACCAGCGGCGCGATGGTTTTGAGCGTTCGCTGGTTCTGGGTTCCAATGAAGAGTTTAAGGATGGATTGAATCATGAGCGCGATATTTTAGCAGATGCCCACCCTTCTTTCGCGAGCAAACGTCGTTTCGTCCCCACGCCCCCAGGCCCCGAATACCCCCCCATCCCCCCGTCCGATCGGACCACCCGGTGGCAGGGCACGACCGGCGCGAAAGGGTTGGCCCCCAGGGCGGTGCCCACGGCCCGCGCCGCGCCGGGGCGGCCGATCCGCGCGGCGAGCCAGCCGTAGGTGCGCACTTCCCCGGCGGGGATCTCGGCGCAGGCTTTCCAAACGGCCTGGTAAAACGCGGGGTGGGAGCGCATCGCGTCCGTGATTTTTTTAGGCAGAGGCATGGGGGTCTCCTTGAAAAATGATTTTGTCGCGGCGGGAGCGGTGAAAACCCACGGCGAAACGGTGCGCCTCGTCCCGGGCGTGCTGGAGAATTTGCAGGGCCGGCGAATCTTTGGGCAGGCGCACCGGCTCGGTCCGGTCCGGCAAAAACACCTCCTCGTCCCGTTTCGCCAGGGACGCCAGGGGCACCGGGCGCGCCGTCACCCCCGACAGGGCCCGCCGGGCCGCGTTCAACTGGCCCGGGCCCCCGTCGATCAAAATCAAGTCGGGCCAGGCAGCGCCCTCGTCGCGGACCCGGCGGTAGCGGCGGGCCACCACCTCGGCCATGGATTTGAAGTCGTCCACCCCCGCCACGGTGTTGATCTTGAATTTCCGGTAATGGCTCTTCAACGGACGGCCGTTTTCGAACACCACCATCGACGCCACGGTCGCCGCGCCCTGCGCGTGGGAAATATCGAAGCACTCGATGCGCGCGGGGGGTCGGGGCAGGCCCAGGGCGGCCTGGAGGGCTTGCAGGGCCTGGCTGGTTTGCAGGCGCCCCCGCACGTCCTCCTCGCGCAGCGCGCGGAACGTGACGCGCTCGTTCATGTGGTCCAGGGCCGCCAGGTTGTCCCGCAGGCGCGCGGCGGCCTCGAATTCCATGCGGCGGGACGCCGCCCGCATCGCCCCCTGCCAAGCCCGGCGGAGCGGCGCGTTTTTCCCCTCGAAAAAAAGCCGCGCCTGCGCCACCGACCGCGCGTAGTCGGCCTTGCCGATCCGCCCGAGGCACGGCGCCGGGCATTGCCGCGTGTGAAGATAGAGGCAGGAGCGGACCTCGTCGTAGTCCCGCGGGCGGCCTTCGTGAATCTCCAAATCGCAGGGCCGCAAAGGGAACAACCGGGTCTTCCACACCCAATCCAACAGGCCCCGCACGCCGCGGACGTTGGGGTAGGGCCCGTAATACAACGCGCCGTCCCGCAAACGCCGACGGGTCCAACGCAACCGGGGAAAATCCTCACCGACCGTCAACTTCACAAAAGGGTAGGACTTCCCGTCCTTCCACATGGTGTTGTACAGGGGCTGGTGGCGCTGAATGAGGCGCTGTTCCACCACCAGGGCTTCGCGCTCGCTCTGGGTGGCGATGTAATCGATGTGGCGCACCTCGGCCATGAGGGCGCGGATTTTGGGTTCGAGGTCCGACCGGAAGTAATTCGCGACCCGTTTTCGCAGGTCGATCGCCTTGCCGACGTAAACGATGCGCGCGGCCGCGTCGCGCATCAAATACACCCCCGGCCGGTGGGGCAGGCGGTCCGGCGAACGGGCGAAGGCGTCGGTCACGCGCGACGGAACAAACCCGTCAAATGAACGCTCTCCTCGGACCGGAGGAGACGGGCCAGGGCGAAATACAGGGCGGCGCCGCCGGCCACGGCCACCGTCACGCGCAGCGCCAGGGGGCCGAAACCCCACCGGGTCCAGGCCCAGGCGGCCAAGCCCATGAAAAGGGAGGCCGCCGCCGCGCGAGCCAAGGACAGGGCCAATCGACGCCCTCCCAATAAGCCCAAACGCCGGCGCAACAACCAAAAGAGGAGCGCGGCGTTGACGACCGACGCGATCGCCGTGGCGAAGGCCAGACCCCCCACCCCCCAGGGCCCCATCAACATCAGGTTGCCGGCGATGTTCACGCCCATGCTGATGTTGGCCACCCGAACCGGCGTCCGGGTGTCTTTCATGGCGTAAAAAGCGCTCGCCAAGACTTTCACCGCCGCGTAGGCCGGCAGACCCAGGGCGTAACCGGCGAGGGCGGAGGCGGTGAGCGCGGTGGCCCGCGGCGTGAACCGGCCGTGTTCAAAAAGGATTTGGACGATGGGCGTGCCCAAAGCGATCAACCCGACCATGGCCGGCACCACGGTGAAAAAAACCAGCCGCAGGGAGAGGTTCAAGGTCTCTTTCGTTTCCCGCGCGTCGCCCCGGGCAAGACTGGCCGACAACGACGGCAAGGCCGCCGTGGACATGGCGATGCCGAACAGGGCCAAGGGCAATTGCATCAACCGGTTGGAGTTGTAAAGGGCCGTCACCGAGCCTTCCATCAGGAAACTGGCGCAGAGCGTGTCGATGAAAGCGCTGATTTGATCCACCGACAACCCCCACACCGCCGGCAAAAGGGCCAACCCCACCCGCCGGACCTCGGGGTGCCGGGGTTCCCAATGCCAGCGCAGGGGCATTTTCTCCCGGTGCAGAAGGGGGAGCAACACGGCGAAGTGCAGGACGCCGCCCACCAAAGCGCTCACGGCCAATCCGTCCAGGGGATTGGTCCAAAGCTTGAAGAGGAAAAAGATGAAGGCGATTTCCGCCACCGACAACATGGCGGGCGCCAGCGCCGGCACGAAGAAATGCCCGAGGGCGTTCAACGCCCCCGAAGAGACGGCCGCCAGGCAGACAAAAAGGACAAAGGGGAACATCACCCGGGTGAGTCGGACCGTCAAATCGAATTTCTCGGGGTCCGTCCGAAAACCCCAGGCCACCACCCCGACCAACTGGGGGGCGAACACGATCCCCAGGATCACCAATCCCGTGAGCAACAAACCCAGGGTGGAAAAAAGGGTTTGGAAAAATCGACGCGCCTCCCCCCCCTCGCCGGTCTCCAGCCGGTGGGTAAAGAGAGGAACGAAAGCCGCGGTGAGAGGGCCCTCCCCCAAGAGGCGCCGCAGAAGGTTGGGAATGCGGAACGCGGCGTAGAAGGCGTCGGTGAGCCCCCCGCCGCCGAAGGCGGCCGCCACCAGCGCGTCCCGGACGTAGCCCAGCACACGCGACAACAACGTCGCGAAGGACACCGTGCCCGCCTGACGAAGGATTTTGGGCGGCGTCACGAACCGCCCCTCCGATGCGCATTCTTCAATTGACGACCCCGTTCCGAAAAAGTTAAACTTTCGCCCTATGGCAAAGCTGAAAACCGGACGTCACACGTCCTCTCTTAAAGAAGTGCGTAAAGCGAACCGCCGTCGTTGGGCGAACGTTGCGGCCAAAACCGTGACGCGGGATCTGACCAAGCAGCTCCGGGCCGCCATCGCGGCCAAGGACGCCGCCCAGGTGAAGACCCTTTTGCCCAAGGCGATGTCCTCGTGGAAGAAGATGGGCAACCGTCACACCGTCCACCCGGCCAACGCGGCCCGCAAGATCGCCCGGCTCTCCGTCGCGGCGCGCAAAGTCCTCTCCGCTTAATCGGACAACTCGGACTTCGTCAGGGACAGCACCAAGCGCGTTAAATCCGCGTCGGGATCGCTGCGCCCCGTCTTCAGGACGTGGTCCGCTTCGACCAGCGCGTCCGTGGCGCCGAGGAGTTCGTCCCAGGACCACCGCGACACCGCCGCCCGCAGGTCCCGCTGCACATCGAGGGATTTGACCCGCAGGGTTTCAAAAATGGCCCGGTCGTCCCCTTTTTTCTCCAGGAACAACGCTTTCGCCATCCAAATTTTCTGAACGGCCCGCACCACCTGGGGCAACATCCCCTCCACCGAATCCCCCCGCTCCTTTTGCGCGGTCAAGACCCCGAGGGATTTTTTGCGGTCGCGCCGCCACAGGGCGCGCTCCCACTCCATAAATTGGAAACTCACCCGCTCGCCGCGCAGGGCCCCGACGTCTTCGACGGAGATGGCGGGCCGGTCCTTGACGTAGAGGGCCAATTTCCCGATTTCCTGGTAGAGATCGGGCAAGGACGGGCCCACGGCGTCCAACAGGGCGTCCGCGGCCGCGCGGTCCATGCGTTTTTTGAAGCGCCCGGCCCGGTCGGCCACCCACTGGGGCAATTGGTTTTCAAAGGGAGGCCAAAACACCGCCACGGCCCCGGCCCCTTTCACGGCCTGGACCAAAACCGTCCGCTGATCGGGCCGTTCGTCCCACAGCAGGACCAGGCAATTGCTGGCGGGAAGGCCGTCGACCCCGTCGGCCAGTCGGTTCATGTCCGCCGTGCCGAGCCCGTCCGCCCGCCGGACGGCGACCATCCGCCGACCGCCGAAAAACGGCAACGTCGCCGCCGCCGACAGGATTTTCCCGGCGTCGGCTTCGTTGCCGTCGAACAAATCCAGGTTCATGACCCCGTCCGCGCCCAAAAACGCCGTTTTGAGTCTTTCGAAAGTCTCATCGCGGGCGAGGGTGTCGGGCCCGGCGAAAAGGTAAACCCGGTGGAAGTCCCCCTTGTCCCAGCCGCGCGCCAGGGCGCCGGCGTCGGCGTCGGTTTTAAAAGCCATCACAGGGTCAATACGGCGGCGGGGAAGGAACGTCCGTTTCTTCCGGGGGCGCGGGAACCGGGGAGGACGCGTCCGGGGCGGGAATGGTTTTCTCGGGCACTTTGCGGGCGCTCGCCCCCGTGACCGATCCGAACCCCTCCAGGGTCCGCTTCACGATGTCCCGGGCGAACAAATCCCACAGGCGTTCGCGGGCTTCCTCTTCGGTCAACCCGGCGGGTTGGGTCTCCACCACGTAAATGTAATCCCCCTCCAAACGCTTTTCCTCCCAGAGAATGCGTTTTTCCACCCGATCGAGGAACCGCACGTCCATGATCACCCACAGGCGGTATTCCAGAGGTTGGTTGGCGGCGTCGTAGGTCGTGACTTGGCGGATGTAATTGACGATTTCCCCCTCCACGATGCCGTCGGCCGTGGCTTCGGTGCTCACGTAGGGCAACCGGCCGTCGCGGATGAATTCCTGCTCCACGCGCAGGCGCAGTTTGTCCTCGAGACCGAAAAACTGGGTCCGGTTTTGGAAGGGCCGTAAACTCACCCGCTGAATGTGCGGGGGCAGCGTGATGTTCGCCCCGCCCGAATAACCGGCCATCTCCCCGCATCCCGCGAGGGCCCACCCGGCCGCCACCGCCCACACGCCGACGGATCTTTTCATTTGTCGCCTCCGTTTCCGTTGATGGGGGCCGTCACAAAGCTCACCATGCGGCCCGGTACGTGGATCTCTTTGATGACTTTTTGCGATTGGAGGGACTCCCGTATTTTCGGCAAGGCCCGTGCCGCGGCCAGCACCTCGGCCGGGGGCGCGTTCACGGCCACCGTCAAACGGTCCTTCAATTTTCCATTGATCTGCACGGGGATCTCCACGCGGTCTTCCGTGACCAAAGACGGGTCGTGCCGGGGCCAGGGCGCGAGCGACGCGAGGCTCTTCTTCCCCAGGCGTTCCCACATTTCCTCCGCCAGGTGCGGCGCGAAGGGGCAAAGCAGCAACGCCAGGGTTTCCCGATCCGCCGCCGTCGCGCCGCCCGCGAGGGCGTTCACGTACTCCATGAGCGCGGAAATCGCCGTGTTGAATTTGAAGTTCTCCACCCGTTCCGTCACCGCCCGGATGGTGCGGTGGCGCAGGCGCGCGTGGGGGTCCCCCGCCGCCGTCGCCGCGTCCAGCGCCCGCCACGCTTTTTGAAGAAAGCGGGTCACGCCTTCCACCGTGCGCATGTCCCAGGGCTTTTCCGCTTCGAAATCGCCCATGAACATTTCGTAAAGGCGCATGGCGTCCGCGCCGTGTGGACCGATGACATCGTCGGGGCTGATGACGTTCTTTTTGGATTTGGACATCTTTTCCTTCAGTTCCGTCAGAACCTCGCCCGTGGCTTTCAACTTGGGCGCGGCCCCCGCGAAATCGATCTCGTCATAGCCGTGGTAGGCGCCCAGGGCGTCCCGGTAACTGTAGGAGAGAATCATGCCCTGGTGCCGCAGCTTTTGGAAGGGCTCCTTCGTCGAAACAAGACCCAGATCAAACAGCACTTTGTGCCAAAACCGGGAATACAACAGGTGCAGCACGGCGTGCTCCGCGCCGCCGACGTAGAGGTCCACGCCCGTCGTTCCCATCCAAAAACGCTCCGCCGCCGCCGACCAGGCGGCTTGCGCGTTGCGGGGATCGAGGTAACGGAGGTAGTACCAGCAGGAGCCCGCCCACTGGGGCATGGTGTTCGTTTCCCGACGGGCCGCGGCGCCGCAGGTCGGGCAGGTGGTTTGGACCCAACTTTCGACCGCGGCCAAGGGGGATTCGCCCGTGCCCGTCGGCTCGTATTTTTGCACCTCGGGCAGGCGCACCGGCAGTTGGTCTTCCGGCACCGGCACCGCGCCGCAACGCGCGCAATGCACGATGGGGATGGGCTCGCCCCAATAACGTTGCCGCGAGAACACCCAATCCCGCAAACGGTAATTGACCGCGGCCCGCCCGGCGCCGCGTTCCGCCAACCAGGCCGTCATTTTTCTTATAAACTCCGCCGTCGTCAAACCGTCGAAGGCCCCGCTGTTCACGGCGACGCCTTCGATGTCAAAAGCTTCCTTCATTGTTTCCGGAAGCGGGGGACCGGCCCTCGCCGGAGCCACAACCACTCGGATCGGGATCTCAAATTTTCTGGCGAACTCGAAATCCCGTTGATCGTGGGCCGGCACCGCCATGATGGCCCCCGTGCCGTAGCTGATCAAAACATAGTCGGCCACCCAGACGGGGATCTTTTCCCCGTTCACGGGGTTCGTCACCGTTCCGCCCGTGAACACCCCCGTTTTGTCCTTGGCCAAGTCGGTGCGCTCCAAATCGGACTTGTGGCGCGCCGCCTGGCGGTAGGCGTCGACCGCGGTTTTCCGGTCGGGGGTCGTGAAGGCGTCCACATCGGGGTGCTCGGGGGCCAACACCATGTAGGTGGCCCCGAAGAGCGTGTCCGGACGGGTGGTGAATACCGTCATCGCTTTACCCACGGCGGCGGTCGGCGAGGCCCCCGTGAATTTCACTTCGGCCCCTTCGGAGCGCCCGATCCAGTTCCGTTGCATGGCCAAGGTGGACTCGGGCCAATCCAAACCTGCCAAGTCGCTCAACAGACGGTCGGCGTAGGCCGTGATTTTCAAAATCCATTGGCGCAGATTCCGTCGTTCGACGGCCGTGCCGCAACGCTCGCAGGCCCCTTGGTGCACCTCTTCGTTGGCGAGGCCGGTTTTGCACGACGGGCAAAAGTTGATGGGCGCGACGCCTTCAACGGCCAATCCCCTTTTAAAAAGTTGGAGGAAGATCCACTGGGTCCATTGGTAATAGGCGGGGTCGGTGGTGTCGATTTCCCGGTCCCAGTCGTAGGAGAAACCCAGCGCTTTGATTTGCCGTCGGAAGTTGGTCACGTTGGCCTGGGTCACGGCGCGGGGGTGTTGGCCCGTGGCGATGGCGTGGTTCTCGGCGGGCAGCCCGAAGGCGTCCCAACCCATGGGGTGAAGCACGTTGAAGCCCTGCATGCGTTTGAGGCGGGAAAGGATGTCCGTGGCGGTGTAACCCTCGGGGTGGCCCACGTGAAGCCCCGCGGCCGACGGGTAGGGGAACATGTCCAAAATGTAGAGCTTCGGTTTGGCCGGGTCTTCGGCGGCGCGGAAGGCGCGGGACTCCTCCCAACGGCGCTGCCATTTGGGCTCGATGGTCTTCGGATCAAAAGGTTCGGTCATTGTCTCACCAGACGCATTAGCATTTCCCGGTTGCCCTCGGGCCCCAGCACCGGGCAGTCGATGTCGCCCCGCACGGCGAATCCCGCCGCCAACGCCCGGGCCGTCGTTTCCCGCCGCACGCGTTCCCGCACCGCCGGGTCCCGCACCACCCCTTTGGGGGCGTCTTTCGGCCCCGCTTCGAACTGGGGCTTGACCAGGACGATGAACTCCGTGCCCGCGTCGAACAGGGCCGCCAGGGCCGGCAGCACTTTTTCCAGGGAGATGAACGAGACGTCCACCGTCACCAGCCCCGCCCGATCGCCCTCCGCGAAGGCGTCGACGTCCGCCCGGGACAATTTCAGCGCGTGGCACTTTTCGCGGTTGACCACGCGGGGGTCGTTGCGCAGCTTCCAATGCAGTTGGCCGTGCCCCACGTCCACGGCCAAGACTTTTTTCGCCCCGGCTTGAAGCAAACAATCGGTGAACCCGCCGGTCGACGCGCCGATGTCGACGCACACCCGGCCCTTCGGATCGACGCCGAAGGCGTCGAGGGCGGCCCGCATTTTCAACCCGCCCCGGGACACGTAGGGCAAATCCCCGATCAACTCCAGGGGTTGGTCCGTCGCCACTTTCTCCCCGGGTTTCAGTTTTTTCACGCCCGGGGCCCGGATTTTTCCAGCCAGGATCAACGCCTGCGCCCGGGCTCCGGTCTCCGCCAAGCCCCGTTGAACCAACAATTGGTCCAGCCGAATTTTTTCCAGGTTCGTTTACTTAACCGCCAACCGCTGCCGGTGCAATTCCTTGACCCGCTCCGCGATTTTCGCGGCGGAGAGGCCCACCTTGTCGCGCAGTTTGGCCTGGGTGCCGTGCTCGACGAAACTGTCCGGCAGGGCGATGGTCCGCACGGGGACATTGTCCCCCTCGAGGGCCTCGCGCACGGCGTCGCCGAACCCGCCGATGAAGGTGTTTTCCTCCACGGTGATCAAAAGCGGCGACCGGCGCGCGGTCTCCAAAATGAAATCCCGATCGATGGGCTTGGCGAAGCGCGCGTTGACCACCCCGACGCGCAGCCCTTCGCGGTCCAACTGCTCGGCCGCCTCCAAACAAGACTGGACGGGCTGGCCAAAGGCCAACAGGGTGGCGTCGGCGCCCTCCCGCAGGACCTCCCCTTTGCCGATGGGCAAAAGCTTTTGGGTGTTGTCCATGGGCACGCCCACGCCCGCGCCCCGGGGGTAACGGATGACGGAGGGGCCCGGCATATTCAAGGCCGTCTTCAGCATGTGTTGAAGCTCGTTCTCGTCCTTGGGCGCCATGATCGTGAGGTGGGGCATCATGCGCGTGTAAGAAATGTCGTAGGCCCCGTGGTGCGTGGGGCCGTCGTCGCCCACCAGGCCGGCCCGGTCCAAGCAGAACACCACCGGCAGTTTTTGCAGGCAGACGTCGTGGATCATTTGGTCGTAGCCGCGTTGAAGGAAACTGGAATAAATGGCCACCACGGGCTTCACCCCCCCGCAGGCCAGACCGGCGGCGAAGGTCACCGCGTGCTGTTCGCCCAGTCCCACGTCGTAGAATCGCTTGGGCAGTTCTTTGCGGAACACATCCAACCCCGTGCCTTCGGGCATGGCGGCCGTGATGGCCACGATCTTGGTGTCTTCCTTGGCGAGCTTGACCAACGTCTCCCCGAACACCTGGGTGTAGGAGGGAGCCCCCGGGGATCCTTTCATCATCTCGCCCGTTTCCGGATTGAAACGCGTGACCCCGTGGTACTTGATGGGCTCGGCTTCCGCCTTTTCGTAGCCGCGCCCCTTCTTCGTGACCACGTGCAACACGTGGGGGCCCTTCAATTGTTTCACGGCTTTCAACACTTCAATCAGTTGCGGGAGATCGTGCCCGTCCACGGGCCCGAGGTAACCGAACCCCATTTCCTCGAACAGCACCCCGGGGAACAGGAACACTTTCACGCGCTTGGCCAAACGCAGGAGGTACGCGCCGTAGTAACTCATCCGGGTCAAAAGTTTTTCCACTTTTTCCTCGGCCCGGCGGACCATGCCCAGGGTCGTCAGCTTCGCCAGGAACGCGCCGAAGGCGCCCACCCGGTGGGAAATGAACATCTGGTTGTCGTTCAGAATGACCAATATGTTGGTGGCCAACTGCCCGGCGTTCTGCAACCCCTCGAAGGCCATGCCCCCGGTGAGGGAGCCGTCGTTGACCAGCGCGATCACGTGGTGGTCCTGTTTCAAAACGTCCCGCGCCGCGGCGAACCCCACGGCCGCGGAAATCGCCGTCGAAGCGTGCCCCGCGCCGAAGTGGTCGTGCTCGGATTCGTTGCGCGTCAGGAACCCGGAGATCCCGCCGAACTGGCGCAGCGTGTGAAAGCGGTCGCGGCGGCCCGTCAGAAGCTTGTGGGGATAGGCCTGGTGCCCCGTGTCCCAAACCATTTTGTCCGTCGGGGAGTCGAACACGTAGTGCAACGCGATGGCGAGCTCCACCGTGCCCAACCCCGCGCCCAAATGCCCCCCGACCTGGGAGGTCACCTCGATGATTTTTTCCCGAACGTCTTTGGCCAGCTCGGGCAGCTTATCGAGAGGGATTTTTTTTATATCCGCCGGTCCGTTCACTTGGTCAAGAAGGGTCATAACGTGTCCTTTTCCTTTGCGCGGTCAACGATCGCGTTCGATGATGTAGTCGGCCAGGGCCGAGAGCGTTTCCGCTTTTTTTCCAAAAAGAGAGAGGGCGTCCTTCGCCCGGGCCACCGCGCGGGCGGCCCGGCGGCGGGATTCCTCCAGACCGTACACCGCCGGGAAGGTCAACTTGCCGTTGTCCCGGTCCGACCCGCGTTTGCCCAAAAGTTTTTTGTTGCCGACGATATCGAGAACGTCGTCGGCGATTTGAAAGGCCAAACCGATCTGTTCGCCGTAGGTCGCGAGGGCCCGCCGCTGTTTTGAGGTCCCCCCGGCCAAGACCGCCCCCGCGTCGAGGCTGGCCTTGATCAGGGCGCCGGTTTTCCGGCGGTGAATGAAATCCAAAACGCGGGCGCGGGGCCCCCCCCGCGTCGCCCCGTCGGCCGAGGCCAAATCCACCGCCTGCCCGCCCACCATGCCGAGGGAGCCGGCCGCCTCGGCCACGACGCGCACGACCTCCACCGCGCGGGCGGCCGAAACGCCCGGCACCCGGGCGTTTTCGGCCATCAACCGAAACGCGTGGGTCAATAAGGCGTCCCCGGCCAGGATGGCCATGCCCTCGCCGAAGACTTTGTGGTTCGTGGGCCGTCCCCGGCGCAAATCGTCGTCGTCCATGGCCGGAAGATCGTCATGGACCAGGGAGTAGGTGTGCAACACCTCCAAAGCGCAGGCCGTGGGCATCGCGCTTTCGGGCCGGCCGCCGCAGATCTCGGCGGCGGTCAAGCACAGGAACGGCCGCAACCGTTTCCCCCCGGCGAACACGGAATAGCGCATCGCTTTGTGGATCACCGCGGGAGGGGTGCGCTCGCGGGGCAACACTTTATTCAAGGCCCGGTCCACGCGCACGCCCCAGCGGCGCAGGACGTTCAACAAATCGGTTTGATTCAAGCTCTCGTCCTGGGAAAACTTTTTTGAATGCGCTCGATGGCCCGGGCCCGGCCGTTTTCGAGATCCACCAAAACCGCGCAAAAGAGGGCGTCGCCCTCGGCCACTTCCAACCTCACCCGAATGCCCGTCAAAAAGCGTTTCAACGCCGCGTCCTTTTGCCCGCCGATCACGCTGTCCCGGGGGCCGGCCATGCCCACGTCCCCGATGTACGCCGTGCCCTTGGGAAGGACCCGTTCGTCCGCGGTCTGCACGTGGGTGTGGGTCCCCAAAACAGCCCCCACGCGACCGTCCAGATACCACCCCATGGCCTGCTTTTCGCTGGAGGCCTCGGCGTGAAAATCCACGATCGTGGCATCGGCGGCGGCGTCCTTCAGCAAAGCGTCCGCCGTCCGGAACGGGCAATCGATGTCGTCCATCCCGTGGCGGCCCATCAACTGCATCACCGCGATCTTCTTTTCGCCCACCGGGTACAGCCCCCGTCCCCGCCCCGGCACGCCCGGGGCGTAGTTGGCCGGACGGAGCACGCGCGGGTCCTTTAAAAGCGGTTCGGTTTCGGGCCGGTCCCAGGTATGGTTCCCCAGGGTCAAGACGTCCAACCCGGCGGCGAAAAGGGCCTTGGCGGTCGGCTCGGTCAACCCCCGGCCTCCGGCCGCGTTCTCCGCGTTGCCGATGGCGAAATCCACCCCGGCTTCGCGGCGAATGGCGGGGACGAAATGCGCCACGGCCTCGCGCCCCGGCCGCCCGAAAATGTCCCCCACGAACAGAATGCGCACCCGTCCCCCTCGGTCTTTAAGACGGGTAATTATAGCAAACCCAGGGAAAGAGAAACCCCTTGCGCGGAATGCGTTTGCCTATCGGCTTTAACATCTGCTAACGTCGCACGCAATATCTTCCCCACATTGGGAAGATTTCACCAAACACGAGGAGGATCCATCGAATGAGAGGCAAATGGTTGCTTGGGTGCCTTTTGGCCCTGATCGGAGCGCACAGCTTCGCTGGGGATTGGAGCGGCTTGTACGCCGGCGTCAACGGCGGGGTCACGACCATGGCGAGCGATTGGTACGATCAGGATGATTACTGGAACCGCGGCACTTTTCGTGCCCACAGTTCAGGGCAAAGCCTGGGCGGCCAGGTGGGCTTGAATTTCCAATCGGGGGCAACCGTGCTCGGCCTCGAAGTCGATTACCGGTCCGGACACATCGAAAAATTCTCCGACCTGAATGGCCTGGAATTGAAAGACGAACTGAAATCCTTGATAACATTGCGGACCCGTTTCGGGCTCGCCATTGACAAAGGGTTGTTGTACGGCACGTTGGGCGCCGCCCGCGCCTACACCTGGCACACTTGGCAGGATCTCCCGAACCGGTCGAAGTTCGGCAATTACAAAATCGGCGTGGTCTACGGGTTCGGTTACGAACGAAAAATCGGCGCCCGCCTTTCCCTGCGCGGGGAGTATCTGGCCACCCGCATCCCTTCGGTCACCCGCCGAGTCGACGGGCCTCCCGCCGGTCTCTCGTACGACTACGAAGTCTCCAACACCCTGTCCCACATCGGCGTTGGCCTCAATTACCACTTCTAAAAGGCCACCGGCCGTGATGGATTCGACCACGAAAAGGAGAATGTCAATGAAACGATTGGCTTTGATTTTAGCGGCCGCGGCGGGGGTTCTTCCCCTGACGTTGTCCGCATCGGATTGGAACGGATTCTACGTGGGGGCCCAGGTCGGCGCGGCGACCTACGGGACAATATGGACCGACATCAACTACGATTGGTATGGCCATTCCTTGAACCACGCGAAGGACAAAATCCTTCCCGGGGCTCAAATCGGTTACAACCGGCAATACGATCGCGTGGTGTACGGGGTCGAACTGGATTACCGCTCGGGAGCCAAACGCTCGACCCGGTATGACAACGACGTGTACAAGACCGACGAATTGAAATCCCTCATGACCTTGCGCCTTCGGGCCGGCCTGGCGGTGGACGAAAGCCTTCTCTACGGCACCGTGGGCGCGGCGCGGGCCGACGTGAACCACGACTGGATTGAAGACGGGGACGTCACCGACAGCTGGTACGGCCTCGACAACAACCGCCTCGGCCTCGCCTACGGGTTCGGCTTGGAGCATCGATTGTCGAAACGGCTATCGGCCCGGCTGGAATGGTTGCACGCCGAAATTCCCGGCGCGAAAAACCGCAACCAAGACGGTTACCAAATGGAAATTTCCGAATCCCTGGACAGCGCGTCCCTGGGATTGAATTTCCACTTCTAAGCGACGGCGATGGTCGCGGATTCGATTAATCTCATGAGGAGAACACACATGAAAAGCGTTTTGAAAGCACTCGCGATCGCGGCGCTGTCAACGGCCCCCGCGATAGCCCAAGAATGGAGCGGCCCCTACGTCGGCGCGACCGCCAGCGTTGCCACCCTGCGGACCGCCTGGACCGATGTGGAATACGATTGGTTCGGCGGCACTGTCGATCAACGGCGGTCCAAATTGAACGGCGGTCTTCAATGGGGCTATAACAACCAAAAAGGGAACTCCGTCATTGGCTGGGAATTGGATTACCGCCCCGGCCACGTTTACATCAACACCGATATGGGAAACCTCCCCCCCGTACTGGAAAAAACCGATGCGCTCCGTCATCTCGTGACCCTGCGAGGTCGTGCGGGCCTCGCGGTGGACAACGCGCTGGCCTACCTGACGGCGGGCTTGGCGCGGGGTGACATCAGGCACTCCCTCATCGCCAATGGAAATCCCAGCAACGGCTCCAGCACGCCGACGTTTTACAACAAGAACCTCGGCCTGGCTTATGGGGTGGGCTTGGAACACCGGGTTTCGGACCGCTATTCCCTGAGGGTGGAATACCTGGGCGCGGTTTGGCCGACCCAAACCGTATCCACCAACGGCGGTTCCCGGTACGACCAAAAAGACCGGGTGTCGTTCCTCTCCCTCGGTCTCAACCTCCACTACTAATCCGAACCCTTAAAAACAAAAGGCGGGCGGCCCTCACGGGCCGCCCGCCTTTTTCTTAGTTATAGGTTTGGTTCTATTATTGCAACAGTCCGCTGCGGAAAGTGATGCTGTTGCTCTGGGTCGTTTGGCCGTTGAAGTTCTTGGTCTCCGCGTAATAAGTCAGAACCACGCCGGTGCCCACGACGGTCTCCATTTGTCCCTGCGTGTTCGTCCTTTCGAACCGCCGCTGTTCCCCGATGCTGGTTTTGATCGCCAATATCCCCGTGGTCGGGACGGCCCCGGTCGCGGACGGCCGGTCGATGGTTCCGATTTCCTTCGACGGGAACAAATGCGTGGTCAAGGCCCCGTTGGACGCGCGGAAGGTTACCGACCGGTTCACGAACAACTGGAGCTTTTGGATGCCCGTCTCGTCGTCGGCCGAAAGGGCGGACACTTCGATCAAGGATTCGATGGGGACTTCCTGCCCCGTGATGTCGCCCGCGCGACCGGAGGTCCGGGCCGACACCTCGAAATGGGCCACCAACGACGTCACCTCGCGCCGTGACGGGGGCGCGGAGGAAACGATGACGGTGACGGTCGACGCGTCGACGCGCAGATCGATTCGGGGCGGGGTGGCGTCGGAGCTCGTGGCGGGATTGAAGGGAACGGTCTTGCAGGCCCAGACCGTCAACAGGCCCAAGCCAACCAGGTGCAGGCGCATCCATGAATTCATTGTGTCCTCCGGGAAGTGTTTAGAAAAGTCTTGCGATTCTAACAGTTATCGGCGGGCGAAAACGCGCCCGGGGGTGACCACGGCGTTCACCCGACGGTCGTGGACCGCGCCCGGCAAACGCACCGCGAGTTGGTGATCAAAACAATAGCCGAGGGTTTTCAAACGGGGGGTCTCGGACAGGTAACGATCAAAATACCCCCCGCCGGCGCCCAAGCGCTCCCCCCCCTTCGTGAAGGCCGCCCCGGGCACGACCAACAGATCCGGCCGTTCGACCCATTCGGGATCGCGGGGTTCCCAAACCCCGTGCGCGTTCTTGCGCAGCGCGCCTTGGCTTTTCGGCAGACGGGCGAAACGCATCCCGCGCGTTTCCGGAGCGACCACCGGCACGGCGATGGTTTTTCCCGCGGCCCGGCCGGCGCGGATCAAGGGCGCGGTGTCGATTTCGTGGGGCAGCGACAAAAAGAGTCCCACCGTTTCGGCCCGTCGCCACTCCGGCCGGGACATCAAACGGCGCGCCGCCCGGCGGGCGTCCCGGCGACGCAGACCGACGGGCCGGTCCCGGTTCAAGGCGATGAAATGCAATCGTAAAAAATGTTTTTGGCGCAGGAGATCCGAATCGATCATGTTTTTTTCCGTTCCGGCCAAAGGGCTTCGTAACGCTCCTTCAACCGTTTCTCATCGCCCAGGTCCCCCGGTTCCCAAAAACGGGACCATTGCGGCATGTATTCCTGAGGGGTGAATCGTCCCGGGAAATCGTGGGGATACTTGTACCCGGCGCCGTGGCCGAGCGCCTCGCCGTCGCGGTTCGCGTCGCGCAACGGAAGCGGCACCTCGCGGCGCGGGCCCCGTTCCACCTCGGCGAGCGCCCGGTCGATGGCCACGTAGGACGTGTTGGATTTGGGGGCCACGGCCACGTACACGGCCGCCTGGGCCAAGGGGATCCGCGCCTCGGGCATGCCCACTTTTTCCACGGTTTCAAAGGCGGCGTTGGCGATCAAGAGCGCCCGCGGATCGGCGTTGCCCACATCCTCCGAAGCGCAAATCAAGAGCCGCCGGGCGACGAAGCGGGGGTCCTCGCCGGCGGCCAGCATTTTGGCCATCCAATACAGAGCCGCGTCCGGGTCGGATCCCCGGAGGGATTTGATGAACGCGGACACCGTGTCGTAGTGCTCGTCGGACGATTTATCGTACCGGAGGGCCCGCCGCTGGGTCGAGGCTTCGGCGGCCGTCCGGGAAACGCGCACCGCCCCTTTTTCCGTCGTCGTGGTCAGGACGGCGAGTTCCAAAGCGTTGAGGAGCCGCCGGGCGTCCCCGTCCGAAACGGCGAGCAAATGGTCTTCGGCGTCGGGGTCCAACACGGCGTTCTTTGCGCCCAAGCCGCGCTCGGGGTCGGCCAAGGCGCGGCGCAGCAGACCGCGAAGGTCTTCCTTGCCCAAGGCGTTAAAGGCGTACACCGTGGAACGGGAAATAAGGGCGGCGTTGACGTAAAAAAAGGGGTTTTCCGTCGTGAGGCCGATCAGGGTCACCAACCCCCGCTCGACGTCGGGCAACAGCGCGTCCTGTTGGGTGCGGTTGAAATGGTGGATCTCGTCGAGGATGAGCAACGTGCGCCGCCCCCGCGCCCGTTTGCGGTCGGCCGCCGCCGCGAGGATTTTGCGGATGTCCGGCACCCCGATGGTGACGGCGTTGGTTTGCTCCACGTGGGCTTGGGTCTTGGCGGCCACGAGGCGGGCGAGGGCCGTCTTGCCGCAACCCGGCGGGCCGAAAAAAATGGCGGAGCCCAGCCGGTCCGCCTCCACCGCCCGGCGCAACAAACCGCCGGGGGCCACCAGGTCGGCTTGCCCGGCGAATTCCCCCCAATCGCGCGGCGCCATGCGTGCGGCCAAAGGGGTGTGGTCCCCGATGCTTTCCGGCGCGGCGGCCTGGAACAGGTCCATCACGCCAACGCTTTTTCGAGCGTCTCCAAAAGGCTTTTGAGTTTGGCTTCGTCCACCGGGGGCAACTCCTGGGCGTTGGCCTTTTGGCGGGACCCCAGTTCGAAAGCGATGTTGAGGGCCGCGAGCACGGCGATTTTCTGGGTGTCCACCAATCCGAGTTTATCGGAAATTTCCTTCATTTTCTGATCGACGTAAGCGGCCAACTGGTTGGCTTCCAACGGGGTGAGGTTCCCGGGATCGAGCTCGTACACCATCCCGAAAATGTTGACCCGGATTTTGTCTTTGACGAGAGGATTCAAGCGATTTTGAGCCGATCCAGTTTGTCCAAAATCTTCTCAAGCCGGGACCGCAGGCGTTCCCGCTCCTCGACCAACTCCCCGTGCTCGCGCAAAAGGCGCCGGGCCCGGCGGCTCTCCTCGCCCATCAATGTCAGTTCGGCCTGCAGCCGCTCCCGCTCCTTGCGCAAATGATGGATTTCTCCGGTCGCCTGCCGGACTTTTTCAGCGAGTTTGGTCAACAAGGGCGATGGCATTCCGTCGAGAATTTAGCAAATCGAGCGCCCCCCCACAAGCGATCCCTGCCCCCACAAAATTCAATTTTGTTTTTGACAGCGGCCGCTTCTTGCTATAGAATAAGGCCATGATCAAAAAAATGAAGAAAACAACTTTGGGCGGATCGCGCTGGGTCGCGCCTTCCGCCTTGTACGCTTTTGGGGCGCTCGCCTTGGGCGGAGGCGCGATCCTCGCCCGTGTCGCATTCGGCCCCCGCGCGGCCATCCTTCTGGGCGCCGTGGGGGCCTTGGCCGCCCTCTGGGTGGCGCAGCGGGCCACGCTGTACCCGCGCGTCTATCTCGGCCGCCCGATGGCCTTTTTGGGTTTGTTGCTTTCTTTGGTGAGCGTCAATGAATCGTTGGGCGCTGTGGGGTACAATGTGTTGTGGCGGCGTTCGTTCCAAGTCAACGGGGTATTCGCGGTTTACACGGACCCCACGGCGGGGTGGCGCGTGGAACACCCGACCCGCTGGGTGACGGTCAACGAACTCGCCGACCAATCCATCACTTTGAGTTTTAAACCGTCCATGCTCAGCCAGAGCATGATTTTCAGCGTGACCCGGAAACCCGGGGACGGGAAGACCGACGTCCGGGATTGGGCCGATCGATTCCTTTTCCGTTTGCCGAAAAGCGACCGCACCTTGATTCTGGAGAGACGGCCGTTCCGCTACCCGGACGGTCGGGACGCCTTTGAATTGATTTACGAGGACCCGCTCCAAACCCTTCCGCTTCGGCACCGCATCGTCTTCGTGAACCAAGGGAACGACTTGTTCATGCTCTCCGTCGCGGCGACGCCCGGCCACCTCGACCGGTTGGGGGAGGAAGCCGAGCGCTTCCTGCTCAGCCTCCGCGCGCCGTCAGCGATTTCTTAAACCGAGGCGCCGTCGCGCCCACAACCCCAGCAACGCGGTCGAGGCCAGAACCGCCAACCCCGCCAGAAGGGGACCCAGGTGGTCCACCACCGCTTGACGGAATCCGGCGATGCCCGCCTCCCGCAAAATGCTCCAAAACGTCCCCGAGAAATAAGTCATCAGAAAAGTCCACGGGAAAAGACCGACCAAACTGGTCCACAAAAACCGCCGCCACGTCATTTGCGAAAGCCCCGCCAAGTAATTCATGATCACAAAGGGCGGGAAACCGACCCACCGCAGGAGGACGAAGGGACCGGGGCCGGGATGCCGAAGGAGTCCCACCCATCCGCGATTCCCCCATCGACGAAGGAGGGCCGCCATGGGCCGGTGCCCCAACCGCCGAGCGAACCAGAAGGGCCCGCTGGCTCCGGCGAGCACGGCCGCCAAATTGATGACCAATCCCCACCCGAAGCCGAACAACACTCCCCCCGCGACGGGGAAAGGGCTCACCGGCGCCACAAAACAAGCCGCCACATAGAGACCAACGAAAACCGGCAGCGCCCAGGGGTTGCCGCTTAACCCGTCGATCAGCGCAACGAAATGCGTGATCACCGGCGCCCGGGCCACAAAGCGCCCACCCCCAGAGTCACGAGCGTTCCCAGAATCACCAACCAGCTCCACCCGAGAGGGATTCGACCGGTTTCCGACAGGATCAATAGCACCGCATTGATCGCGGCGCTCAACGACATGGCCAAAATGTTTCCCCGGTTGCGTCCGCGCTGCGTCAAAAGGCCCAACAGAAAAACCCCCAACAGGGCGCCGAAGGTGACACCCCCGATTTTAAAGGCCAGCCACAGAATGTTTTTCCCGTGACTGAAGGCCCAGGCCAAGAGGGCCAAAAGGACGCCGAACACCCCCACGCAAAGGCGGGACAAGCGAAGGAGCGCCGCGTCATCGACCGAAAGCCCCCGACGGGCCCGCCAGGGGCGGTAGACATCGGTCACGAAAGAGGTCGCCAGAGAGGCCAGCGGGGAATCGATGCCGGCCAATACGATGGCGGCGACCAGGACGCCTTTGAGCAAGGTCGGGGTGTGGGCCCCGATAAAAAACGGGAAGATCGCGTCAAGTTTTTCGGGCAGGGCCAGGCCGGGGTGGGTGGTGAAAAAACCATACAAAGCCGTGCCGACCGAGAGGTAAATCAAAAGCACGCCCAAACTCAGACCGATGGTCGCCAGCATGGTCCGTTGGCTGGTTCGGCGCGTTTCCACGGTCAACAGACGCTGCATCAAATCCTGATCGGTTCCGAAGGCCGCCATGGAACCGAAAAATCCGTTCAATATCGCCACCCACCAGATGTTCGGGTTTTTCCAAAACGCCGCCCAAAACCCGGGCGCGCCGGAGGACGGGCCCGGGTCGAACACCGCCAAGCGGCCGCCCTCGGTCGCCGCGCGCAACAACCCCGCCGCCCCCCCGTCGACACGGCCCGTTATGAAAATCACCGCCGCCAGGCCGCCGCCGATGAAAACAATCGCCTGCAGCACGTTGGTCCAAACGACCGCGCGCATTCCCCCGGCCCCCATGTAGAGAACGCCCACCGCGATGAAGACGACGATCACCCAACGGATGTCCACGCCCAACAACACCGAAAGCGCCAGGCACGCCGCCATGAGGCGCACCCCGGACCCCAACAACCGCGTGACGAAGAAAAAGCAAGAAGCCGCGACCTGTGTGGGCACCCCGAAACGCGCCGCCAAGAATTGGTAAATGGTGGTGCAATGAAACCGGTAAAAGGCGGGAATGAACAAATAGGCGATCACGACACGGGCCGCGGCCGAACCGATGAAAAACTGGAGGTATTCCCAGTTTTCCATGTAGGCGGTGGCGGGCACCGAAATGATCGTCACGGCGCTCACTTCGGTGGCGACGAAGGAAAGGGCGGCCGCCCACCCCGGGACCCGGCGATTGCCCAGGAAGAATTCGTCCGTGGACGTTTGACGGCGCCGAAACCACAATCCCAGACCCACCATGACGGCCAAGAGAGCGCCCAGAACCGCCAAGTCCCCCCAGACCACCCGCGCGCCGCTCATCAATACAACAAAATGCCCAAGCGCTCGATCCGAAAAACGTCAATGGTCGCGCGGGCGCGTTCCAACAACCGTTCCGGTTTCTCGCCCGAGAGGAACCAATCCTTCCATTCCGGGGTTCCCACCACCCGGGGCATTTCGTCCCACCGGGGTTTGAAATCTTTGGGGGAAGAGTCCCGCAGGGCGCAGGCGGCGTGCACGAAGAGGTCCACCGGCCGGGCGCGCCGCGTGTCCGTCACGACGATCTGAACACCGTAACACACCTGGCCTTTATAACGGTCGGACGTCGGGCGGAACGTCACGGGCTTAAAACGCAGTCCCGGCAATCGTTGGCGCGAGAGCGTGCGGGCAACGGTGATGTTGCGCATCCAGGGGGCTCCGAACACTTCGAAGGGGGTGTGGGTGCCCCGCCCCACGGACACGTTCGTGGATTCAAAAGCCCCGATTCCGCTGTACAAAAGGGCGGCGCGGGGCGTGGGAATGTTGGGCGAGGGGGCCAAAAAAGGCATCTCCGTTTGGGGCCAGAGCATGGACCTCCGCCACCCCTCCATGGGCACGACCAGCAGGCGCGCGTTCAAAGCGGCTTTTTCATTGTGCCAGCGGGCCAGTTCGCCCAGCGTCAAACCGTGCCGCGTGGGAACGGAAAAATACGCCGTGAAATGCCGGACCTCGGAGGAAAGGACCACCCCTTCCATCGCCATTCCCCCCAGGGGGTTCGGGCGGTCGAGCAACACGAACTCCTTGCCGCCGCGGGCGGTTTCCTCCAGGGCGTAACCCATGCTGGTCGCGTAGGTGTAAAAGCGCGTGCCGATGTCCGGCAAATCGCAGACCAGGACATCGATGTCTTTCATCTGCTCGGCGGTCGGGCGTTTCGTCTCGCCATAAAGACTGTGCACCGGGATTTCCGTGCCCGGGTACACCGAATCGGGGACCGGCGCGCCGTGTTCCATCTTTCCCGTCAACCCATGCTCCGGGGTGAACACCGCCACCAGGGTCACGCCCGGGGCCTCCATCAGCAGGTCCACCAGGGGGCGTCCGTCGCGGTCCTGGGCCGTGTGGTTGACGAGAACCCCCACCCGTTTTCCCAGCAGGGGTCCGAAATTTTGTTCCTTCAAAACATCCAGCCCGGTCTTGACCTCGGCGCGGAGAACCCCCGCCAACAGGAAGACCGTTAACGCCGCGATTCGGCGGTTCATCGCATCGCCTCCCGCAAACGGCCCCCCGCGGCCTTAAGGCGTTTTTCGGCTTCGGACCGCGACACGCTTCGTCCGGCCATGAGGATGGCGGTTTTGGTGCGCCCGCCCGCTTGACGGAGCAAGGCCGCCGCCCGCGCCGGCGTCGCCCCTCCCAAATCGACGATCAACCGCCGCCCCCGCGCCGCCAATTTGCGCGATCGCGGCTGCAAATCCACCATCCACTGGCCGTGCACCTTGCCGAGCCGCACCATGGACATCGTCGTCAGCATGTTTAGTATCATCTTGGTCGCCGTGCCGGCTTTGAGTCGGGTCGACCCCGTGAGGATCTCCGGACCGGTGGCGAACACCACCCGCGCGTCGGCGGGGGGCCGCGCGCCGGGGTTTCCGGTGAGGAAAACGGCCGCCGCTTTTTTCCGGCGCGCCGCCGCCAGGGCGGCCCGGGCGTGGGCGGTGACGCCGCTGGCCGCCACCGCGACCACCGCGTCGCGCGGGGTCAAAACGCGATCGAACAACCGTCGGACCGGGGCGGGATCGTCCTCGGCCCCCTCCCGGGAACGAAAAACGCTGGACCGCCCGCCGGCCATGACGGCCTGGATTTGACGCGGCGGCGTGTTGAAGGTCGGCGGGCATTCGGCGGCTTCCAGAACACAGAGGCGGCCGCTGGTGCCGGCGCCGACAAGGTAAAGGCGCCCCCCGCGGGACAAACGATCCACCACGATGTCCACGGCGCGGAGCACACCGAGCTTGGCGCGGCGGACGGCCCGCACGACAGCGGCGTCCTGGGCGTTCATCAGGTCGAACAACCGCGAAGGGGACAGACGGTCCAGGTCGCGAGACCCCGCGTGCGGGCGTTCGGTGGGAATTCGGCCGTAATCGCGGTCGTTCATGGCGTGAGAATATCAATTATTGAGACGGAGATCTTGTGGACACAACGCGCGCGCTGATCGGCCGAACCCTGGTGTTCGGAATCCCCGGCCCCACCGTGACCGACGCGGACAAACGCCTCTTCCGGGACACGGGCGCCTCCGGACTCATCCTTTACCGCATCAATTACCGCTCCCCCGCGCAAATCCGCGCCTTGATCCGCGACCTGGAAGAAGCCGTGGAACGGCGTCTGTTGGTCACCGTCGACCACGAGGGCGGCCGCGTCGTCATGTTCGGCGGAGGGGTGACCGTTTTCCCCGACAATTTGGCCTTCGGAAACGCCGGGCGGGCGGATTGGGCGCGGGCCGAAGGGCGCGTGGAGGGCCGGGAGCTCCGCCGGCTGGGGATCGACGTGAACTTTTCCCCCACCGTCGACGTGTTGACGGACGCCTTCAGCCCCAACATCGGCATCCGCTCCTACGGCCGCGACCCGCGCCGCGTCGGGGCCCTGGCCGCCGCCCGCATCCGGGCCCTTCAGGCCGAGGGCGTGAGCGCCTGCGCCAAACACTTTCCCGGTTTGGGCCCGGCCACCCGGGACCCCCATCTCGACCTTCCCGTCATCGACACGGGCTGGGCGGAGCTCCGCCGTCGTCCCCTCGCGCCTTTTCGGGCCGCCCTGCGCGCGGGGGTCGATCTGGTCATGACCTCCCACCCGCTCTACCCCCGCCTCACGGGCGGCGAGCGGATTCCGGTCACTTTTTCCAGACGGTTAACGCACGATCTCCTGCGGAGCGAATTGGGGTTCCGCGGCGTGATCGCTTCGGACGATTTGGAAATGGGCGCTCTCAAGCGGTTCGGCGGTCCCGGCCCTTCGGCCGTCCGCGCCGCCCGCGCCGGCCACGACCTCCTCCTCTGCTGCCACCGGGCGGATTGGCAACGGAACGTTTATTCCTCGCTCACCGCGGCGCTGCGGTCCGGGGAGATCAAAACCGCCGATCTGGAAAGGTCCGTTGAGCGGATCGACGCCCTCCGGGGCGCCCATCGTCCGCGCTTCGCCCCCGGCACGCCCCGCCCGGAGCGGGGCGGCGTCGCCCTGGCGGACCGTGTGGCACGGGCCGGGCTCCGAACACGGCCCGGGCGCGCGCCCTTGCCGGTGCCCGCGACATCAAGAACACTGATCCTGTTCCCTCGGCTGCGCCCCCTGGCGAAAAATATTTTCATTGAATCCGAACTGCAAAACCCGGCGGATCTCTTTCCCCCCGCCCCCCGCCTTCGCCTTCTGCCCATCGATCCCGGCCGCGAAGACATCGCCCGCGCCCGCGCGGCGGCGAACCGGTCGGACGCCGTTGTTTTTTTCTGCTACGACGCGCACTTGCAACCCGGGAACCGCCGGTTGTTGAAAACCCTGGAGGCACTGGGCGTCCCCCTCGTGCTCGTGGCCCTTCGGGACCCTTACGACATCGAATTCGCCCGCCCCGCGACCACCGTGGTCACGGCCACCGGATTCCGTCGATGCCAAGTCGCCGCCGCCCGGCGGGCGGTGTTCGGCCGGTGACCCCCACGGTCATCGCCATCGACCGGGGCGGCAGCGCCCTGCGCCTGTTCGCCGCCCGCGGGGGCCGCGTCATCGCCCGATGGCGGGGGCCGACCCGCCCCCTCTCCGCTTTAAAGAACTGGCTCGAAACCTTTGGACGCCGGCGGGGATGGCCGCGGGCGGACCGATTGATCGTCGGGTCAAAAGGGATATGGACCCGGGCGGAACGCCGCGCCTGGGCGCGGCGATGGTCCGGTTCGGCGAAAAGCGTTTCGGTGTTTTCCGACGTGGAGCTGGGCCACCACGCGGTCCTGGGAACGCGCCCCGGCGTGACGCTCGTGGCGGGCACCGGCTCCATGGCGCTCAAGCGGGACGCCCGGGGCCGCTGGGTTCGGGCCGGGGGGTTGGGCCCCCGACGCGGGGACGAAGGGTCCGGGTGGTGGATCGGGAGGGAATCTTTGATTCGCGCGGGGCGCGCCGTGCCCGCCGATCCGTCGCCGGCGGAGGTGCGCCGTGTCGCGGCCCGGGCCCGGCGCGTCTTGGCGGGCCGGTCCGCGCGGGCCCTGGGGCTGCAACAGGAAGCCGCCGAGCGCTTGGTGGCTTTGGTTTTGTCGGTGCGGCCCGAGCGGAGGCATCCGGTGGTGCTGACCGGCTCGCTGTTTGAAAATCGTTTGTTTCGAAGGCGGGTTGAAAAGGCCCTGCGCGAACGGGCGGGCTTATTTTGCCTACGGGCCGAGGAAAACCCGGCCCGCCGGGCCGCCGCGCGGCCCCGTCAGTTTCCGGCGGGCGCGCCCCCGTCGCTCCCCCGCCGGGGCGCCAGAAAATAAAGGCGTCCCCTTTCCCAGAACGACACGGCGAATTTTTCCGCCTCGGGGCCGCCGCCCGCAAAAAAATCCACGCGCCCCGGGCCCTTGATGGCTCCGCCCTCATCCTGGTTGAGGATGTAACGGGCGACGGGAATGTCTTCGCGGGCTTCCATCCAGCCCAAGGCCCCCGCGGGGAAAAGGGAAAAATCCGTCGCCACCGACCGCCCCCCCGTCAACGGGGCGTTGATCGATCCGAACACTTTCTCCCGATTGGCGCTTCGATCGATTTGAAAAAAAACGTACCGGGGATTGACGTTGAGGTACGACTGGCGTTGGGGGCTTTTTTCCAAAAACGCCACCATGGCTCGACGGCTGAACCGGCTCCCGGGCAACACACCGGTCGCGATCAGATTCCCGCCCACCGATTTGTAGGGATGGCCGTTGTTTCCCGCGTAGCGCACCCGCAGTCGCTCCCCGTTGGGCAACCGCAACCAACCCGATCCCTGAACCTGAAGGAAAAACACCTGCACCGGGTCGTCCGCCCAGGCGATTTCGAGACCGCGCCCCCGCAGAGCCCCCTTGGAATCGATTTCCTCCCGGGTGTGGTAAGGGCGGGTTCCGGCGGCCGAACGCCGCACGACGGTTTTGACCCCGCGCGGGGAGACGCGCTCCTCCAAATCGGGGGGCCTCGCGTAGAGGGGGTATCGGTAGCGATCGGTTTTTTTGAGGGACGCGGACAGTTCGTGTTCGTAGTAAGAGGAAAACACAACGGTGCGATCGGCGTCCGTGCCCGCGGACATGTAAACGATGAAATCGCGACGAACGCGTTCCGTCAGGCCCAGGCCGAGTCCCGGCAGGTCGTCGGCCAGACGCCCGTAGGCGACGGCCAGTTCGGCGGCGGTGTAGGCGTCGGTTCCGAATAGGAAAATCCGATCGCCGGGTTGGCGGGCGTAAAAATCCACGCTGGCCCGAAGGGCGCGAGCCAGGGCCGGGCGCGGGGCGTCATCGGTCAACGCGGGCCAGGCCGCCGCCTCCAGCCGGACCAGTCCCCGGTCCGTCGGCGACGGCGCGTACGCCACGGGCCCCCCCCCTTTTTTTTCCACGGGTCCCAGGCACCCGGCCAGGGCAACGAGCGCCAGGGCGGCCGACCGGGAGTTCACGAGCGATCGAACTCCGCTTCCACGGTCGAGGCGTCCCACCGGACCACCGCGCGCTTCAAAAGACCGTCGCGGTTGAAGGTCAAGCGACCGACGATCGAAACCGGCCGTGATTCCGTGGTCACCCCGAACCGGTAGATCAAGGTTTCATCCTCCCCCAAAAAGACCTTCTCCCCGGGTTCCCCGAGCAAGAAAATCGTTCGGGTGAGGCTGGGCAATTCCGCTTCCACCGCGGGGGACAGACGGATCTTGGCCCGGGCCAGGCGTTTCATTTCGTAGACCGCCGCGTCTTTGGCTTGTTTGAAGGTTTCAACGAGGACATTGCGCGAAAACAGGAGAAGGAACGTTTCGGGAACTATGATTTTTACCAATTTGCGTTCCCGGTAAGCCAAGTCCAGGGAGAGTCGATCAAGAGGGGGCGGAAGGGCGTCGGTCGAACGGTGAAGAAAGAATTCGTAGTGGTCGAGGGTGCCCTCTTCGGTGAGAGTTTCGCCCGCGGGGGGAGCGCCGATGAGGAAACGCGTGTCCTTTTGAAACAGCACCGGGGTGAGAAATTCGATCGTCAATGCCGCGCGACCGCCGATTAAAAAATGGCGGTCGAAATCCACCAACTGCCGTTTGACGTCCAGAAGCCGCAGGTAGACGCACCCGCTCAAAACCCCCAGGGCCGCGACCGCCGCGGCCAGGACCCCCGCGCGGGCGACGCGACTCACGGGGCGGCGTTGGCCTCCGACGCCCGCAATTCCGCTTGGAAGGTTTTCACCATCCCCTGAATGACCCGGGCGTGGAGATCCTGGGCCTCGGCGTCGCTCAGGGTTTTATCGGCGTGGCGGAACGCGACGCGAAACGCCAGGCTCCGCCGACCGGCGAGCAGTCCCCCGCCGGTGAAAACGTCGAAAAGTTCCACGGATTCCGCCGCGGGGATTTCGCGATGGATCCAAAAAACGATCGAGGCCCAGGACACCGCGTCCGGAAACACCAGGGAGAAGTCGCGCACCAAGGCCGGCTGACGGGAAAGGCCCGCGAAGGAAACCGCCGCGCGGGGCCCGGCGGCAGCGGCCGACAAATTCAGTTCCCCAACCCAGGTCTCCGGGGAGAGGCCCAACGCCTCCGCCGTCCGCGGGTGGACGCGACCGTAAACCCCGAGGCGGGTTTCCCCCATCCAGACGGTTTGGGCTTCAACGGGATGAAGGAACGGGACATCCGGAGCGGCGAACCGCGCTCCGGCCAATCGAATGTCCTTCAAGTACGCTTTCGTCCAAGCCTTGGCGTCCCAAACATCCAGCGCCCGGGGGCGCCGGGACCAATGGTCCCCGTGGGAGCGGCCCACGGCCACCCAGGCCAGGTGATCGGCCTCTTCGACGCCGGCCGGGCCGCGGTGGAACACCCGGGCGGTTTCGAACAGGCGGACCAGGCCGTTCCCGCGACGAAGATTTCCTTCCACCAAGGGCATCAAACCGGCCAGGAGCGACGGGCCAAGGCATTCGCCGGACAAAGAGAGGGGGTTGTCCACCTCCGCCGGGATTTCGGCGCCGGGGCCGGCCCATTTTTCCCAGAGCGCGCGGGGAATCAAGCCGGCGGTTTTGGCCTCCAAAAATCCCAACCCGACGAAGCGGGCCCGGGCCGCCAAGACAAGCCGCCGCAAAGGCGTGTCCCCCTGGGGGGCCATCGTGGCGCCGCGGACGCGCTCCGGCACGTGGTCCAAACCGATGGAACGGGCGATTTCCTCCGCCACGTCGGCCGTGTCGCGGACGTCGGCCCGATGCGGGGGACGTTTGACCTTTAGATTTTTCCCGGCGCCGGTTACGACAAACCCCAACGGGGCCAAAGCTTGTTTCACTTGAGACGCGGTGAGGGACGTCCCCACCAGCCCCGCCAGGCGATCCAACCGAACGTTCACCGGGGACGCGGCCTTGGCTTTTACCGCCACGATTTGATTTCCCGTGGCCCGACCGCCCGCCATTTCCAAAATCAAGGCCGCCGCGCGGCGCGCCGCCAGGGCGGCCAGCACCGCGTCGGTTCCCCTTTCAAAACGGTAGGAGCTTTCGGTGGAAATGTTCAGGACCCGGCGGGTTCGGCGCACATCGGAAGGCGCGAACACGGCGCTTTCCAAAAGCAATTCCGTCGTCGCGTCGGACACGGCGGTCGGTTGGCCCCCCATCACGCCGGCCGCGGCCACCGGGCGATCGGCGTCGGCGATCACCAGCAAACCCTCGACGGGACGGGTCACGCCGTCCAGGCACGCCAAGGTTTCCCCCGCCGCGCCGCGACGGACGACCACCCCGGCCCCCGCCAGGGTTTTGCGATCGAACGCGTGCAGGGGATGCCCCAGGTCGAGCAACACGAAATTCGTCACGTCCACCACGTTATTGATGGACCGCAGGCCGCACCGTTCCAGGCGCAGGCGGAGCCAAAGGGGCGAAGGACCGATCCGAACGCCCTCGAGAACCCGGGCCGCGTAGTAACCGCAGGCGGCGTCCCGCATGGCGACCAAATCACGGCGCGCGGGCCCCGCGGCGGCGTGGGCCGCCGGCGTTTTCATTTTCCGGCCGAAGGCGGCCGCCAATTCGCGGGCGATGCCCCAATGGGAGAGCGCGTCCGGGCGGTTGGGGGTGACTTCGATTTCCAAAACGGTGTCGTCCAGGCCCAGCAGGTCGGTGACGTTTTTCCCGAGCGGCGTGTCGCCGGGAAGTTCAAAGAGCCCGGCGTGGTCGTCCCCCAATCCCAATTCGCGGGCCGAACACATCATGCCGTGGGATTCGACGCCCCGCAGCGGACGCTTTTCGATGACGAAATCCCCGGGCAATCGGGCGCCCAGGCGCGCCAGGGGGTAAACCCCTCCGGCCCGGACGTTGGACGCGCCGCACACCACCGGGAAACGTTGTTCCCCATCGAAGACCGAGCACACTTTGAGTTTGTCGGCGTTGGGGTGTTTTTCCGCCGACTCCACCCGCGCGGACACCACCCCCGACACGTCGCCGCCGACCCGTTGGTGGGAGGACACCTCGAAACCGCGCTTGAGAAGCGCCGCGGCCACGCGTTCCGGCGATTCTTTGATGTCCACGAAATCCCTCAACCACGCGAGCGAAAGCTTCACGCGAAGGCCCCCAGAAAGCGGGTGTCGTTCTCATAAAAGAGCCGCATGTCGTCCACGCCGTATTTGAACATGGCCACCCGCTCGACCCCGATGCCGAAGGCCCAGCCGGAAAGGGCGTCGGCGTCGTAGCCGGCGGCGCGCAACACGTTGGGGTGGACCAGGCCCGATCCCAACATTTCCACCCACCCCGTCCCCTTGCACACCCGGCAGCCTTTTTGACCGCAGAGCGTGCAAGAAATATCCATTTCCAAACCGGGCTCGACGAACGGGAAGAAGGACGGACGGAAGCGCGTCCGCACCTCGGTTCCGGCGCCGCCGAACAACCGCTGCGCGAAGAGGGACAGAACGCCCTTCAAATCCCCCAGGGAAATGTCGGTGTCCACCGCCAGGCCCTCCACCTGGTGGAACACGTAGGAATGGGTGGCATCGACGTTCTCATGGCGGAAAACCCGCCCCGGCGCGACGATGTACACCGGGGGTGGGTGGGACCGCATCCAGCGGATCTGAACGGGGGAGGTGTGGGTCCGCAACAGGAGCGGGCGGCCCGCTTCGTCTTTGTGATCCTTGAGGTAAAACGTGTCGTGGGCGTCGCGCGCCGGGTGATCGGGCGGGTGATTGAGGGCGGTGAAATTGTTGTCGTCGGTCTCTACTTCGGGCCCCTCCGCCACGGAAAAACCCAGACGGACGAAGATGTCGACGATTTCTTCTTGAACGCGGGTGAGGGGGTGAAGTCCGCCCCGGAGGAAGGGATCGCCCGGCAGGGTGAGGTCGAGCGGGGCGCGGGTGAGGGCGGCGTTCAACCGCGCCTCGTCCAAGTCTTTGCGTCGCCGCTGGAGCGTCTCTTCCAAGGCGTTTTTCAACTCGTTGGCGCGTCGCCCCACGTCCCGCCGTTCCTCGGGGGAAAGTCCGGGCAGGGCCGCCAGAAGAGCGGTCAACCGCCCGTCCTTGCGCCCCAAGTACTTCAAACGGAACGCTTCGAGGGCCTCCGGGGTGGACAGACCTTCCGCCTCGGACAGGCTTTCGGCTTTGAGCGCGTCGAGCTGTTCCAGTAGAGAGGTCAAGGGAGAGCGTCCGGGGTGCCGGACGCGGACCGACTATTTCGCCGTCGCGTTTTCCTTCGCCAGGGCCGTGAGTTTTTGGAAGGACGCCGGATCTTCCCCCGCCATGTTGGCCAAGACCTTACGGTCGAGGACCACGCCGGCGTTTTTGAGGCCGGACACGAAACGGGAATAGCTCAGGCCGTCCTGCCGGGCCGCGGCGTTGATCCGCTGAATCCAGGTGCCGCGAAAATCGCGTTTTTTCTGTTTGCGGCCGCGGTACATGTGACGCATGGACATTTCGAGGTGCTGAATGACCATGCGCCAACGGTTTTTCTTGGTCGCGTAGGCGCCCTTCGCGCGACGGAACCATTTCTTCTTGCTTTGACGGGACGCGACGGTTGTTTTAACGCGCATAGGGCATCAGGGTCTTGATCATTTTGGTTTGGACATCGTTCAAAACGTTGTCCTTCCGGAAGCGCCGACGGCGGTTCGACGACATGCCGATGAGCAGGTGGCGTCGCCCCTGCGTCTGGTGCATGACTTTGCCGGTGCCGGTGACGCGAAATCGCTTTTTGGTGCCGCTGTGTGTCTTTATTTTGGGCATGTCCCTTCTCTTTTTGTTTATTTCTTCTGCGGAGCCAACATCAAAATCATTCGGTTCCCGAACATGGTCGGCGCGCTTTCCACCGTGGCCGTCTCGCCGAGATTTTCTTTCAAGCGATCAATGATCTTTCTGCCGAGGTCCTGGTGTTCCATCTCCCGGCCGCGGAACATCACGGTGATGCGCACCTTGTCGCGTCCGGCCAAGAACTTCTGGATCTGCCGGAACTTGGTATCGAAATCGTGTTCGCCGATACGCGGGCGGAAACGGACTTCCTTGACTTGGCCGCCCTTGGCGTGCTTGCGGGCCTCTTTTTTTTGTTTCTCCTTTTCGTAACGGTACTTGGAGAAATCGACGACTTTGCACACCGGCGGGTTGGCCTGCGGGGCCACTTCCACCAGATCTTTGCCGCGATCTTGCGCCGTCCGCAGGGCTTCGTCCAGATTTTTAACGCCCAATTGGGTGCCGTCTTCGTCGATCAGGCGCACCTGCTGAGCTCGAATTTGGTGGTTCACGCGTGGCCCGCCGCTGAAGCTGGACTGGGGCCGTTGAAAGGTTCGGGGGTAGATGCTCGTTGCCTCCTAAAAAAAACAGAGGAGGGAACCCTCCTCCGTCGTTGTAAAGCGAGGTGATTCTAACAGAAGGGCGATGCCGCTGTCAACTATTTCGCGGGGGCCGGGCCCCCTCCCATTTCGGACTGGGCCTCCGCGGCCCAAAGCGATTTGGGGTAAAGGGCGACGACCTTTTCGAAGACCTTGCGGGACTCTTCGGGCGCGTTCAAGGCACGATGGAGGCGCCCCAATTCCATGTAAGCGCGCGGGGCCAAGAGGTGCTCGGGATAATCTTTAAGGAAGAGCTGGAAATGCCGGACCGCCTCGGCGTGCATTTTCATTTCCACGGCCGCCGCGGCCATCCCCGCCAGCAAGATCGGTTTGTACGCGGGGTGGTTGGTCCGCGTGTAGGCCTCTTCGTAGACCGCGGAAGCGTCGGCGAACTTTTCGGTCTGCATGAAAGCGTCGCCTTTGATAACGGCGGCTTGGAGCCCCACGGGATTCACGCGGTTTCCCTTAATCACTTCATCCAAGATTTGGAACGCCTCATTCTGACGCCCCGCCGACAACTGCATGCGGGCCATGGTCAATTGATCGGCCCCTCGGTCGGCCAAACGACCGCGGTTGACGATGATGAGCGCGGCAAACCCGCCCGCCAGGACCGACAACCCCAAGGCCAACCCCAATTGGGCGCGGTGTTCCCGGGCCCATGAGAAAAGACGGTCCGTCGCGGATTGTCTTCCCGGGGACCGACCCCGCAACGTGTAGAGTGTGCTGGACATAATTTTCCTCTCTTCGGATTTCGATTCCCCCGGCCCAAAAATCGCCCCCGGGCGGAATTGAACCACCAACCTTCTCCTTAGGACGGAGCCGCTCTATCCAATTGAGCTACGGGGGCAAAACCCAAGGTACATCTGGTTTCCGCGCTAACGCGCTTCAACCATTTCCTCGCCACCCCTGGCTCGGTCACAATTGAGCTACGGGGGCAAAACCCAAGGTACATCTGGTTTCCGTGCTAACGCGCTTCAACCATTTCCTCGCCACCCCTGGCTCGGTCACCATTGAGCTACGGGGGCAAAACCCACTAATAAGTCAACAACGCCGTGACGGGAAAATGGGGTATTTTCCCCCGCCCCTTCAAAAAGCCCAATTCAATTAAAAACACCGCTCCCACGACCCGCGCCCGCGCGGCCTTCACCAAGCGCGCCACGGCCGCCGAGGTGCCCCCCGTGGCCAAGACATCGTCCACGATCAACACCCGATCCCCGGGGCGAAGGGCGTCGACGTGCATTTCCAGGGTGTCCTTGCCGTACTCCAAAGCGTAACATTCGGACAGCGTTTTGTAAGGCAACTTCCCCTTTTTTCGCACGGGCACGACCCCGACGCCCAACACCGCCGCCACCGCGGACCCGAACAAAAACCCCCGCGATTCGATGGCCACGATTTTGTTGGCCCGCGCCGCGCGGGCCACCCGGGCCAAACGCAACACCGACCGACGAAAGGACGGGCCGTGCCCCAACAGGGGCGTGATGTCCTTGAAAACGATCCCCTTTTTGGGGAAATTCGGCACGTCGCGGACAAACCCAGCCAGGGCGGCCAGTGAACGGTCCATCTCAGACCAAACCGAGACGATGGGCGGCGCGCCGCAAGCGCGCCAACCCCCGCTCCTCCAATTGGCGCACGCGCTCCCGCGACAGCTTTAGCTTTTTGCCGACTTCCTCAAGGGTCATGGGATCCCGCCCCGTCAAGCCAAAACGCATTTGCAAAATGCTTTTCTCCCGGGCTTCCACCTGGTCGAGGGCGCGCGCCAAATCTTCCCGGACCCGCAGGTAGGAAAACACCTCTTCGGGCCCCAGATCGTTTCGGTCGGCGACAATGTCCCGCACGAAAAGGTTTTCATCCTCGTCCAAAGGCGTGTCAAGACTGCCGACGGACTTGGCCGCCTCGTGGGCGTCGATCACGCTTTTGATTTGCCGGGGGGACAGATGGAGGGTTTTGCCCATCTCCTGCATGGTCGGGCTGCGCCTCAGGCTGACGGACAAACGGTCCCACTCCCGCAGCCACTTGCGAAGGGCCTCCAAGGCGTGGGGCGGTATGCGGATGGTTTTGGATTGTTCGTCGTAGGCGCGCCGGACGGCCTGTTCGATCCAGTAAGCCGCGTAGGTGGAAAAACGGAAGCCGCGTTTCGGGTCGAACTTATCGACCGCGTGCATGAGGCCGAGGTTGCCCTCTTCGATCAAGTCCAGGAAATCAACGCCGGGCCGGTAGTACTTCTTGGCGATGGGGATGACCAGGCGCAGATTGGTTTCAATGATGCGTTTCTTCGCCTTGGGGTCGCCCTTTTTCGCCAGCCGCCACAGTTCCGAAACGTCTTCCTTGCTGACGTTTTGCAGCCGACGAACGCCGCCGAAGTACAGGGTGACCGAATCCAAACTTTCTGCCATGAACGCTCCCGGTGTCAGCCTTGAATGTCAAACCCTTCGCCGTCGTCGCGCCGCGGGGACGCGACGAACTCGTCCCAGCGGTCCACGCGCGCAAAGGGATGCGCTTTTTCCAGATGGTGGCGCAACGCGTCCAGCGCGCCGGGGGGGCCCTCCGCCTCGGCGCTCACGGATCCGTCGGGTTCGTTGCGAACCCATCCGCGCACGCCGCGGGCGCAGGCCGCGCCCGCACAGAACGCCCGAAACCCCACGCCTTGAACCCGCCCGAAAAATCGCCAGCGGCGGCGCTCAACGGCCACGGATTTTTGGAAAATACCGTCGGGTGTCTCCCGGGGGGCGGGGGCGCGAGCGCCTGAGGCGCTCGTTCGCGACGGGCCGAACAAGCCCCGGGTCCCGCGGTCGATGAAACACCAACGTCTTTTCCCCACTCCCCCCACGATCCCGGTCCGCGGGGCACTTCACCGTCGGGTGTCTCTCGGGGTGCGGGGACTTGAACCCCGGACCTCTTGGTCCCGAACCAAGCGCGCTACCAACTGCGCTACACCCCGAGACACACCCGCCGTCACAAATCCCACACCGGTTCAAAACAATACCATTGATCGGCGTACAGGGTGAGATATTTTTCCAGAACGAGGGCCATCTTGTCCATCAAATTCTTGACGGCGTCGGGGCCCTCCGGCCAAAGGGGCGCCTCCACAATCGTCCGGTAGTGGCCGGGCCGATCCATCACCACAAAACCCGGAATCACGGGTGTGTTGAACCGGCAAGCGAACAAAAACGGGCCCCGCGGCAACCGCGCCGGCCGACCGCACAGGGTGACGGTCGCGCCGTCTTCGCCGAAGGGCCGGTCGGCCAGCATCACGACGCTCCCGTGGTTTTTTAACACTTTCCCCACGCCGTGGGCCGCGCCGCGTCCGACGGCCAAATAGCGCAAGGTCGGCGCCCGGCGTTTTTGAATAAACCTCTGCATCGCCCGGGATTTGTAAGGTTGAAAAACGGCCGTCACCGGCCAACCCCAATCGGCCAAAACCCGCCCGCCCAATTCCCAGTTTCCCAGATGGGAGGTCAACACCAGAACCCCGCGCCCCACCGCGCGGGCCGCCTCGGCGTGTTCCCGGCCCTCCACCGCGATGTCCACAACCCGTCCCCCCAGGAAATCCGACAAGGTGACTCCGAAATTGCGGAAAACATCCTCGGATTTAAATCGCCGCCCCGACCGTTCATTGATAACGGCCAAGTTTCGCTCCACCGCCGCCCGTTTCATCGGGAAAAAACCGCCCACCGCGCGACCGATTCGCGACGCCAAAGCATAGCGAGGCCGGGCGGGCAAGAGGCCGCAAAGGGCGCTCGTCGACGCCAGTCCCGCGGCCCAGAAATGTTCACGCAACAGGATGACCCTCCGCGCGGGACCGCGCGGGCCGCCGTTCTTCCATCAACGACACGATGGCCTCCGCGGCGTCTCGGGCGGCCCACGGGCGCGCCAGCGCGCGTCCGTTTTCCCGCAATTGCTCCAGCCGACCCCGGTGGTTGAACAAGCCGCCGACCGAGCGGACCAACTCGTCCAGGGTGTCGGCGCGAACCGCCGCCCCGTGGCGGAGAAGAAATTGGGCGTTGCGCTCCTCCTGGCCCGGAATGGGCTCGATGATGATCATCGGCAACCCCTTCGCCAAAGCCTCCGACGTGGTCAAGCCGCCGGGTTTTGAGATCAGGACGTCCGAGGCCTCCATCAACCGGTGGATCGTGCGCGTGTGGCCCAAAACACGCACATGGCGGTCGTCGCCGAAACGCCGATTAAGGGAGCGCACCAACCGCCGGTTGGTGCCGCCGACCACGATGAACTGGAGCCCCAAGGGCAAATGCCGAAGCGCGAGGACGGCGTCCTCCACCGGCCCCAGACCGTAATTGCCCCCCATGACCAGCACGGTGGGCCGGGTCGGGGAAAGTCCCAAAGCCCGCCGTTCATCGCCCTTGTCGCCCCGGGCGCCGAAGTGCGGATCCACCGGAATGCCCGTCACCCGCACGCGGGATTCGGGGACGCCCAGGCGGATCACCCGGCGGCGGATTTCCTCGCTGGGGGTCAAATAGAGATCCACCTCGGGCGAAATCCAATATTTGTGAACGCCGAAATCCGTCAGGATGCCCACGAGCGGCGTGCGGATTTTTCCCCGGGCCTTCAGGGCGGACAACAGGCCCACGGGAATCGCCTGGGTGCAAACGATGCAGCGGGGCCGGTGTTGGCGCAGGAGGTCCGCGATGCGGCCGGTGTTGAAAATGTGCATTAAGTCGCGGATGTCGCGGGTCGCTTTTTCCACGATGGGGTTGTCGTAGAGGACGTCCCACACTTGGGGCGCGTGCTTCAAAACCTGAAGGTACAGGCGGGAGACGAACTTGCCGAACACCGGGTTCGCGTAGCTGACGGAATTGACCCCCTCGCAGGGCACGGGCGGGTGCCGGTGGCGCAACACGTTCATCACCGCCTCGGCGGCGCGCTGATGGCCGCTGGTGGGCGAGATGTAACAAAAGAGGACTTTGCGCTGGGGGATCAAGGATGGGGGCTCAAAAAAGAGAATCGGCTCGTTGAATCGGGGCGGTGGGGATTGAACCCACGACCTCTCGCACCCCAAGCGAGTGCGCTACCACTACGCTACGCCCCGGTTCAACGAGCCGACCGCTACTTCTCATAGGTGACCGCTTTTAAATCTTTTACGAGGGCCGACAACTCGGTCTTGAGGTCCCGAAGGACTTCCACCGCCGCCGTCGTTTCGCCGAAGCCCAAGGGCATCTGCACCGGCCCGCGCTTGGCTTCCTGCCGAAGGTGGCGCTTGACCCCCGCGAGGGTGAAACCGCGTTCTTCCACGAGGCCGCGCACCTTGGCCAACAACTCCAAATCTTTTTTGGTGTAGCGGCGATGGCCCGAGCCGCGCCGCGCGGGGCGCACCAGGCCGATGGCCTTTTCCCAATACCGCAACGTGTGCGGTGGAACCCCGGTCAGGCGACCGATCTCGCCGATGGTGAGGAGGTCCTTGTCCGGCGGCGCGCCCAAGATCATGGAAAGGAGATTAAACCAAACCCCGCGACGGAAATCAATGCGGGGCGGGAAAAAGGCGGTCGCCGGCCCCGCCCCGTTAGAACCCGGGGCGGGGCCGCGCCGCCGTCAAACTATTTTGAGTGTGGCACTTTGACCAGCACGTCGGCGGTGGCCGTGTTGCCGGCGGCGTCCCGCGCTTCGATGCGAACGGTGTAGACCCGGCCGTTCCCGAGGCCCGACCGTTCGGCCCTCAACTTGAGGGTGTGGTCCCCCGTCACGTCCCAGTCGGGGGAGACGTCCCCGTCGCCAAGTCCGTTTTCGGGTTCGTTGCTCGTCACCGAAACAATGCGGAAGCTCGGCGCCGGGTCCTGGTCATCGGAAACCGTGGCGGTAATTTCCACATTCACCCACTTGTGATTGGGCGGCCAAAGAAGCCCGGGTGTCGCGGCCGCGTTTACAATGACCGGGGGCGTCGTGTCACCACCTTCCCATTCCACCAGGAAGGCGTTGCTGATGCCGCCCAGGTCCTCCAACGTATCAACGTTGTCGTTCCAAACGCCGTTGTGCATTTGCAGGATGTTTTCATTGCCGTAGGTTGTGACGTTGTTGGGTTCCCCGGGACCCCAATTCGTGTAGGTCCACGGTTCGCCGTTTAGCCACATCCACCCACCGCCGGGTTCCTCGGCGCCGTCAGGCTGGCTCGCGCCCAGAAACACGAACAGGTCGCCGGAACTGTCGATATTGGCGTTGATGAAGTCCTGCTCGTCTTGGGAGGTGACCGTGGCCAAAGAGCCGCCCATCGCCTCCGCTTGCGCGCGCGCGTCCGCCAGCGACATCGGTCGCCGCCCGTCGTTGACGAACAATTGATAGGAATGGCCGTTGGCGGGATTGACTACGACGCCCGCCTCCGGGGTGGAAGACTGGGCCGAAAGACGCGACATGCCGGGCCCGTTGCCCGTCAATTTCGACATCGATTCCGGGTTGGAGCAACCGATCCCGGCGAACGCCATGGACAACCCAACAAACACACGCATTTTGTTGTTCATCATGAACACCTCGCGAAACGGAATGTGCGGCATTAAATGCCCGCGTGGGCATTCGACCACAATAAAAAACCAAAAGCAAGGGGCGGCGGAGATAAAACTAGCGGGGCGCGGCGGAAAGGCGGGGGCGGTAACGGTACTCGCGCACGCCTTTGAGGTGCGCGCGCGCGTCGTCGGCGAACTGGCCCAAGGCGGCCCGATCGTCCGGGGCGAGGGCGAACAGGTCGGGCTCTTCCTCAAAAAAGCTCACGGGCAAAACGTAAAACCGGGCGATGTCGTCGGTTTGGCGCTTCCACACGTGGGTGGGGGTGTAGCCCCAATCGACGGGGCGTGTGCCCTTGTCGTCTTTGACCAGTTCCAAGTGGCCAATCATGCCGCCGTCGCGAAATCGATCGCGCTGGTTGGAAATAAAATTGCCGTGGGAGTAAAAAACGACCCGAAGGCGCTTTTTGTGTTTCAACGAAACGATCTCCTGCAACACGTGCGGGTGCGACCCGATCACCGCGTCCACCCCGAGGCGGATCAGCCGGCGGGCCAACTGTTTTTGCGATGGGTGGGCGCCCCGCTCGTATTCGACTCCCCAATGCAGGGCGGCCAAGATGAAATCGGCCTTCGCGGCCCGGGCCTTGGCCACGTCGGCTTCCAACTGTTTTTCATCCAAATAATTCACCGAGGTGGGCGTCGACACCTTCAGCATGTTCGTCCCGTAGGTGGCGTTTAGAAACGCCAGGCGCACCCCTTTGACGTCGACGATCCGGGGGTAGGTTAGCTCCCGCTCCTCCGGCGAAGCAAAGGTGCCGGTGTGGGGAATGTTTCGTTCGTCCAGCGTCCGCAGGGTGCGGAGAAGGCCCTCCTCGTTCCGATCGCAGGCGTGGTTGTTGGCGGTGAGCAACAGGTCGAACCCGGCTTCTTCAAGGGCGTCCGCCAGGGCGTCCGGACTCGAGAAACGCGGGTAGCCTTTGTAGGGCTCTCCCGCCAAGGTCACTTCCAGGTTGGCGACCGCGAGGTCGGCGTGGTCCAAGATAGGCTTGATATAAAGGTAATTGTGCCGGTAATCGTGGGAACCGTCCGCGGTCCGGGCCGAGGCGATTTGGGCGTCGTGGCCCATCACGTCGCCCACGAACATGAGGTGCACGCGCGTCTCCGCCGCCCGCAGGGGCGAAAGGGCCAGGACCCCCAGGAAGAGCGCGCGCCGCACGGTCCCCCCGTCGATCAAAGCAGGCCCTTGGCCATTTTGAACTTCACGCGGCGGCGCGGGGGGATCAGCACCGGCTCCCCGGTGCGGGGGTTGCGCGCGGGCTTGCTTTTCCGCATGACCACGTGGAAACTGCCGAACCCCTGCACCACGACTTTGTCCCCCTCCTGCAACGCCTTGCGCATGCCTTCGAATATCCGCGTGACGGCCGCCTTCGCCTCTTGGCGCGTGCCCAGGGATTGGGCCGCGATCTGGATGATGTCGGCTTTGTTCATATCTTCTCCTCCGTTTGTCGAATAAAAGGGGCCACGTGCATCATTTCCGCGACGGGCGGGCGCGACAGCAGGTCCCGCATGGCGGCGCGCGCCGGTTTGCCCTCGTAAAGCATGGCGTACAGTTCGGTGATGATGGGCAAATCCAATTTATGGTGGTCCATCAATTGTTTGGCGCTTTTGGTCGTGAAATACCCCTCCGCCACCATGGTCATCTCCCCCAGGGCCTGCTCGGCCGATTTCCCCTGGCCGAGCTTTTCGCCCAGCAGGCGGTTGCGGGAGTGCCGCGACGTGCAGGTGACGATCAAATCCCCCAGGCCCGCCAAGCCCAGGAAGGTCAACACCTGGGCGCCTTCCGCGACGCCGACGCGCACCATTTCGTTCAGCCCCCGCGTCATGAGCGCGGCCTTGGTGTTGTCCCCCAGGCCCAACCCGTCGCAGACGCCGCAACCCACGGCGTAGACGTTCTTCAGCGCGCCGCACAACTCCACCCCGACGAAATCCGGGTTGGTGTACACCCGCAGGCTTTCCGAATTGAAGAGCCGCGTCAAATGTTCGCGGAGGGCTTCGGGCCCCGCCGCCACCACCGCCGTCGGAACCGACCGCGCCACCTCTTCCGCGTGGGAGGGTCCGGCCAACACGGCCGTGCGGCCCGCCAAAGCCGGTGTTTCCTCCTCCATCACGCGGGTCATGCGTTTTAAAGTGTCGTTCTCGATGCCCTTGGACACGCTCACCGCCCAGGCCGACGGGGCCAGGGCGTTCGACGCGCGCACGGCCCGGAAGGTGGCGCGCACGTGTTTCGAAGGGACGGCGTTGACAAGGACGGGCCGGCCCGTCAGGGCCTTCGCCATGTCCTCGGTCACGCGCACGTCCGGGTGCAAAACAAGCCCGTCCAACGTCGGAAGCCGCCGCTCCCGTTCGAGCCGCGCGGCGGCCGCCGGGGAAATCTCCCAGAGGACGACGTCGTGGCCGTTCCGGGCCAGGTGATCGGCAAGGGTGGCGCCCCAACTGCCGGCGCCCAAAACCGCGATTTTTTCCTTCATAAAGATTTGGGGTCTCCTTTCTTGAAACCGAACAACGGGGGCTCCTCCCCCCGCGCCAACCGTTTCATATTGGGTATGTGTCGAAGGACCACCACCAAACACAACGCGACCGCCATGGCCTCCCGCGCCGGGGAAGCGCCGGCGAACCACGCCGCGAGGGGCAAAACCACGGCCCCCGCCAAGGACCCCACCGACACCCGCCGCGAAACGGCAAAGGCCAACGCGAAGACGAGCAAGGCCACCCCCATGGGCCCCGGCAGCAACGCCAGGAAAACCCCCGCGGACGTGGCCACGCCCTTTCCCCCGCGGAATCGCACCCACGGCGACCAGGTGTGGCCCGCCACGGCCGCCGCGCCCGTGAGCAAGGGCACGGCCTCCACCGGCAAGCCCCGCAAAGCGCCCCAGACCGGCAAAAACCCTTTTAAAATATCGATCAACAGGGTCGCGACGCCGGCACCGCGCCCGACGGACCGGAACACGTTGGTCGCCCCCACGTTGCCCGACCCCACCGTGCGGATGTCGATGCCTTTGAGGGCGCGCCCCATCAGATACCCCGTGGGCAGGGACCCGGCCGCGAACCCCACCAAAACCCACAGCCCTTCGTTCATGATTTCCCCCGCTTGAACTTGAAATGGATGGGCACCCCGGCCAAGCCGTGTTGCGCCCGGAACACGTTATCCAGCCGCCGCTCGTAGGAGAAATGGATGTCCTCCGGCTCGAGGCTGGTTCGAAGCACGAACGTCGGGGGCGCCACGGCCACCTGGCGCGCGCTGTGGAAAACCAACTTCTGGCCCCTCTGGTTGTAGGGGCGCTCTTGGACGGTTTTCCAAAAGAACGCCGTCAACTCCTCGTCGTCGAAGCGCCGGTGGTATTCGTCGCGCGTCGCGGCCAGCTTGGCCAACAGGTCCTCGATGTGGTGGCCGGTTTTGGCCGAAAAGAACACAATCGGGCTGTGGGACAAAAAGGGCATGCCCTCGGGCGCGCGGTCGCGGTAGTACTTGGCCGTGGGCGCGTGGTCCGTCACCAGATCCCACTTGTTGACCCCCAGCACGCAGGCGCGCCGTTTCTCGTCGATCAGCCGGCCCACGGCGACGTCCCCCTCGGTCAACCCCTCCCCCGCGTCGACCAGCAAGAGCGCCACGTCGGAACGGTCCAGGGCGCGTTCCGTCATCAGCCGGGTGAGGTTTTCCAAATTGTCCGCGCGGGATTTTTTGGCGCGCAACCCGGCCGTGTCCACCACGCGAAACGGACGCCCGTTCCAGGCGAAGCGCGTGTCCACCGTGTCGCGGGTCGTGCCGGGGACGGCCGACACGATCATCCGCTCCTCGCCCAACAAGCGGTTCGCCAGGGACGATTTGCCCACGTTGGGCCGCCCCACCAGGGACACCGCCACCTCGTCGGGGTCGGCCGCGTCGTCGCCGGGGAGGTCCCCGCCGATGAGGTTTTCAATCTCCTCCAACAACACGTTGACCCGCCGACCGTGGGTCGCCGAAATCGTCACCAAACGCGAAAAACCCAGGCTCGCGAAATCGGCGAAGGCCCCGTCGCGGCCCGCGTCGTCGGCCTTGTTCACGGCCAGCACCACGCGCGACGAGCGCGGGCGCAGGAGCCGCGCGAAAGCCTGGTCCTGGGCGGTGAGGCCTTCCCCCGCGTCCACGACCCAAAGGACGGCGTCCGCTTTTTCAAGCCACGCCTCCACCTGCGCGCGCACCGACGACAAAACGTCTTCGGACCCCGGCGCGTAACCGCCCGTGTCGATCACGCGGTAGGCCCGGCCGTTCCAATGGCAAATCCCTTCGATCCAGTCGCGGGTGGTCCCGGCGATGGGCGAGGTGATGGCGCGTCGTTTTTCCGTCAGCCGGTTGAAGAGGGTGGATTTGCCGACGTTGGGTCGGCCCACCACCACGATGGTGAGGCGGGGGTCTTTGATCACCCGAGCTCCCCGAGCCGCTGGGATCCCACCCACACGTAATCGATGGTGGACAGGACGGTCACGACGATCATGGGAAGGGTTAAAAATTTCGGCCAAGGTTGCCCGGGGAAAGTGAGCATGGCGATGACCGTGGCCATCTGGGCGAAGGTCGTGGCCTTGCCCAAGGCGCGGGGCTCGATGCGCGGCACCCGCGTGAGGATGAACATCACGTTCCAGCCGATCAGGATGAGCAGGTCGCGGAAGAGCACCACGATAAACACCCACATGGGCGTGCGGCCCAAAAGCGCCAGGATCAAAAAGGAAGACGACAACAGGAGCTTGTCGGCCACCGGGTCGAGGAATTTTCCAAGCAGGGTTTGCTCGTTCCGCCAGCGGGCGACCGCGCCGTCCAATATGTCGGAGAGCGCCGCGAGCAAAAAGATGTAAAGGGGCCACAGGCGCTCCCCCTTGAGAAGCAGGATAACCAAAAGGGGCGTCAGAAGGAGCCGCAGGATGGTGATGCGGTTCGCCCAGGTAAGGCGCGGCCGCGGGGCCGGACCGGCTGTCGCGTGTCTCGTCATTTTTTTTGTCCTTTGGAATCAGCGCCCAGGGCGCTTTCAAACCGTCCCCAATTGGAGGGGCTCAACATGGCCCGCAGGCGGGTGCCGCCGGGGGCGGATTTTTCCCCCAGCACCCGGCCGGCGGCGTAAAACAGGGGCAACAACGAACGTCGGTCGTGAGGCAAAAACACGGTGCGCTCTTCCAACGCGGCGTCCAACCGCTTTTCCAACGCCGCGAGCAAGCGGGGCAGCCCCTCGCCCGTCCGGGCCGAAACCAAAACGTCCCCCCGCCGCTCGTGCTGAGCGCGCTGGGCGGGCGTCAAGACGTCCGCTTTGTTGTGCACCGTCAATTGGGGCAGGGCGTCGGCGGCCAAATCCTTGAGGACGTCGGTCACAACGTCGGCGTGGGTCGGCCAGGCCGGGTCCGCCGTGTCCACCACGTGAAGCAACATGTCGGCGTCGCGCGCCTCTTCGAGGGTCGCGCGAAAAGCCGCCACCAGGTGGTGCGGCAAATTCTGAATGAACCCCACGGTGTCCACCAGGAGGGCCATCCGCCCGCCCGGCAACTTGACCCGCCGGGTGGTGGGATCCAGGGTCGCAAACAAACGGTCATCGGCGTAAACGTCCGGCGCGGGGCCCGTGTTCAGGGCGTTGAGCAGGGTCGATTTGCCCGCGTTCGTGTACCCGACCAGCGCGATCAGGGGCAGGGGCGTCCGCCGCCGGTTGTCGCGCCGCAGGGCGCGCTGACGGCCCACGGCTTCCATTTCCTGTCGAAGACGGACGATGCGCTCGCGGATCCGCCGCTGGCTGATTTCCAATTTCCGCTCGCCCGGCCCGCGGGTGCCGATGCCGCCGGTTTGCTGTTCGAACCGGCCGAATTTTTCGGTGGCCCGGGGCAGAAGGTAATTCATTTGGGCCAACTCGACCTGCAACTTGCCCTCGCGCGTGCGTGCCCGCTGGGCGAAAATATCAAGGATCAGGCGCGTGCGGTCGATGATTTTGGCCGGCACGATCTCCTGCAAATTCCGTTGCTGGGTGGGCGATAATTCCGCGTCGACCACCACGGCGCTCAAGCGGGACTGGCGCGCGAGGTTCGCGATTTCCTCGGCCTTGCCCCGGCCCATCAATGTGGCGGGGTCCGGGCGGGCGCGCTCCTGGATGATTTCCGCCACGGCCGTCCCGCCGGCGGTCTCCAACAACCGCTTCAGCTCGGCGAGGGACGCCTCTTCCCGGGGTCCGGCGCCCTTCGCCCACACCCCGACCACCGCCGCGCGTTCCATGTTGGCTGTCATTTTACTTTTTTGGGCGACGCATTTCGTCGGCGATCGCCGCGGCGTCCAGCGGCGGCGTGACCGTCCACCACCGGACGGGCTCGGCGCGGAACCAGGTGCGCTGTCGTTTGACGTAGAGGAGCGTCTGCCGCAGGAACGCCGCCTCAAAGGCGACGCGATTCATCCCGCCGCGAACGCAGGCCGCGCCTTCCCGATACCCCAGGGACTGAAAGGCCGGAGCGTCGGGGGAAATTCCCGCCGCGAGCAACGCCGCGCATTCTTTCAGGACGCCGGGCGCCATGGCGGCGCACCGCGCGGTCAGGACAACCCGGTGGACCTCCGGCGGCAGGACGAGGCCCGTCCACTCAAAATCCCACTCGGCGGGACGGGTTTCCTTGGCCTGCCAGTCCGAAAGCGGCCGGCCGGTCCGCGCGTGGACTTCGAGGGCCCGGAGAACGCGCTGCAAATTGTTGGCGGGGATGGCCCGCGCGGCCACCGGGTCGACTTGGGACAGCAGGGCGTGCACGTGGTCCCGCCCCCGCGCCGCCGCGAGTTCTTCCCAGGAGCGGCGCAGGGATTCGTCCCGGGGCGGCAGGGGGGCCAACCCCCGCACCAACGATCGGAGGTAGAGCCCCGTTCCGCCGACGATGATCGCCGGCGTCCCGCGGCGGGCCAGGTCCGCCAAAACGACCGCAGCCTCCTTGACAAAACGTCCGGCGGTGAACGGTTCCGTGGGATCGGCCACGTCCACCAAATGGTGCGCCACCCCGGCCGCCACGTAGCGTCGCCCCGCGGCCGTGTCCCGCCATTCGCCCTCCGGCTTCGCGGTCCCGGCCGACAAACCCCGGTACACCTGGCGCGAGTCGGCCGAAATGATTTCCGCCCCGAGGGCGCGGGCGAGGGCCAGGGCCACGGCGCTCTTGCCGACGCCCGTGGGCCCCACCAAGATCCGAACCGGCTGCCCGCCGGGCCGCCGGGGGTCGGCGAACATCAATAATGTCCCAGGGTCCCGTCGGCGCGGGCGCGGCGGACCGCCCGGCCGAAGGTGAAGACGCCCAGGGGCCAAATGACGACGATGAAAACCGAGAGCCAAACCAATTGAGGGACGATGACGTTCCACCCCGCGCCCATCAACAGCGTTTGCCTCAAACCCTCCAGCGCGTGGGTCATGGGAATAAAAAACGCGGCCCGTTTGAGGCCGGGCGGCAAAGCGGCCAAGGGGAACAGCACCCCGCCCAACAAGTTGCTGGTCGCTTCCATGATCCAGGTGACGGGGTTGCCCCGTTTGAAACGCATGATGAACGACGCCGCGAAAACGCCCAGACCCATGAAGGCCAACAGCGTGAGGACCAAAACCGCCAAGGCGGGCGCGAGCCGGGTTTGGGAAAGGCGGAACCCGAAAAAGGCCGCGCCGACCCCCAAATACAGCGCCACCCGGACGGTGGCGTAAAGAAAATCCCAAAGGGACGACCCGATCAAGAAACGCGGCGTGCTCACCGGCGTGACCAACAGCGGCTCGAGCGTGTTTAAAAATTGCTCCTGCCGAAGGGATTGGGAAAACGAATTGAGGCCGACGTTCTGGTAAGCGGCGAAGGCCACGCCGATCAACACGAAAGCGAAGTAGTCCCCCCCGTAGGCCCGCAGAAAGGGCGCGGCCGCCGCGCCGAACATTTTGGCCACGTAGTAATAGGTGGCGGCGGTAAAAAAAACGCCCAGCAGGTCCATGACGAAACCGAGTTTGTAGGACGTGTGGATGTTCGCGTCCCGCCGGAAAAACGCCCAGAGGGTCCTCACGCGACGGGCTCCGTCATTTGATGGAAAAACCGCTCGATGTGGAAACGCGGGTCCGCCGCCCGCGCCGCCGCCACCGATCCGACGAAACGCACTTTTCCCTCGGCCAGAACCACCCAGCGGTCGGAGATTTTTTCGGCGTCTTCCAGGTGGTGGGTCGAGACGATCACGGTTTTCCCCTGTTCGCCGACCCATCGGTCGCGAATCACCACGCGCAGGCGCGCGGCGAACAGGGGGTCGAGATTTTGGTGGGGTTCGTCCAAGATCAACACCGCCGGGTCGTGCAGGGCCGCCCGCGCCAGAAGGAAGCGTTGTTTCTGCCCGCTGGAGAGCTCGCGGTGGGGGCGGTCGAGGGACCCGGACAAATCCAACAACGCGTCCAGCGCCGCCAACCGACGGTCGAATTCCGCGCCGGTCATCCCGTACATTTGACCGTAAAACCACAGGTTGAGTCGTCCGGACAGGCGCCCGTAAAACGATTGATCCTCGGTGGAGGCGAAGCCGATGCGCCGTTTGGCCCAATCCAAGGACCGGTGGACGTCCCGGTCGCCCAACCGGACGCGCCCTCCGTCGGGGATCAACAGCGTGGCGATGCTTTTGAGGAGGGTGGTCTTTCCGGACCCGTTGGGCCCGAGCAGGCAAAGGAGACCCCCGGCCGGGACCGAAAAAGAAACGCCGCGCAGCGCCGCCCGGCGGCCGGAGGCGGTTGAAAAATATTTCGAGACGTTTTCCAGAACCAGCGGCAACACGGAGGGGTTATCGACTTTTCATCCACCAGCGTTGGGCGCGCAACTCCAATCGCAGGCGGGCGTCGTCGGTTTCAATTTGGGTTTCGTCCACGGCGTCCGTCACGTAGAGGAGGGGACGGGCGCCCAAGTTGACGCGGCGGGGGGCATCGACGCGGGCGCCGTTCTCATCGATCAACACCCAAACCTTGGGCCGCAGGGGTTGGCCGGGATTCACGGTGAGGACGCGGCCGATTTCGCCGGAATTGAGGCGGACGTAGGTCCCCGGGGGGTAAAACGACAGCGCGTCCAACAAAAGCCGCAGAAGCTTGCCGTCGTAGACGCCGGGCGCCTCCTCCACCATGCGCCGCAGGACCTCGTGCGGCAGAACGCGCGGCCGCCAGGGCCGGCCGTGGCTGAGGGTTTCGTAAATGTCGACCATGTGGATGATTTTGGCGAAAGAATGGATTTGGTCGCCTTCCAGCCGCTGGGGATAGCCCCGTCCGTCGGTGCGCTCGTGGGATTCCCCGATGACGCGGCGGACGGTGGCCTTGATGTCCCCTTCCGGGAGGGAAAATTGGTCCAAGACCTTTTGCCCTTCCCCCACGTGGGACTTTAAGATCTTGTATTCCTCATCGGTCAAGCGGGTGGGTTTGGCCGCGAGTTCCATGTGGGAGGACAAACCGACGTCGTGAAGAAACGCGCAGAGCCCCAGGGTGACCAAATCCTCCTCCCCCAGTTCCGCGCCAAGACCCACCCGGACGGCCAGAATCGTGACGTTGGGGATGTGGCCGAAAATAAAATGATCCATCACCGACCGCTCGGCGAGGGACAATATCTCCGCGTCCCCGCCGCGCACCAGACCCACGATTTTTCGAACCGTGTTTTCCGGCCACGGCAAATGAGGCGGGGCGTCCCCTTCGGGCGTCCGGTAAATTTCCCGGGCGAGGGCGACGGCATCCCCGTAGACGTCCGCGGCGCGGGGGCGCTCCGTTTCGGGGGCGGGCGCTTCCGTTTCCGCCATTTATCGCGCCGGCCCCACGCGCACCTGGACAACGTTCGTTTTTCCCGGCGCGACAGGCAGGATGTCCCCCGTCAGTTCCTTGTCGTTGAAAAGGATTTTTTGGCCGCCGGCCGGCAATTTCGGGTCCCGGCGGATGGTGATGCGGTAGGTCCCGCCCCGAAACACCCGGGTCGCCTCGGCCTCGTTCCAGGGCGGCGGCAGGCAGGGACGTACGCGCAACCCCTCCCATTCGGGCCGAATGCCCAGGAACCATTCGGTGGAGATCCGGTAAAGCCACGCCGCGGACCCCGTGTACCAGGTCCATCCGGCCCGGCCGGGGGTGGGCGATCCCGGTCCGTCGACATTGCCGGGCGTCACGTAGGGTTCCGCCCGGTACAAATCCGGCTCCTTGGCGCCGCGAACCACCGGGCTCATCCGCTGGTACAGCTCCCAGGCTTTGCGGGCGCGGCCGAGCGAACACTCCATTTGCAACGCCCAAACGGCGGCGTGGAAATAAACACCGCCGTTTTCCCGGGTGGTCGGGGAATAGCGGGTCAAATAGCCGACGCGCTCGTCGGGCACGGTGTAAGCGGGCGTGAGCAAGAGCGGGCCGTGGGGCCCGTACAGGTGCTTTTCCAGGGATCTCAAGACGGCGTTGCGCCGGGCTTCCGAGGGCACGACGTCGTTCAAAATGGCCCAGGTTTGGCAGTTGAGATAAATCTTCCCCTCTTTGTTGAGGTGGGACCCCAACGGCGCTCCGTCGTCGGTGGTGGCCCCCTTGTACCAGGCCCCGTCCCAACCGTGGCGGTTGACGGCGTTCTTCAACTTCTCCGCCGCCTTCCGGTAACGCGCGGCGCGCGCCTTTTCCCCCGCCGGGATCGCTTTCTGCGCCACGGCGCGGTCGATGGTTCCCGCCCAATCGCGAAGAATTCCGTACAAGAAGTGCCCCATCCACACGCTTTCGCCTTTGCCGCCGATGCCGGCGCCGTTCAGGCCGTCGTTCCAATCGGCTTCGCCCATCAAGGGCAGGCCCCGGGGCGACAGGCGCGCGAGCGCCTTGTCGATGGCCCGGACCGCGTGGTCGTACATCGGACCGCTCGTTTCTTTCCGTTCACCGGGCCGACGGGCGAAGGGGACCTCTTCGCCCAAAAGGTCCCAATGGGCGGTTTCTTTCAAATAATTGACCATGACGAAGGGCAACCACAGAAGATCGTCGGAATACTTCGAAGGCAGCCCCTCCTCGGAGAGCGGATGCCACCAGTGGTACACGGTGCCGTCGGCGAATTGGTGCCGGGCGTGCAGGTGGATTTGCCGGCGCGTGCCCGCGGGATCGAGCGGCAGGAAAACCTGGCTGTCCTGCAACTGGTCGCGGAACCCGTAAGCGCCGCCCGTTTGATAATAGGCGGTGCGCCCCCAGAGGCGGGCGGAAAGGGCCTGGTATTTGAGCCAGGTATTGGTCAGCAAATTAAAACCGCGGTCCGGGGTTTTCACGGGGAAAGCGGCCATGTATTTGTCCCAAAACATTTCCGTGCGGCCCCAGGCGTTGTCCACCTGGGAAAAGTCCATGAACCGCCGGGACTTGACCAAGGCCTGGCTTTGGGATTCGGCCGCTCCGACGGTGAACAGCACGCTCCGCTCCTGCCCGGCCTTGAGGGCGACGGGAACGCAGAGGCTCGCGATGCCGTCGTCCCATTTCCCGGTCGTGGGCCCGACATAGCGGCCTTCTTTCAACGCCGCCGGCGCGCGCAGTGTGCCGTAGTTGCCGAGGAACGCCTGCTTGTCGCCGCTGAACGCGCGAACCGGCGCGTTGACGGCGTGCCAGGCGACGTGGTCCCAGGTGCGGTTCCACAATTGCCCCCGGCTGTTTTTCAAGGGCGACAGGCGTTTTTTGGCCAGCAGCACGCGCCCGTGGTCGTGGATCGCCGTCTCGATGAACGTGCGGTGGAATTCCCGGTGTCCATCCGGCGATTCGCCGAGGTTCCATTCCATATAAGTCCACAACGACAAAGACCGCGCGGTCTTGCCCACGTTCTTGATCCGCAACCGCCACACTTCCAGGGGCTCGTCGTGGGGCACGAACACCAGCCATTGGATCTGGATGTCGTTCACCCGCGAATTGATGATGGTGTAACCGACGCCGTGAATGACCTCGTAGCTCTGCGGGCGCGCCTGGACCGGTTGCCAACCCACCGACCAGAACTTGCCCGTCTTGTCGTCACGGACGTAGATGTGGCGTCCCATGAAATCTTGGATCAAGTCCTGGTTCCAACGGGTGATCCGGTTCATGGAGGCGTGGTGCAACCAGCTGTAGCCCGCGCCGGTCTGGGACATGGCCACGCCGTAGGTGCCGCTCGACATGATGTTGACCCAGGGCCGGGGGGTGTCCGGACGGGTGATGATGTAACTCGCCCCGTCTTCGGAAAAATGCCCGTACGGGGTTTTGAAAGGGAAAGTCGGTTGTTTCACAGAAGCCTCCTAGGGACTAAAAATCGATGGTCACGCCCGTCTCCGGGCCTTCCACGTCGAACACGCACTCCGCCCGGCCGCCGCGCCACGTCAGGGCGGCGCGAGCGCCGCCCGCGCGCGCGGCGCGGGGTTTTTTCGGCAACGTCAGGGCGAGCGACACCCGCTCGCCGGGGGTGGCGGCGACGACGCCCTTGAAACCGCGGGGCGAAACGGCGGCGTCCAACACCTCCGCCGTCGACCACGCCAACCGCCGGCGGTCGTCGAGCGGAACGTTCAAAGGCAACACCCGCGCGCTCAAGGGCGGCAAGATCATCCGTCCCCGGGCGGGCAGACGCAGGGGTTTGTCCGTCCCGGGGAAAGGCGCCGTCACCGCGCCGCGCTGTTCGGTGAAATGATAGTTGAACACGAACAAAAACCCCAGATCGTCGGACCGCCGCAGGACGGCCTGCAGATCCCCGGGATCGACGGTCACGGCGGGCCGGGCGCCGAGGGCCTCGCCCCACCGGCGCACCCAGTCGCGGAAATGATCGAAGACGTGGGGCACGCCGAAGCCGACGACGATCGCGCGGCCGCGCCCCGCCTCGACTTCGACGGCGGCGGGGCCGGTGGGCGTGTTCCGCCAGACGCGGGCGGGGGCGTCGACTTTGTAAACCTGGACGGGCGCGCCCACCCACCATTCGGTCCCCTCGTCCGTGAAGACGCCACCCTTGCGCTCCTCGGCCACCGCCACGCCCAGCGCGTCGGCCAGGGTCGTGTCGGCGCCGCCGCTCATATCGCGCGTCGGCAAACGCGGCCCGATCAAGAGGCGGCCGCCGTTTTTCACGTACCCCGCCAATTTGGCTTGGGTGTCGTGATCCATGAAATCTTCGGTGTAAATCCAAAGGCTGGGGGACGCCAGCAACACGTCCACCGGCGACCGTTCGATGTCCATCATTCGGTAACTGTAGCCGGCCAACTGGATCAAGCGGGCCAGGCCATCGTACCACAGCGCGGTCCGGCGCGCTTCGAGGCCCTCGGACCAGGGGCCGGACAGGTATTCCGTCGCGTAATAAGGGGTGTAGAAACCGAGGGTCGTGTCGGCGACTTTTTTGGTGACGGCCAAATGGGGCCCGGCCCACTTGATAAAACGGCCAAAGCGCCGGAGGGGTTCCATGTGCGCGCGGATTTCGCCCTTGGGCCCGATCGGGGCCTGCCAATCGTGATAGGTCCCGAAAGCGCCCAGGCCCGGCGGGTTTTCCCCGCCCGCCAGCATGTACCCGTTCACGCCGGCGAGGCCCTGGCCCACGGAACTTTTGACGTTCAACTCCACCTGGGTGGGGTAAAGGCGGGGCCGATCGCGCATGATGCCGGTTTGCAGTTCGGCGCACACCACCGGGACAGGGGATTCGACGAGAGGCGTGAAGGCCGGCGCCTTGGGCAAACGACCGGCGCGGACCGGGTCCCCCACGGAGGGCGCCGACGGCACCTCCACGGCCCCGATCATGCGGGTGACCTCGGTGGTGAGGGCCACGTCGTGGAAATTTTCAAAGTCCAAATGGCGCATCTGGTAGGCGCCGCCGAAAACCAGGTTCGGGGTCAACAGCGGGAAATCCCGAAACATCGACGTGGTCATGGGCGCCCAATTCCCGCGACCGCGAATGTCGTAATCGTAAAACTGGGGAATGTTGCAGAAGAGGGGAACGTCGATCCCGCGCTCCCGGGCGCGCCGCGACAACGTGGCGAAATAGGTGGCGTAATAACGTCGGTAGAAAAGTGCCCAATCCATGCAAACGCGGGCGCGTTCGGCCGAAGCCTCCTCCCCTTTGGGTTGGGCCACTTCGTCGAAGGAGGCCCAGGCGCTCCCGTGGGCGGCGTTCAAGGCCGCCACCGTACCGTAAGTGTCCTTCAAAAACGCTCGATAAAAACGGTTGACGTGGTCCTTGTGGTCCGAGCCTTTTTGCAGCCAGTGCACCATCGCGACCTCGTTGCAAAGCTGGACGCCCAACACGTTTCCGCCCCGCGTGGTCTGCCGATCGGCGATCGACGGAAGGAGCGCCGCGTACCAGCCCTCGACGTGCCGTTGGAATTCGGGGTGCAGATAGGAAATGATCGTGACGTGCGGCAGGTTGCCGACGTCCCGCCGGCCGGTGACGAAAATGTCCGGGTAATTTTCCACCAACCAGGCGGGGAGCCCTTCGTGGCGCAGTTCCGCGTTGGACACGGGGCCCACGCGCGCCAGCACGCTCAGTTTTTCTTTTTTGGCGAGATCCAAGAACCCCAGGACGTCCCGTTCGGGCACGGTTTGGCCGGTAAAATCGAACTTCCCCTCCTCGGGGGCGTGCCAAATCCAGGGGATGTAGGTGCTGACCGTGTTGAACCCCGCCGCCCGCAGGGCCCGCAACCGGGCCGCCCAATCTTTTTTGGGGATGCGGAAATAGTGAACCTCTCCCGAATAGAGGAAAAAGGGCTTTCCATGCAGCCAAAAGGCGCCGTTTAGCATTTCCATATAGATCAATTCCTTTGGGTGTGAAAAATTACATTAGCAAAGAACGTTCCTGAACGAAAGGGCGGAAATTTCCCCGATTTTTCGGGGGTTATTGACCCCTGAATCAATAAAACCAAGAAAGTTTTTATAGAATAGAACCGATGCCATCGAAACCGACGGCCCGCCGAACGGGACGGACCCGGCCTCTTTTACACAATGAGCGGCAAATGACATTGGGGTTTTTCGCGGCCCCCTCCCCCCCTGTTTCCAAACCACCCCCGTTTTTCAAACCCCCCGTTAAAAAGAAATCATTTCGAGAAAAAATCCGCTGGGGCCGACTGGGATTTATCGTCTTTGGATTGGGGGCGCTGATTTTCGGAGGGTTTGTGCCGCCCTGGGGCCCGCCGGGCGCCCGGCCGGTCCCGTCCCCGGAAAAACTCGCCCGGGAAAACCCGCCCACGACCCAAATGCTCCTCCGCCGCGCTCGGCAGGCCGAAGCCCGAGGGAAACGGTTTCAACCCCGCTGGACCTGGGTGCCCCTGTCGCGCCTCGGCCTGCCCCTGCAAAACGCCGTCATCGCCGCCGAAGACAGCACTTTTTACCAACACCGCGGCGTGGAATGGGGGCTCACCCGGGCCGCCTTTTTGGAAAGTTGGAAAACCGGGAGGAGGGACCGTGGCGCGAGCACGCTGACCCAGCAAGTGGCGCGCAACCTGTATTTGAGCCCGGAAAAAACTTACCTGCGAAAAGCCCGGGAAATCGTCCTCGCGCAACGCCTGGAAAAAGCGCTCTCCAAGGACCGATTGCTCGAGATCTACCTCAACATCGCCGAATGGGGCGACGGGATATTCGGCGCCGAAGCGGCCGCCCGCGCGTATTTTGGAAAGTCCGCCGCGGACCTTACGTGGGACGAGGCCATCGCGATGACCTCCGTCTTGCCGAGCCCTCGCCGACACCGGCCCACGGACACCGGCCGCTGGGTGTCTTCGCGCAAGGCCTGGGTCCTCCAACGGTTGGTGACCACACGTCGGTACACCCCCCCCGCCTCCGTCGATCCGCCCCTTGTGATGACCGACCCCCAAGAGGACGAACGTGACGACTGAAGCGATCTTCCTTTTGAAATTCATCGCGATTTTGGATCTGGGGGGAGCGCTGCTGTTCACTTTCGTGGCCATTTCCCGGAAACGGGACCCCGCCGTCACGCTGGCCTGGGTTTTGGGCTTTTTCCTCCTGCCGGTGGTGGGCATGTTGCTTTACGTGTTTTTCGGCTACCAGCGGTTCGCCCTGCGCCGACGGGCGGCGCCCAACCCGCTGCACCGACTGCTCTTGCTGAAGGAATCCGCCGAACGCTTCCCCGGGGGGGAACCCCTGGCCAAAACCCCCATGGAAACCCTGGCCGAGGCCTTAACCGATTTCCCCGCGTTGGGCGGCAACCGCGTGGACGTGTACACCCGTTCCGATGACACCGAGGAAGCGCTCACGCGCGCTATCCGTTTGGCCCGCCATCACGTGCACATGTGTTATTACATTTTCGAGCCGGACCGGACGGGACTGCGGTTCCGCGACCTGCTCATCGAGCAAGCCCGCCGCGGCGTGGAATGCCGCGTGTTGATGGACGCCGTGGGGTCCTACCGCATCGGCCCCTCGTTCTTGAAACCCCTGCAACAAGCGGGCGTCAAGACGGCTTTTTTCAATCCCTTCCGAACCTTCAAACGCCCTTGGGCCTTCAACGCGCGCAACCACCGCAAGTTAACGGTGGTCGACGGCACGATCGGGTTCATGGGCAGCCAAAACATCGGACACCATTTCTGGCGATCCGGATCGCGCCGCATTCAATGGCGCGAGACGGACATCCGACTGGAGGGCCCGGCGACCGTGGAACTGCAGACGGTGTTCGCCGAAGATTGGCACTTCGCCACGGGCGAAAACCTCTTGGGCGACGCCTATTTTCCACCCCCGACGACCCGGGGCGTCACCCGCGCTCAACTCCTGCCCACAGGCCCCAACAAGCGGGAAAACATCCTCGGAATGATTTTCTTGGAAGCCTTGCACAGCGCCCGCCATCGCGTCACCCTCACGACCCCCTACTTCATTCCCACCCCGTCCATGACCCTGGCGATGCAAACGGCGGCCCGCAAGGGCGTGCGGGTGGATCTTCTCTTGCCCCGACGCACCGACCACCCGGTCGTGACCTGGGCCGCCCGCAGTTGGTACAAGGAATTGCTCGAAAGCGGGGTCCTTGTGTATGAGTTCAACGAAGCGTTCATCCATTCGAAGGTCGTGACGGTGGACGGGCGTTGGGCGTTGATGGGATCGGCCAACATGGACACCCGAAGCTTCCTTATCAATTTTGAGCTGAGTTTGTTATTGGACGACGCCGACACGGCGGGCCATTTGGAAAAACAATTCGATCGAATGGTCGATGGCGCGGTGCGGGTCAAGGCGGACCCCCTGGCCGAGCTCTCCTTCACGCGGCAGTTTTGGGAAGGCCTCTGCCGCCTTTTGTCGCCGCTTCTGTAGAATTATTTTTTCGACCGCTCGCGGGAATAGAGGTCCATGAGCCGCCGCTCCTCGGGACTCAGGCTGTCCAGGCCCCGGCGGGCGATTTTTTCCAACAGGCGGTCCACCTCCGCCCCCAACTCGTGGAACCGCGCGGCCGACCGCGTCGCGGCCCGGCGGCGGCGCGCCTCCCGCCAAGCCGCCCCCCACTCCGCGGGTCCGTGCCGCCAGAAATCGACTTTCATGAGCACGAACCCCAGGGCGAGCCCGGCCAAATGGGCGATGGTCGCCACCCCCGACGGGTTGACGGTGAGCCCGGTGTAAAGCTGCAGCCCCGCGAAGAGCAGCACCGCGTACCGGGCGCGAAGAGGAAAAACAAAAAAAACGTAAAAAATCGCGTCAGGGTAAATCAGGGCGAAGGCCGCCATGATCCCGTACACCGCGCCGGAGGCGCCGATCACCGCGTGGACCGAGCGCGGTTCGACGGCGGCGTTGACAAGTCCCGCGCCGATCCCGCAAAGGAAGAAAAACCGGAGGAAAGCCCCCCGCCCCCACCGACGCTCCAAAGGTTCGCCGAGGGCCCACAGCATGTAGGCGTTCACCAGGAGGTGCAGAAGTCCGCCGTGCAAGAAAATGTAGGTGACCGGCTGCCAGAGGCGTCCGCGGCCCCAAAAATCGGCGGGCACAAGCCCCAACCACGCCGGAAGGGAAATCCCCCCGGCGGCCAATCCCGCCTGGGCGAAGAACACCCCCACGCAAACCCCCACCAAGGCTTTCATGTCAGACCCTTTTGAGGCCCCCGCTCTGGCGGGGCCCCTGTGAAGTGAGTATAATAAGTAGACAATCTTGTTTCAAAAGGGATTCTATGGCCGTTTCCACAATCTTTGCCCCAAAATTTGACATCACCTCGAAGGCGGTGGACGCACTGCCGTCCATCACCAAACTGCAGGGCTACGCCCACGCGGACACCGCCAAAAGCGTCTTTCAGGTTTTGAACACCGCGGTGCCCTACGGGCTGCTTTGGTTTGCCATGTACAAAAGCCTCGCCTTGCCCTATTGGGTGACCCTCCTGCTGGCCATTCCTACGGCGCTGCTCACCGTGCGGCTCTTCATCTTTCAGCACGACGCCGGGCACGGATCGTTTTTCAATTCCCGGAAATGGAACGACGCCACCGGCTTTTGGATCGGGGTTTTGACTTTGACGCCCTACCACTACTGGCAAAAAACCCACGCCATCCACCACGCCACCTCGGGCAACCTCGACAAGCGGGGTTTCGGTGACATCGACACCTTGACGGTCAAAGAATACCTGAGCCTCTCGCGTTGGCGCCGGTTTAAATACCGGGCGTACCGGAACCCCGTGACCATGTTCCTGGTCGGCCCTTTTTACCAATTCATCATCAAACACCGCTACCCCGCCGATATCCCCGCGACCTGGAAGCGGGAATGGCGAAGCGTCCACTTCACGAACGCGTTGCTCATCGGGGTCACTCTGCTCGCGGCGGCGACGGTGGGAATCAAAGACTTTCTCTTGATTCAAATTCCCGTGTCCATTCTGGCGTCGAGCGCCGGGGCGTGGTTCTTCTACATCCAGCACCAGTACGAAAACACCTATTGGCGCCGCGACGCCGAGTGGGACTACTTCCAGGCGTCCGTCAAAGGCAGCTCCCTCTACAAACTGCCGAAGATTTTCCAATGGTTCAGCGGCAGCATCGGCTACCACCACATTCACCACTACAACAGCCGCATTCCGAACTACAAACTTCAGCGCTGCCATGAGGAAAATCCGGAATTCCAAAGCGTGACGAAACTCACCTTTCTCACCAGCTTGAAGTGCATTCCCTTGGCTCTCTGGGACGAAGGAAAAAATAAGCTCGTCGGTTTCCGCGACGTCCCGGCAAACGTCTAGCTAACCGGCTTTTCGAAACGTCAAGTTGATCCGCCGCTCCCCCCACAGGGGGTGATGTCCCGCCTGGATCGGCGCCACCCCGTGGTAATATAGCCGCGCCGGACCGCCCCACACGACCGCGTCGCCATCCTCCAGCGGCACCCGCCGCACACGGTCCGAGCGGTTCGGCCCGCCCCACAAGAACACCGCCGGCAATCCCAGGGAAACCGAAACGATGGGTTGAGAAAAGTCCTTCTCGTCGCGGTCGACGTGGGGAGCCATTTTGGCCCCGGGCGCGTAGAGGTTGATCAAGCACGCGTCGGGCACAAAACCCGGGAAACCGGCCCGCGCGGCGGCGGCCCGGGCGAAATCCGACAAATCACGCGGAATGGGAGACCAGGCGCGCCCCGTCCGGGGATCGGTGGGTTCGTAGCGGTAGCCGCGGCGATCGCTCACCCATCCCCAGGATCCCATGTTGGTAATCCGCACCGACAGGGGGCGCCCCCCGGGGGTAACGACCCGGCGAAAAGGGGCCGCGCCCGCGGCGTGCTTTACCGCGTTCTGGAAATCCGCCGCCCGGGCCAGCGCGAGGCCGGGGAACAAAAAGGAGCCCGGGGACAAGACGGTGGCTTCCCGGGGGAACAGCGCGTCGTTCATGAATTTAGTTTAACACACGGGAATTGATAAAATTCCCCCCAAAAGGAGACCCCCATGAAAAAATCCCTTTCCGTTTGGATCGCCGCCGTCGCCGCTTTCCTGCAGAGTCCACGGTCCGCCCCCGCCGCGGAACTTCCCGCCGCCCTTTACGAGTTCACGCTCAACGACATCAACGGAAAACCCCAACCTCTCTCCGCTTACAAAGGAAAGGTTTTACTGATCGTGAACGTGGCGAGCCGCTGCGGATTCACGCCCCAATACACGGGGTTGGAAGCCTTGTATCAAAAACACAAGGACCGGGGGCTTGTGGTGTTGGGGTTTCCGGCGAACAATTTTCTCTGGCAAGAACCGGGGACGGACGCGGAGATCAAGACCTTCTGCTCCACGAAATACAACGTCACTTTTCCCCTGTTCTCAAAAATATCCGTGAAGGGCTCCGACCAACACCCCCTCTACCGGTGGTTGACGGAGGGGCGCGGCAACCCGGCCACGTCCGGGGACGTGACCTGGAATTTCAACAAGTTTTTGGTGGGGCGGGACGGCGGAGTCCGCGCGCGCTTTGGAAGCCGGGACACCCCGGAGTCCGAAGCCCTGGGACGCGCGGTCGAAGCCGCCCTGGCGGAAAAACCCTAACGGATTTAGGAAACCCGCCGGGCGCGAACGCCGAAGTCGACGTTGCTTTTGATCCAGGCGAACAATTTCTCCTGATTTTCCAAGGGCGTGTCCGGCAATAAAACCGTTGGGTCCTTCCAAAGCGTCATCACTTTGGCGTCCTGGGTCCACACCCGGACGTTCCGACGGGGCACCTCGGTCTGCCAAGACCGGCCGGTGACCGCGTCGGTGTAAAGCAAGCGCAGGGTGATGTTCCGCGCGAGCTTCTCCAGCGGTTTCACGTTGATGTCGCCGAAATCCACTTTCCCGCCGTTCTCTTTCACGTAGGGTTTCCCATCGCTCACCATCACGACCCCGATGGGCCGCAGCAAGAGATTCCGGTTCTTGACGGTTTCGGCCACGTCCTTGAAAAAGGCGTTGAAGTCGGTGGTGGGGTTTTTGGAGCCCTTGGGAAACATTTTGTAAAGGATCTCCTCCAGTTGCTTGACCGATTTGCCTTCAAAGGTTTCTTTGGGATAAAACGTTTTCGCCTCGTCGGCGCGGGTCCCCCCGATGGGGCCCACGAACACCGTGGCCGGCACGTCCAAGCCGCCCCAACCCTTCATGTGGGCGTTCAGGTAGTGGGCGAGGAAACGCACCGCGTCGTCGTAATGGGGCCCCTCCAAAAAAGATTGGCTGATGTCGAAGCCCACAAAAAGGGACAGCCGCGGTTTTTTCTCCCCGGGGCCCGTTCCCGCGCAGGCCGGCAACAGCGCGGCCGCCAAGACCGCCGCTTTCCAAAGATGGTTTGTGTTTTTCATCGGGCCTCCGGCGATTTGTGCGCGTCGATGCGCACTTGTCCGACGCTGTGCAAGACGACTTTCGAGTTCATCACCTCTTCCATCGACTTGAACGGCAACCGGAACAGGTGCTCCGAGGTCACAAGCAGGGTCAAAAAGTTGATGGCCGACGCCATCACTTGAAGCGGTGGAATGATGAAGGCCCCCAACACCTCGTCCCCCTTCTTCTGGACAAAATTAATGTCCCCCTTCACCGCGTCCCAGAGGGCGCCGATGAGCGTCGTGGCCGGCGTGTCTTTCTGCACCGTCGCGTTGCCCGGCACACGAATGCCCGACCCGCGCAGGACCGCCATGAGGGTGGGCGTGCCGTGGGAGGCGAACAGGAACCACGAGATTCCCCGGATGCCGAACCAGGCCAGGGAAGCGATCAACAGAATACCGAAAATCCCCAATTCAAAATCCCCCGAGGTGTGCTGGGCGAACCAAGGCACCAAAGAATCAACGAATTCCCGGTAAAGAAACACGACTTCCACGAACATGGTCACGCCCTCGATCACGCTGATTTTGACAATGGCCGCCACATTCTTGCTTTGCACCGCCTCCGTCCAGGTGGACAGCACGGCGTAACTGCCCAAAACGATGAACAGCATAAAGATGAAGAGGGGAATGCGAATCGACGCCTCCCCGAGTTCGTTGCCCGTCATGTTGGAGAACGTGTCGATCACCACCGGGGTCGTCACGTAGGTGAATATCGCCGCCTCCAACACCGCCCAGATCAGCGTTAAGAACACCGCGATCCAGGGCACCCCCGCCTTGGTGACGTTTTCCCCCAGGTTTTTCACGACGCGGAAGGGGAACAGGATAAAGTCCTGCAACACCGCCCAGACCCCGATCACGATCAGCTTCAACACCGCCAGCAGGGCCGCGGCCAAATAAAAGACAAAACGAAAAGCGCCGCCCCAAAAGGCAAAGACGCTCCGCCCCAGGTCCCACCAGGTGATGAGAAGACCCGTCACAAAAGCGGAGCGGTTTTGCCGAATCGGGATGGTGATCAGACTGGCCATCGTCACCCAACACGCCAACAAAAACGCCAAAACCGCCGGCAAAAGAAACAGCCATTTCACCAGGCGCAGGGGCCAGGGTTCTCCCACGCCCCAGGCGAAGGAGAAAAATTCGTTCTGAAAGAACAACGGGAAAAAAAGAATGGACAAAACGACTTTCCAAATTCCGGTGGCTTCGGTCAACATGGAGGCTCCTTGGGTTCGAGGAACACGCCCCCTTGCGTTGGGGACTTGGGTAAGTATAACCCCGGTTCTCCCCTTTTCAAGTGGGGCGCGTGATCGGCTTCTATTTTCGTCGCTGCGGAAGACTCAGGGGGAGATAATGCGCCGCCGTCAACAGACCCAGTTCCAAAAACCGGCACGTGACCGTGACCGTGGCCGCTGGCCCGTAGGCGCGGGTCAACTCCGTGACCGTAATGATCGAAATCGGCGAAGTGTCCTTGAACAAGGGCTGTCCCTCCTTTAAATCGGTATAATTCTTAAAAATCCACTGAGAGGCTCCGCCATGTTGCACGATCGCGCGCATACCCCATTGAAGATGCCTTTGGCCCTCCTGAGCCTTATCCTCGCGGTGTCGCTCGGATCGGCCTCCCTGACCCGGGCGGGAGACACCTGGGACGGAGGCTATGGCTCCCCGGAAGAGGCCTGCCGGAACAGGGTCAATGAAGAAGGGGCCTTTAGATTCTCCCGGGCGGAGGTCAATGGCAACGTGGCCTACTGCTTCACCATCGCCAAGAAAGACGGGAAGGACGAATACCACGACGCCTCCGTCACTCGGGACGAGCCCGCCGAAGAACCCAAAAAAGACGCGGAGGACGGCAACAAGAAAAACCCCGCCCCCGAGCCGGCGAAAGCGAGTGCGCCTCCCCCCGCCGCTTCAAAAGATGCTTTCCCCACAGCCTGCATCGAAGCTTACGGCACAACAGAATTTGAAACCGAAATCGACGACGCCTACAAGGCGAAGTCTTCCCCCTCCGGCAACGTGGCCGTGCTCGAATGGACCAAGAACGGGGTGAGGAAGACCCAATGGTTCAACTCTTCGGGGGCCCATTCGGAGCAAAACATCTTGGCCTACATGACGTCCCAGAACATTCCCAAAGAAGCGGTCACGCGGATTTTCACGGAATTGTCCCCCTGCCAGGGCCAATGCCTGCCGGCGCTGTCAGAGCGGTTTGAAGGCGTGCGGAAGAACGTGACCCTGCAGTTTCATTGGATCCACTCCACGGGCCAAAACTACAAGACCTGCGGCACCAGCACCAATGGAAAAATGGAGGACGCCAAGTCAATCCGTCAAGCCAAGATGCTGGAGAGATTTAACCGCGTAAAAGGGAAGTAAGAAAAAGAAGAAGGGAATCGGCCGCTCCCCATGGGTCAAAGGGGGCCGATAGGATAATTATTCAGACCGTCCCCAAAGTCCTCTCGTGTGGCCCGGGGAGTGGGACAGCCCGTTTGTTTTTGTCAAAGAACCGCAAAACCGGATCGAAATCGATTACAACCAAAGGCTCCGGCATTGGACCCTCCGCCACGGAACACCGGCCGAATTCGAGACCATGACCATTAATCAACCAGCCCCGGAACAAAATAAAAGAAGAAGGGGCCCCCGCCGTTCCCGGCGGGGGCCCCTTCTTTTGTTTTAGAGCTTAGGAAACCCTGACGCCGGTTGCCTGCAGACCCTTGGGACCCTTGGTCGTTTCGAACTCCACCGCCTGACCGTCGGCCAAAGACTTATAGCCTTCGCTCTGGATAGCGGAGAAGTGAACGAACACGTCTTCGGTCCCGCCTTCCGGGGTAATGAAACCGAACCCCTTCGCGGCGTTAAACCATTTGACTGTACCCTTCATATGAAACTCACCAACCTTGTGTAAGAGATTTTGAAGCAGCTTAATACTGGAGGGCGACGAAGGGCACAAGATAACCGCCTGGGAGTGTTCCCACACGGCCTAAAGGCAACAACATCGGACCAATAACGTTAGAAACTTACCTCAAACTTACGTTCCCATTGTATCAAATGCCACACCGAATAGTAAGAAAAATCATTCGGGGAGGGCCTTTAATTCCCCAATCTCCCAATTCCGGGGACGCCACACTCAACTCACCCACACAATCCGCCTCGCCAACCCGCGAAGAGCGTCGTGTGGAATTCAGGGCCCATGAAATGGGTATGGGCTTCCCGAATTGTCCCCGGAATTTGAGACTGTTTTCTTTTTAGCGACCGCTCTCCTTGCGTTTCGCGAAGCAATCCTTGCAATACACGGGACGATCTCCCCGCGGCTTAAACGGAACGTTGCATTCTTTCTTGCACTCCGCGCAGGTTGCCTTATGCATCTCTCGGGGTCCGCCGAAGCCACCGCCTTGTTGATTATCCATGTTACCTCCCTAATTTTTTACGAAATCTTACGAAAACCACAGCGCGAAACGGCCCTTGACCAAACCATCAAGGGCGGTATCAAGGATTTGGCGGGAATCGTTATGCCCTGTCCAAATCCGACGGGACTACAGGCCGAGTCCTCGCCGCTCTGTGTCGCCGCCAGTCCCAACCCTCTGCCCAGAGCCACGAGGGCGGACGGCGCTAACCGAGTTGACGCAACCCCGTCCGAGCTCTGAGTGGGGCCCGCACGTTTAAACAGAAAGCCGGGCCCACTTCAGACCCGGACTTCTTGCTTAAATTGGAGCGGGTGATGGGAATCGAACCCACGTGTGCAGCTTGGAAGGCTGCCGTTCTACCATTGAACTACACCCGCATACCCCGACAAGGAACACAGTCAGATTAACAGCAATTTACCAGATGATCGACCGGCCGACAAGGTTCAAGGAACGCCGCCCCAGGTCCGGTTCAAATAATCTTCGCGGCCCGACCCCTTGCGATATCGCTTGTAATGGACAGGTTGTTTTTTGAAATAGTCCTGGTGGTATTCCTCCGCGAGGTGGAAAACCCCGGCGGGGACTATTTCCGTGGCGATGAGCGGCTTGAACTGACCCGATTTTTCCAGACGGGCTTTGGACGCCCTGGCCAAGCGTTCCTGTTCCGGATCGTGAAAAAAAATCGCCGTCCGGTATTGATGGCCTTTGTCGGCGAACTGCCCGTCAAAGTCCGTCGGGTCGATGTTCCGCCAAAACACGTCCAAGAGCGTTTCGTAAGTCACCCGCGCGGGGTCGTAGGTGACACGCACGGCTTCGGCGTGACCGGTGGCCCCGGAGCAGACCGCTTCGTAGGTCGGGGTTTGTGTTTTCCCGCCGGTGTAACCGGCGACGACGTCGATCACCCCCGCGATCTTCTCGAAGGGGGGCTCCATGCACCAGAAACAGCCCCCCGCGAAGGTGGCTTCTTTGTGGGGCAACGGCGTTCCCCCCGTCAACACGAGAGCCCCCAGGACGACGCCCATTGTCCGGCGGATTTCATGGCTGACCAAAGGTGGTGTCCCATCGGCCTTCCGGCGTCAGGCGGAGGAAGGTCAGCATTTGCCGGCCGTAAAGGTTTTGCGGGGTTGAAAACCGACCGGCGATCAGCGCGCTCCCGTTGCTCAAGGGGAGGATCTGGGTCACCACCGGGTCGATGCGCAACCGCCGGCCATTGGGAAGGAAAGACGGGTCCATGGCCCCGTCCGGAAGGAACCGCAAAAGGCCGTATTCCTCGGATCCCAAGCCCTGAATTCGTCCCCCCACCAATATTTTACCGTCCGGCGTGATCGCCAGACAGCGCGCGCCGAGCCCCCGCACGAAGGAACTGAACGCCGGGTCCGGCCGGCCGTCGGCCCCCAATCGGTGAAGGGCCGCGCGCACCCGCACTTTGGAAGGAAAAGGGGCGGCCAACGCGTAAACGATCCCTTTGGGACCGACGGCAAAGTCCCGAATGGTTATGTCCGGCGGGGAAAGGAACACCGGATCGATTTCGCCCGTCGGAGTGAGGCGGATCAATCGAGCGGGGCCGGTGGCCTGGGAAACGACCAAGAGAATTTTCTGATCGTTCGTCAGGGCCAGGCGACCGGGATGGACGGTCCCCCACCGATCTTCGATCGCGGCGTTCGCCGTCCGGATGAAATCCATGTCCGGCAAACCGCCAATGGTCAATCGAACAAGCGTCTCGGGTTTTCGTCCCTCCAACCGGAAAGAATTCGAAAAAATCAATCGCCCGTCCGGTTGGAGCGCCATGGACTCGGGGAAATAGGGCGGGTGTTCGTCCGATCCCATTTTTTCAAGGAAATCCGGGTCGACCTGCCCGTTCGGCAACAAACGTGTCGGCGCGGGACCGTTCCCCAACCCGATGTTCAAATAAACCAACCCGGAGGAATCGACCAAAACGCGCGGGGAGGAAAACATCACCGGGAAATTCGGGTAGGGGGGAAGGGTCGAGTCCCAAATTCCGTTGGCGCCCATTCGGAGCAATCCGGGAAGGTACCGGCCCGCGTACCATTGAAATCCCCCCGCCGCCCAAACGGTGTTGTTCGTGCCCAAGGCCAGACAAAGCGGCGGGTTGTCGAAACCCCCAAGGCTCCGTTCTTCATCCGGGGAAAGATCCTCCGGGTCGCGACCCGTCGCGTTGCGAAGCGCCTCCATCCGTTTTTGACGCTCGGCCCGCACGGCGACATCCGCCGCCAAACGTGGGATCCAAACGGGCCCCTTGTAGGAGATCCACGTCAATAAGGAAAACAAAACGACAAAGCGCAACACGGGCCAACGGTGCCAGAGAGACAGGGGGAATCGAATCAAATGAAAGAGGATCGCGAAGCAAGCGCCGGAAACAGCCAAAAGCAGCGCGTAGTGGGGAATATCGTTCGCTGAAAAACAGTCCACCCCTTGCCACCAACGGGCAAGGTTTGTTAAAGACGCCAACAAGGGGATCGCCCAAAGACCGCCCACCGCCAAAGCGTCGGTCAGCACCACAAGCGGGGTGGATTCACCGTGGCCGGTGCCACCTCGGAAAAAAGGGGTCAGGGCCCCCGAAAAACCAAAAAAACAAATGGCGGGGATGAGGTAGCGTTCCATTTCCGATTGGAAAAACTCGGCGGTCACCCGCCCCGCGAGCCCGCCGAAAAGGACGGCACCGCCCAACCCGAAAAGAAAACCCCAGGGGAACGCGCTTCGCTGAAACGACAGCAACCTTGGATAGGTCATCAAATCCCTTTGCCCCGTTTTGCTGGCTGTTATTACACCCCTTTTAAGGGGCTGGATTCAAGGTCCCTGTGGATCGTTTTAACCTTGAGCGTTCCCCGCGGCTCCGACAAATCGGAGGGCGGCACAACTTCGTTTTTCACCAACGAAGCCCCCACCACCCCTTCCATGGCCTGGCGAAGCATCCACCCCGCCGCGCCGGTGTACCCGTGCCAAATCATCCGCCCTTGATCGAAGGTCGTTAGGAAGTCCGCCGATTGTTTGTTCGGCTGCCCGCCGTAGATTTCAATTTCCCCCTCCGTGACGTGGGGAATCGGGGAAATTTTCATCCACAACCGCAGGGCGATTTCTCGGTATTCTTTCGCCTTGGCCTTTTCGCCTTGCTGGTCAAAACGCTCGGCCAAAAGGCGCGCCGCCCGGACCAACCATTGCACGCCGTGGCAATACATGCCGTTTTCACGAACACCCTCGGGGTAGTGGCTGCTTCGTCCCAGGTAGGGTTTTGTGTCCTCGCGCAGGGCCGGCCATCCCAACAAAATGACATTGTCCCGTTCCAAAACGTTCAAGGCCGTGTGGAAGACCGCGCGCGCGCGGTCCATATTGATGCCGGCGTAGACCGCCCAGGCGGCGGTCAAGGCGTCGATTTCCCAGACGCCGCTGTCTTTGATGCCGATTTCGGTGCCGTCGTCGTGGATGGCCCGCAGGTAGCGGTCCTCGCGCCAGGTGTTTTCCAGGGCGATTTCCAAATCCCGCAGGTGCTTCAAATATTTTTCTTTGCGCGCCGGTCCGTCCTTGCGCTCAATCAGATCCAGGAAGTTTTTGAGGATGTAATGCAGGAAAAACCCGAGCCAGACGCTCTCGCCCCGCCCTTCGCTCCCGATCTCATCCAAGCCGTCGTTCCAGTCGCCCGTCGCAATCAGAGGCAAACCGTGTTCGCCCATGCGCTTTGTCAGCACCAAGTCGATGGCCTTCATGCAATGGCGGTACAACGTGTCCTGCCGGGTGCTCCGGGGGTAGTTGGTGCCCCACCCGTGTTTGTTGTGCGGCAAGGGCAGGAAAGGCGTTTCGGCCCTCAAGTAGGACGTCTTTTCTTCCAGCAGGGCCTCGTCGCCGGTCAGGCGCGTGTATTCCGCGGCCGCCCACGCAAGCCACAACAGGTTGTCGGAAGCGTGAGAGCGGTTGGCAAAAGCCGTCCGTCCGTCGTGAAGGGTGTGGAACCAGTGCACCACGTCCCCCTCCAAAAATTGCTGGGAGGCGTGGAGCAGAATTTGCTTGCGCGCCAGGGCCGGGTCCACCCAGATCAGGTTCACCGAGTCCTGCAGCTGATCGCGGAACCCGAAAGCCCCGGAGGTTTGGTAGAAACCGCGGCGCGCCCAAAGGCGTTCCGCGATGGCTTGGTATTTGAGCCAATTTTGGTATTGGTCAAATTCGGGCGTGTTGGTTTCCACCTTCAGCGTGTTGACGACGTTGAGCCACCAGCGGCGGGTTTCATCCAGGGACGCCCGGGCCACGTCGACGCTCTTGTATTTGCGGATCAACGCCTCGGCCATCGACCGATTGTCGGTTTGGCCCAGCACGACGGCGATGGTCTGCTCGCCCTGCGCGGGGACTTCGATCGAACCGAGGAAAGCGGCCACCGAACGGGCGTCCGTCGCGTGCGACGCGTCGGGTTCGCCTTTCTCAACCATGTACGGCCGGTCCACCCAACGGCCCGCGCCGAGGAACCGCCCCCGGCGCGTCTCCATCCGGTCGATCGGCAACGACATGGACGCGAAGGCCGGTCCGTAACGAAAATCGTTGGTCGGGTTTTCAAAATAAAGGGCCCCCAAGGCGTCGTCCCGTTTCTCCAGCAAAGGCCGGGGGCGCGACTCCGCTTGCCCGACCAGACTGATTTGGAAATAGGGCGCCACACGCAACCGGCGGGTTTTGGCCCCCCGGTTCTTCACGGTCAAGAGGTAAACCCCGACCGTCTCGTGGGGCGGCACAAACACCGTCAGTTCGGTCGAAATCGTGCCCCGCGACATTCGGAAGAGGGCCGTTCCGTCGACCGAGAACTCGGCCGTGTGCGCCGCCCGGGGGTCGTTCAAGGGGTGGTGCGTGGGGCAGAACCAGTCCTCCTGGTCAACGTCGTACAAATAGATCGCCTCGGCCGGGATCTCCCGCGTCACGGTGTCGGGCCAGTCGGGGGTGATGGCGTTTTGTTGGGAGTTGCCGTTGGAGGTCGTGTGCAGCCCCCGGTTGGTGACCATCACATAATGCCCCTGGGCGTTGGACAGGGCGTGGTCGTAGGGACGCGGCGTAAACGGCGTGTGAACCACCAAGGTGTTCCCCCCGGCCGCGTGGGACGAATAGGGTTGCGGGGTGCCCGGCAAAATTTCACCGTGACCGATGAGAAAGTTTTTCTTCTTTTTCTTTCTCTTCGCGTCCGCGGGCACCGGGGCGCTGGGCTGGGGCGACAGGAACCGTTTGACGGTGTCCAGAGCGGCGTCCCGGTTGCGGGCGAACCCCACGAGGAACTTGAAGGTTTGGCTCGAGCGTGGCGGCAGGGTCGCCCCCACGAGGATCGCCCCGATGGGGTCGAACGTCGGGTACGGCGCGGTGTCGCGCGGCTCCAAAAAATCCAACGTCTCCAGCAACCGCGGGGACCAGAGGCTCCGCCCCCGTCCGATGAAATCCATGCGGGAGGTGTGAATCCCCTCGGGCCCCGCCTCCGACGCGATAAAGCCCCAGGTTTTTGTTTTCCGTTGATTGGCCAACAACGTGTTGGCCGAGGCCGCGTACTCCATCTCGGGGAAGAGACGGAGGTATTGGGTGTGGCCCTTGTCGGACTCCGGCCGGTCCAACACCCATTCCAAGTAAGGAACGGCCTTCACCGTCCGCGCGTCGTTGCCGGGGTTTTCGATGGTCAACGTCCAGATCTCCGCCGGGGTGTCGTCGTCCGCCAGAGCGATCATCAAGTCCGCCTTTAATCCGTGCGCGGTGTTCGTGACCCGCAACCCCTCGGGGGTCCGGACGAAATTCGAGGGTTCGAATTTGGACCGCGGGCTGTTGCCCAAAATGGGCCAGGCCCGGCCGGTTTTTCCGGCTTCGTTCGCCGTGTCCACGAGGAAGAGGGAGCGCCCGCAGGGATCGATGGTGTCGTAGGAACGCCGGGTCAAGTCGTAGCCTTTTTGGGTGACCTCGCTGAATATTTCGCCGGAGGGCTTGAGGACCACGCGGTAAGCGCGGTTCCCCAGTTCAAGGACGGCCGGCGCGGCGACCCCGCTTCGCCCTCGTCCGGCGCGCCGCAGAGCGAGGAGGCCGGCCAGAACAACGACGGAAAAAGACGCCAAGAGGAGCCACTCCACCCCCGAAAAGCGCGCCAGGAGCGGAACGGCGGAGGCGGCCGCCGCGTTTTGCAATTCAATCGATTTGTTCCAGGCGAAATCCCAATCCGCGCCCCGGGGGATGTAGAAAGGGATCAGGAGGGGCGCCCAGGTGGTGAACCGCTTGATGCCCTCCGGAATGCATTTTTGCGCCGTCGTCCCTCCGATGAACCGCGCGACGCGGTTGTCGAGGCGCTCCATGCCGATGAAGCTCAGGTTCACCAGCGTCGCGACCCGCAGTCCCATGTGATCAAGCCAGATCAACACCCGGACCCAATCCGAGGCGAGGAGCGTCACGAAGACGCCCAAACTCCAGGCCTGGAATTCCCCGTTCGAGAGGGTCAGGTTTTGGTACATGGCCACCAACGACCGGATGGCCCCGTCTTGGTTGTACCAGGTGGCCTCGCCCATCATGCGCAGCCCGGTGTTGATGATCGGGGCCATCCACAAACCCCACCGCACGACGTGAAGCATATTGACCACCAATTCGCGTCCGCCCGACGGTGAAAAGAAATGGCGCAGGGGCGCTTTGTCCCGCTGGAACATCGCCTGCATGAACACGCGGTTCACGGCGAACAACCACGCCGCGATGGACCAGGTAATGACGCCGGCCAACGCCTCGTTGTAGAAGAGCTTGACGCCGCCCGTGAACGCTCCCAGGTCCACCCGTCCCCATTTGCTGAGGAGGGCGTAAATGGTGTAGCCGCGGGCTTCGAACCCCGCGCCCAAATACATCCGAATCTTCTCCAACACCGCCGGGACCTGCGTCGCGTCCATATAAAACGCCAGCAGGGCGCCCACAAACCCGCCCAAAAGACCGTCGACCAGATAGTGGCGCCAGGGTTGCAAACGCCCTTGGTTGCGCGCCCCGTAATACAAGTCGCGCGCCACGCTCACGCCCACCGACGCCGACAGGCCGGCCAGGAGGCCGAAGGCCAACCGATCGGATGTTTCCCGGTTAAAAAACGCGTCGCTCACCCCGTGGGCGAGGGCGAGACCGGCCACCGCCCCGCGGAAAAAAAGCGTCCCGTTTTTGTAGCTGTAGGCCAAACGCCGGAAAAAGGACATGCTCCCGTCGAAACTTTCCACGACCGTTTTGCCGAGGGGGAACAGCAACGCGCCCGCCAAAAGACCCACGGTCAGGGGCGCCGAGGCCAGGCCGTGTTGGACGGAGGGGATCGAAAGCAAAAGGGCCACCGCGTGCAAAAGCCCGATGAAAAGGCCGCTGAAAGCCATGCCTTTTTGAAGGCCAACAACGGTGTGCCGCGTGACCGACTCTTGGGAAGGGGCGTAACCGAAAGCGCCGTCCAACATCAGCCCCGTCAGCATGTACACTTCCATCCAGAGGCCCGCCTGGGAAATCATGGCCGAGAGGGTCGCCGCGAAAGCCCCACCCAAAGGGGACATGGACCCCACCGCCGCCGTCGACCCGTAATCCGCCAGGGAGGGCGAAAGCACGACGGCCAAACTCACGAACAGATTGACCCCGTGCGCCCGCCACGCCCGCACCCCGCGGCCTTTGGTGACCAAGGCGAGGGCGTTGATCACCAGTTCATTGAAGAGGAACACCAAGACCAGCCGGCCCAACAATTCCGAGGCCCAGGGCCACGCCGAAACGGCCCCGGCGGTCAAAAGGCCGGCCGCGTCCCGGAGCAATTCGGGGTTTTCCAGAGCGAAAAGGAGCCCGAAGAGCGTGGGGACTCCCGCGATTACCCCCCGAACCACCCGGCGGGGCGGCGCCCGGTGGGTGGCCAGGGCGATCGCCGTGACGGCGATATAAATTCCGACGGTCACCGCGCTGGCCACCCGGCTCTCCAGGAACACGCCGGCCCAACCCGTTGGAGATTGCCAAAGCCCCTGCGCGCTCGACAACACCACCGTTAACCCCAAGAACATCGTGTCCCAAAAAACATCCCCGGCGTCCGGCCCCCGGCCGGCGTGTGCCCCGCGAAACAACACCGTCGACAGGACGGCCAACCCGGTCACCCCCGCGAAAGCCCAACCCGCCCCCGCGCGAGCCCCCAACCCGTGAGCGCCCAACACCGCCGCCGCCGCGGCCACCACGCCGGCGGCGATCAAAAAGTCTTTTCCCCACCCGGCGGGGATTTTCACTTCCGCCGCCGGCCGCCCCACCACCAAGCGCGTCAACAAAGACAATGCCGCGCCGAGACCCAGGAGCAGGAGGATTCGCCCCCACAACGACACGCCCGGCCGCGGCGGGGGATTGCCCTGATAAAATTCCAACTCAAAGGACAAAGCGCCCTTGCGGTCGCCCCCCGCCGGGGAAACGACGAACACGGCCTCTTTCAGAGCCCCGACGACGCCCCAATCAATGGCCGCGGTCGAGGTGGTCCACCCCGAAGCCGGACGGAAGGGAACCCGTTGCACGCCGGAGGCCCCTTTCAATTCCAAGGTCACCTCCACCGGCGCGGCGGCGAGGGTCTCGTCGCCTTTGACGGCGATGCGAACCATATTGACGGCGCGCCGGGTCAAACCGACGGGATAATTTTTTGTCCAAAGCCCCACCGCGGTCCCGGCGGGCGCGGAGTAGGCCAGGCGCACGACGTCCCGTTTCAAATCCGGATCCAAAACCACCTCGGGCAATCCCTCCGCGGCGCCGATGTTAAAAGCGCCCCGGGCCTCGGCCGACAAAAGCGTCACCGGCCCCGTCAACACCGTCGGGTCCTCGGACGTGAAATCGAGATCGAACCACAGCGTGCCCCGCCGGTCAGCGACCAAAGGCGTCACGACGAACGCGGCTTCTTTCACGGTCCCCAATGTTTCCCAATCCACGGCCGCCCGGGTGTCCGCCCAACCCGCCCCCACATTCAAAGGGATGGATTGGGTTTTTTGTTCGCCTTTGAGTTCCAAAAGCACTTCCACTTGGGCGGCGGCTTCTACCGTCGCGGATTCCACCGCGGCGCGAACGCCGCGGACCCTGTCGGCAATAAGATCCGCCGGGAACGCCTTGACCCACAATCCAGCCGCCGTCCCCGAGGGGGTGGAAAAATCGAACCGCACGACGTCTTTTTTAAGGTTTTCATCGTAGGCCAGGGTCGCCGACCCCGACGCGCCCTCGGCGTTGAACGCCCCCCGCTCTTGGCCATCCAAAAGGGACACAACACCGGCGCGCGGGACGGCCAAGGCCGCGGGGTCTTCTTTGGAGAACTCCAAATCAAACAACAGGGCTCCCGATCGACGACCGCCCAGAGGCGTCACCACAAAAACGGCTTCCTTCAATTCCCCCAACCGATCCCAATCAATCAAACGTTGGAGCCGGGTCCAGCCGGACTTGACCGGCAAAGGGATGCGTTGAATGTCCCGGGCTCCCTTGATTTCGAGAACGACCGATACCTGTTGCGAAGAAGCGTCGGTGGCCCGGACCGCGGCGGACACCGCGTTGATGGCGCTCGGGTTCAGGGAGGCGGGATATTCTTTGGTCCACAAGCCGGCGGCCGCCGTGGAGGGAACGACAAAATCAAGGCGGGCCACGTCGCGGCCGACCTTTTCATTGAACAGCGTCGTGACTTTGGCCTCCGCCGCGCCGATGTTGAACGCCCCCCGCGCTTGAGCGTCCATGAGGGTCAAGGCCCCCGCGGGACGACGCTTCGCCATCGCGAATTGGGCGAATTCCAAATCCAGAGCGACAAACCCCTGCCGGTGCCCTCCCACGGGGGCGAGGACGAAAACCGCTTCTTTTAATTCCCCGATCAAAGCCCAATCGATAGAAGCCTGAAGGGTCGACCAACCGGCGGTTAAGGGAATGGAAATTCGCTGAACCCCTTTGGAACCTTTCAATTCCAAAACCATGGCGATTTGACGGGCTTGTTCCGCGCTGGCCGTGCGCACCCCGGCGCGAACCCCGTTGATCGATCGGGACGCCAACGTGCCGGGATACCCTTTCGTCCAAACCCCGGCGACCGTGGAAGCGGGAGTCCGGTACTCCATCCGCAACACATCGCGCTTCAGTTTATCATCGGCCACGACGGAGATTTTCGCCTCCGAAATGCCGATGTTAAACACGCCCCGCCCGGAGGCGTCGAGCAACCGCACCGCGCCCGGGACGGCGGTGTTTTCAACCGTCGGTCCCTTTTGAAATTGGATGTCCAAAAACACGGTCCCCGTCCGGTCGCTGCCCACGGGGGTCACCACGAAAACCGCTTCTTTAAATTCCCCCACCAAGGCCCAGTCGATCCGCGCCTGAACGGAGGTCCAACTTCCCTGCACCGGCACGGGAATTTTCTGAACCCCTTTGCCGCCCTTGATTTCCAGCGCCACGGCGATGTCGGCGGCTTTCGACGGATCGGCCGCGCGGGCGCCCACCCGGGCCAAATCCACCGCGGCGGCGGTCAGCCCCGCCGGGTACCCTTTGGTCCAAACCCCGGCGACGGCGCCGACGGGGATGGTGTAGTCCAATTTCAAGACATCGCGGGACAAACCGGCGTCGGGCACCAGGGTCGCCGTTCCCCGGGCGGCGCCGATATTGAAAACGCCGCGGCCCGTCGCGTCCTTGGCGCTCCAGGACGCCGTTTCCGCCGCCTTCAAAAGCGGAAACAAAAAGAGCGCCGTCACCAACCCGGCGCGAACCGATCGAACCCGATAAATTCCCTTGGTAAAAAGAGTGCGCTCCGCCATAACTGACCCCTCGTTATTAAAAGCCTTCGCTTTTGGATTTAAAGGACGGGAAAGATTAAAACGACGGTTAATTATTCACAATTTCGATGCGTTTGCACAGTCTGAAAACAGTCTATTCGTGATCGCAAATGTTCTCGGGCCGCATACCGAAACCCGAGGGGCCTCCAACGAATTTGTTGCGCGCGGCCAAAAAGTCCACCAGCTCGCCCGCCGTCATGTTTTCCGCCGAGCACGTGTGGAACCGCGCTGAAGTCCCGAACCAGCCGTGAATGGCTTGCTCGAGGGATTCCGCCGTGAAGGGTTCCTTGGATTCCAGCATCTTTTTCATCACTTCGTGGCCGTGAATGGACGCGTTCATTGTGACTCCTGGGAGAAGGATAAAACTTGATCCGGGGAAAATCGCGGGCTCGCCCAACGCATGGGAGGGGCGTAGCCCACGCGGACGAACAGCAAATGGGTCTCCCGGGCAAAATCCACCGAGGGGAAGAGCGCCTGGTAATCCGGCCAGAGGCGTTCCAGAATCTCCCGACTTTCGGGAGAAAACGTCTTCGCGCCGAACGTGTTCCACTGATCGTAAAAGTGGTGAATGGGCGTGATCGGTTGGACGGAAAGCCCGAGATGGGTCAGCCCCAGCCAAAATCGCTCCATGGCCCGTCCCCCGGCGAAAACGGCGTCCCGGTCCTTCCCGCGCGCGGTCAGCAAAGCCACGCCCGAGGATTCCAAGACCCCGCGCGCCACGTGGCGCGCGGCCAAATGACCCAATCCCAACCGATTGGCCCATCGCATGACCGACCACGACCGCGTGGCGCGCAGAAAAACCTCCCCGATTTTTCCCGCTTCGAGGTTCCCTAAGGGAAGACCATCCGGCCGGCGGGCGATCTCCTCGCGCGTCCAGCGGATCTTCTCATTGACGACACGGTGAATCCGCTCATCGGCCACGCGCGCCCGCTCCGACTGAAAAACCACGCGGGCCACCCGTTTCAAAGCCGTCGGATCGACAATCCAATGGACCCGCACGCCGGGGAAGACCTCAATCAATTGGTCCAGCGATTCGCGGGAACCTTCGGGCAAGGGCCTTTTATCGTAATGACGACGGTTGGTGTGCCGTTCCCACACCGATTCGAAAAGAAAATCTTTGGGCACGTCGGCCCCGCGCACCGACAGAAGGAACGACGGATTCTCCGACTCCGTCCCCGCGCTGAATCGAATGTCCCCGGCGAGCCCCAGGTTGGCGGCCGCTATTTTCATGTTTTCGGCCACGGCGCCCAAAGCCATCAATGTGCCCGTGCCGGTCATGTCGACCCCCGCATCCCCCGCCTTGACCCGAATTTCATCGGGCCCGAGGCGCGCCGACCAGGGTTGCGCGTTTAAAACCGACGGCGCGTAGGTGCCGGCCAGCAACAAGCTTTTCAATACATCCTTGGGAATCGGAGAGGACCAAGCCCGGCGGGTCGGCCATTGGGCCGGGGGCAACCGTTTAAACCCCCGATCGTCCAACAAATAGGCCATCACGGCCCGTCGCAGCCTTTGCAGGGGCCCGCGGTTTCCCCAACGCAGCCGACCTGTGACGAACCGATTGAGGTAGGGGTCAAACTGGCGGTAAACGGGCGCCGGGGCCAACCCCTCCTTTTTTAAAATCAAACGCATGGCCTCGGTCACCGCCAACGCGCTGCACAACTGGCAAGCCACGTCCAAGGACGGCCCCCGCCGTCGGTTGAAGCTCACGCGGCTGAAATCCATGTAACGACCGTGCGTGGAGCGGGGCGCAAGACCCACCGCGAAAGCGATCAAAGCGTCCCGGTTGGAGGTTTGGTCGTTCACGTCGAAATAGTCGTCGAAACTCATGCCGTCCGGCGAAAAGACCAACAAGGCCGAACTGTACCCCAGGGGGCCCGCCGTCACCACGGGGATCCCCTTGGCCCGGGCCCGGTTGAAAACCATCCGCCGCGCTTCGAAACAGAAAAAATCCACGCCGTCCAAGACGACGTCGACGCCGTCGAGAAAATCGTCGACGTTGGCGGCCGTCACGCCGGTGTCGAACTTTCGGATTTCCAAAAAGGGGTTGATGGCGAGGGCCTCCTCCTCCATCACATCCAGTTTGGGCCGCCCCAGGGCGGGGACGGTGGCGCCGAACTGCCGGTTCATGTTGGCCGGTTCGTAGACGTCGAAATCGGCGATGTTGAATTTCCCCACTCCCGCCCGGGCCAAGGTGACCAAATGAACCCCGCCCACCCCCCCCAAACCCGCGATGGCCACGCGCGCTCCGGCCAGGGCCATTTGGTCGGCCCGGGACAATAGACCGATGTCCCGGGAAAAGGCGTCCGCCCAAAACGTTTCCCGATCGTAAATGCCGTAGGTTTTGAGTTTATTGAGAAATTCGGTTTTGCCCATGCAACAATGATTTTAGCACCTGTCGATCCCCGCGTCATCCAACAACCCCCCGTCTTGCCAAGGGACCGAACCCGGTGTACATATATAAGATATAAGGAGAGCCCATGGCCCCACTCGCCCGTCAATTGGAAGAACGCATCCGCGCCGTCGTCAAAGGCAAAAACGCCGTCGTCCGCCAGGCCCTGGCCTGCGTGTTCGCCGAAGGGCATCTCTTGATCGAAGACGTCCCCGGCGTGGGCAAGACCACCCTGGCCCTGTCCCTGGCCAAAACCCTCGGCCTCTCCCTCCAGCGCATTCAGTTCACGGCGGATCTCCTTCCCGCGGACATCCTGGGGGTGTCCGTCTTCAACAGCCGCGACAACACCTTTGAGTTCAAACCCGGCCCCATTTTCCACCACATCATTTTGGCCGATGAGATCAACCGGTCCTCGCCCAAAACCCAAAGCGCCTTGCTTGAGGCCATGAGCGAGCGCCAGGTGACCACCGACCAATCCACCCGCCCCTTGCCGCGCCCCTTTTTCGTGATCGCCACCCAGAACCCGATTGAGCACCACGGCACCTTCCCCCTGCCCGAATCCCAGCGGGACCGCTTTCTCATGCGCCTCACCATGGGCTACCCCGACGCGGCCGACGAGTTGGAGATCCTCCGCAACGCCATCGACGCCCACGCCGCCGAACGCCTTGAGGCCGTCACCGACGCCGCCGGCATCCGCGCGGGCATCGACGCCGTCCGGGCGGTGCGGGTGGACGGCGCCTTGGACGAATATATCTTGCGCATCGTGCGGGAAACCCGGTCTTCCCCGTATTTGGATCTGGGCGTGAGCCCGCGGGGGGCCTTGGCTCTCCGGCGCGTGGCCCAGGCCAACGCCTACTTGGACGCGCGCGATTTTGTCACCCCCGACGACATCAAATCCCTGGCCGTCTCGGTGTTGGGCCACCGCGTCCTCCCCAAGGGCGTCGACCTGGGCGCCGACGCCGACCCCGGCCGCCGCGTCCTCGAAGACATCCTCGCCCGGACGCCGGTCCCCCTGTGACCGATCGGCCCCGGGGCGGAATCCGGGCCGCGCTCCGTCGGTGGTGGAACCCGCCGCGCACCATCCATTTCACCAAGGCGGGCCGCAACGTCGTCCTGTTGGCCTTCGGCATCGGCTTCGCCGCCATGAACACCGGCAACAACCTGCTCTACATCATCTTCGGGCTTCTCCTGGGAATGATCCTCGCCTCCGGGTTCGTCTCCGAAGGGGTTCTCCGTCCGGTCCGCGTGTCGTTGCTCTGGCCGGGGGAAATCTTTGCCGGGGCGCCGTTTCCCCTGCGGGTGATCATCAACAACCCTTCCCGTCGGCCGTTGATCGGTCTTCAGGCCTGGGCCACGGTAACGCCGCCGGGCAGCGTCGCCGCCGAAACGCCTCCCGCGGCGTTCCTCTACGTCCCCGCTCGGAGTCAAGCCGGACGGGACATCCCCTTGGCGGCTTCCGCCCGGGGCGACCTGCGTCTCGTTCACATCCGCGTGGGCACCCTGTTTCCCTTCGGCTTTTTCGAGAAATCCCTCCGCGTCCCCTTCGACGAAGTCCGGGTGGTTTACCCCGCGCGGGTCCCGGTGCCTCGGCGGGCGCTGGCCCTCGAGAGCCCCTCGCCCCGCCAACGCACCGACCGGCGCGGCGCGGGGGACGCCTTTTGGGGCCTGCGGGATTTCCAAGAGGGCGACAGCCCCCGCCGCGTCGCCTGGAAAAGCGCCGCCCGCCTCGGTCGGCTGATCGTGCGCGAGAACGAACGGGAAACGGAAAAACGCCTTCTGCTGGACCTCGGCCGGGCCGAGGACTGGCGCCGCCTCCCCCCCGCCGAACGCGAAAACGCCGTTTCCTTCACGGCCTCCCTGGCTCTTTTGAAATGGTCCGAAGGCTACGACGTGGGCCTGGTGGAAGGGACTCTCGTGCTTCCCCCCGGCCGGGCGCCCCGCCACCGACAATCGTTCCTGACGCGCCTGGCCCGGCTCGACCCGCTGGCCCTCGAAACGCCGGCCCCCGCTCCGGGCGCGCGGTCCGTTCTCGACCTTTGGCGGAGGCCCCTGTGACCCTCGCCCTTCGCCGCGCCGTGTGGGTCCTCACGGGCATCGCCGTGACGGCCCTGGCCACCAGCGGCGAAATCGGCGCCGCCCGGGCCGCCGGTTTCCCCGCGCTGTGGGCGGCGCTCTTCGCCATCGACGAAAAGGGCCGCCTGCTCAAAGGGGCCCGCCTGCAAACCATTTTGGTCCTCGGGTTTCTGTTCCTGGGCCTCGCCCGCTGGGTGGGCCAACGGGAACCCTTTTTAATGGTCGTGGCGGACTTCTTGGTGGCCTTTTTGTTCACCAAGGGCGCCTTCGTCAAAACAGTCAAAGACCTCCAACAAATGACGGCGTTGTCTTTCTTCATCCTGCTGGCGGCGGCGTCGCTCTCCCTCAACATCGGATTCTTGGCGGCCTTCGTGGCCTACACCCTGTGCGCCACGGTGGTGTTGACGCTTTTTACCCTCGAGGGTCTGGCCCACCAGGGCGACACCCCCGGCCCGCGCCGGTTGGCACCCGTCCTGGCGCGCACCGCGGCCATTTCCCTTTTCTGCGCGTCGAGTCTGGCGTTCCTTATGTTCGTGTTTTTCCCGCGCTGGTCGGCGGCGGTTTTTCAAGGACGGTTCCTGGGCCCCCTGGCCCGGGCGGGCTTTAGCGACACCATCCGCCTCGAAGGCGCGGGCGACATCTACCGAGACCCGCGCATCGTCCTCCGCGTGGAAACGGGCTCCCCCTGGGACGGCTATTTGCGGGGGTCCGTCCTCAACCGGTTCGACGGCGCCCGCTGGACCGCCGCCCCCCTTGAACGGACGACCCTGCGGGGGTTTCGGCTCATTGAGAATCGCTTCGTGATCCCCGGCGGCGGCACCGGCCCCTCGGGCGCCCTCCGCCGCCAACGCATTTTTCTGGAACCCGTGGACTCCCCCACGCTTTTTGCCTCTCCCTGGCCCACCGTGATCGAAGCGATGTTGCCCCGGTTGCTCGTGGCCCCGGACGGCACGGTGCGCCGCAGCCCGGAGCACAAAGGCCGCCTGGCCTACACGGCCTATTCCCACCCGCGCCCCATGGGCCTGGATTCCCCCACGACCGAAGACACGCTCCTGCCCCCCCAATGGCCCGGCGCCGAACGGACACGCGAACTCCTTGAAAAGTGGCGCCCCCGCCGCGCCAACGCGATCGACACCGCCGAGGCGGTCCTGGCGCGACTCAAAACCGATTACGGCTACAGCCTGGAAGACGAAGCCGGCCGCGCCGCCCAGCCGGTGGAATCTTTCCTTTTTGACGTGAAGCGCGGCCATTGCGAACTCTTCGCCACGGCGCTCGCGGTCATGCTGCGGCTCGACAACATCCCCGCCCGCCTGGTGACGGGCTTTCGCGCCCACGAACGAAACATCGACGGCGGCCACTATGTCGTCCGCGCCCAAGACGCCCACGCCTGGGTCGAAGCCTGGATCGACGGCCGCTGGGTCTTGCTCGACCCCACGCCCACCGCGCGCTTCGCCCCCCCCGCCCAAAGCGCCCTGCGCCGATGGAAAGAACGCTGGGAATACCTCAACTTTTTGTGGAACGCCCGCGTGTTGAGCTACGACCTGGAAACGCAAAAAGACATTGCGGTGTCGGCTTTTCAAACCTCCCAACGGTGGGACCGCAAATTCCAAAACCTTCGGGACAACTGGCGTGAAAGGCTCAAAGGACGGCGGGCCCCGTCCCTCTCGTTTCGCGTGGGGGGTGGCAATGGTTGGTGGGCCGTGCCGACGGCCCTTGTGATGGCGAGTTTGTTTTGGGTTTTCCTCCATCGCAAGAAAGCCGCTCGGCCAGCCACGGAGGTGTGGTTTTATCGGCAAGCGCTGGACGCTTTGTCCCGACGGGGCCTTGCCCGCACGCCCGCCGAAACCCCCCGGGAATATCAGCGCCGCCTGAGCGACCGCCCGGAGATCGGCGCTCCGCTCCAATCCATCACCGACCTCTTTTGTGAAACCCGCTACGGCCGACGGCCCCTGTCGGCGGACAGAGAGAGCCAAGCCCGCGCCGCCCTCGCGGCCTTGCGCCGCCCCGCGAGGCGCCCATGACGGACCTTCCCCTGCGGGCCTTAGGGGTTTTGCCCCTCTTGTTTTTCATTTCCATGGCGCTGTTCCACGTGAAAAAGGGGCGCTGGGGCGACGCCTTTTGGATGTGCCACGCCTCGAACCTTCTTTTGGCGGTGGGGCTCTTTTTGGGGATTCCAACGATGGTGGGCATGGCCCTGCCCTGGCTGCTGTTCGGCATTCCCCTCTGGCTGGGCGAAGCGGTGCGCATTCGACGGATCATTCCCCTCTCGGTGGTCACCCACTGGGGCGGGGTCCTGGTGGCCCTCTACGCCGCCCACCGCTGGGGGACGGGCTCGGATTGGTGGTGGAAATCGTTGATCTTCGCCCTGGGTGTGCAGGGAATCACGCGCTGGGCGACGCCCGCCGTTTGGAACATCAACGCGGCCCACGGGGTCTACGACGCGGTCAAAGGAGTTTTTAAGTCGTTCTTGTCTTTCTGGATTTTCTGCATCGGCCTCACCGCGATCCTGCTCTGGGCGACCGAGAAGGCCCTAATCGGGTTCTTCCCCACTGGGGGATGAGCCCTCAATAATCCGAGGAAGGTTTTGCCGTGGAAGGCGTCTTTTGGTCTTATGGCACCGACACGGTCGAGGGCAGCTTGCATTTCTTAAGAGTGGCTTCCCCCTCTTCTTTCGACAACTGCTCCAACTTGGTACGGGCGATCATAAATCCCATCTTTACTCTCTGAAGCAAGTAATACACCATCCCTTTTTCGGTGTTGATGTTCAAATGGTGGACGTTTTCCGCGTGGCTTGCAAAATCGGCCGGACCGGGCTCTCGGTCCCAGCACAGCGCCCCCTTCGTCCCGGTCACGCCGATAGAGGTACCGCCATCGCTCACTTTCATGGGCACCACCCCGCCAAGAGAAACAGGCCGCAAAACATATATTCGCGCCTTGTCCGGGCTCACCGTCGTGGTTTGATCCGGAATCGCCACGTACTGTTTCGTGCTGGCGCAGGCCACGGTCACAAACCCCAACAACCCCACCAAAGCCGCTCGCGTGATCCTCATTTTTTGTCCTCTGATTGCGGGTTTAACGGCCGTGCAGTTTACCATCGGGCTTTCTCAAAATCTGCTTAACCAAGACGAACGCTACATACACGATTAAAAATCCCACCCTGGTGAAAATCCCCTGAATAACTTTTGCCTTCACCGCCGAAAGGGGTGTGCTTAAAAAACCGACAACAAACCCCATCCCCAACACCAAATGCCATATTTTCATTTATCAAAGAATAATTCCTATGGTCGCCATCTTGTTGAAGAATCTGACAGTATGCGCTGTTTTAGGTCCTCACATGCGTCAGATTCCGTTTTGTATTTCTTCTCACTGGAACGAATTCCTCGTTCGCTATAATATACAGACCAAACTCCGTAACCATCTTCTGAAAGCACATAAGCCTCGCTTGGCAGTCCTCCATCCAATGAAAAAGCGTCTGGATTGACCTTCGCTTCTTTTAATAAGCTAAGAAGTTCAGCGCGATTCATTTTTCACCTCTTGCAGATATCCCAAATCAACAAGTTCACGTATTTTCATAGGTAGACGAAACTGAATTCCTTGCCCAATTTGACCAAAAGCTGGCATCACTTTCCCTGAACGAACCTCGAAAGGTTTCACAACTTCATAAACAAAATATCGTTTGCTAATTTTATCTTTAGGTGGAAGACCCCTAAGCTCAAAAGGGGTCCCAGCGGGGGAGGCATATTTTCCTTCTGGGCTACCCCAACGGTCTATCCTTTCACCAACTCGGGTTTGTTTCAAAACTGATCCTTGCATAAATCCTTCGTTCGCTGGCCAATATAAGGCAATTTGTTTATCTTTGGAAACAACGACGTTGGAACCGACTTTCTCTGGATTTCCCCTTGAAGTAGCAATTGGTCTTTTTCCCAGTTCCAGCTTGCTGACATACGGCTCCTTAACTTTGTTTTCTAGGAAATCCTTAAACTGATTCGGGGGGCCGCGAAGGAGGTTGGGGTTGTTTCCCGACATGGGCCGACCGTTTTCAAAACCCATGTCGTTCCCCACCATCGCATTGAGCGTCGGCGCGGGAGGCTCGCGCCGCACTACGGAATCCGCCAAGGGGATATCAATGTTGTCCCCATTGGCTCGAATCGTGGGCGGGCCGTTGGTCGGGGCGTTCGTCAGCGTTTCTTTTCGACCCAGCAAGCGATTCCAAAGGGATCGAAGGGGCCGCTGAACTTCCCCCGTGGTCGGAACCAGGATGGCCCCCCGCTGCGCCGCCAAGGCCTCTTTCCCCGCTCGGTAAGAAGAACCGGGTATGGAGTGTACTTTCTGGTCCACTCGAAGCAAAACGTCGTGGCGTTCAATGACCGCAAAATTCAAGGCGCCAGGATCTCGAACGCTTTCGTACATCACCGCATCGTACCCCGCCAAACGGGCTTGATGGGCGGATTTCGCCGTTAACTTATAGTCATCACCATACTCGGGCCTAAACAGATCGATAATTCTTGGATCAGTTAAGTCCAACACCCGGGCTTTGTTCAGATCCAATTCATAGACATTGTAGTGGGTACCGATTGAACCATGGAATTCCAATTCTTTTAAACCCGTCCCAACCCGGGCGGTCAGATACACCGCTTGCCCTTGGCGCGCGTTCTTGTTCAACTTTTCACCCAGGACCCCACTCGGCCGTTCCGGAGCCGCTGCATCGATAAACCTTTGGGCGATCTCGGCCGAACCACGAACAGACACCATCTGAACCTTTCCATCTCCGTCACCCAGGACGTTGAGCAACTCGCCAATGAGTTGGGGAGGAGCGCGACTTTCCACCACCGCGTCAAAAATATTCCCCGCCTTAGGTTTATTGAAATTGAAGGGATAAGGCGTATAGGCCGGGTCCAGGCCGCGACTGACGTCCTTTTTCCAATCCGTTAGTAGTTCACGGACGGAAACCCGAGTGCCTTTTTTCCACTCGGGCGTCAGCCGCAAGGGAGATGCCACTTGTTCTTGGAAGGTTGCGGAGTCCCAGTAGGTGATCCGCTCTTGAATCGCCCCTAGGTTTTGGAGGAGCCCTTCGATTCGTTTTCCAACCTTGTCAGCTCGGTTTTGATAGAGCTGAGCTCGTTCGCCAGCGACTCGGATTTCGTTTTGTAGTCCGGGTCGTTGTTTGACAAGGCCTTCATTTTCTGTTCGTAGGAACGATATCTTATCATCAATGAATCCCACTGCTTGATTCGCGAGTCGCTCTGCTTGATTCGCGAGTCGCTCTGCTTGATTCGCGAGTCGCTCTGCTTGATTCGCGAGTCGCTCTGCCGCAAGTCCTCTCTCAATCGCTCCTGTAATTCCGCCATCCGTTTGTCCTGCTCCACCAGCTTGTCGAACTTCTCGTCGATTTCCTTGGACCAATTCTTTGTATCGGTTTGAAAGTCTTTGTAAAAAGCCGACTCCTCCTGCCGCATCTTGAGGGCCTTGCGCAAGTCCTTCTCCACCCCGCTCAATTCCCCGGAGAGCCGCTTCCGCCCCTCGGAGCTCTCCCATAAGTTCCCGGCTGGGTTTCCACCCGGGAACAAGCTCTTGAATTTTTGCCACAAGCCCATCTTCGCTCACCTCGCCTTTGGAAAAACTTTCCTTTAATTTTAGAGCCACGTCGTTGACACCCTGACGACGACCTTCCCAGAACTTTATTCCGGTCTCATTTGAAGCAAAAAGGTTATCTGCGGAAGTTAAGGCGGCCTCTTTCTTTACTTTTAAGGCCGCGTGATAGTCTTTTTGCTCCAGCAACCGCTCTTTGTGCCGCTCCGCTAATTTTACTTCATACTTGCCGATGACCTTCAAATTCTGAAGGCCTTCGGGTCCCACTAAACTCATCAACTCGGGGCTCCGTTGAAACGCCCGCACGCTGGCTCGGTCGCCGAACATGATTTCCACCGTTAATTTCTGGTCATGGGCCTTTTGTGCGATGTTCTTCAGGTCGGACAAGCTAGGAATTCGCCCACCCTCACTGGATATCTCCATCTGCACGCGTCCTTCGGTCAACCCGGCGAATTTGACCCCTTTTACCCCCGACATTCCAAGTTGCGCCGCGCGCTCCCCACCAACCAGCGACATATGCATGCGTCCTAACCCGTTTTCAATCAACCCGACTCCGCCAAAAGTGTTGTCTAAGGCCGAAACCCCAGCGCTCTTAAACGCCGCTCGCACCCGCGCCGCTCCGTAGAGCCCGGATGTCGGCCGACGTTTCATCATGCTGGCCCCCAAAAACATTAGGCTGCTTGCCCCGACGCCTTCGGCGATTCTCCCACGCAAACTGGACGCTGAACTGCCTAGCGCCGTCATCGTCCCGAACCCGAGCCCGGCCAAAATGAGGACCGGCTTACCAAAATACGCTACGAGGCCGCCGACCACGCCGCCAATGGCCGCGTTTCGGCCGCCCACCTTCAAATCGTCAATCGCCGCCTCCATGACACGGCCCTGCGATCCCATTCTGTCGTAATAGGCTAAGGAATGAACACCAAGGAATTCGGTAAGGGCCCCGGCGGGGACCAAGAACCCATTGACCAACGTCGCCGCCGCCTGCTGGTTGGGGGACAACGCCCTCGAATTGGCCAAAAGGGAATTGTTGGCGGCAATTTTGTAGTTGCCAACCATAATAGCCCCGTCCAGAGCGTTCGCCATCTTCATATAAGTCTTGGCGCGAGCCTCGGCCGGCTGCCCACCAACCAATGTGGCCGCCAGACCCATGGAAAAAACAGGCTGAAACATGGCCGTCAGCGGCGATATCGCGGTTTTGAACCTAAAAGAAGTTTTCTCGTAGGCACCCACCGTACGGGCCCCAGCGGACGACAGAATCATGGAGAACCGCCCCACATGTCCTCGGACCTTATCGTAGTAACCGCCCAAAACCCCTTTGATGGCTTGTTTGGTCCCAATCTCCACGTCTAAGTTCCGCTCAATCACACCACCAGGCACCAGAGAGATCGGCCTCTTTTCCCCGTCATGATCCACCAAAATCAACGTCGTTCCAACCTGCTGGGTTTTAAGTATCGCGAGCCGTGTTCCTTCATGCCAAACTTCCGCCTGGTATTTTCCTCCGGCGCCCGGTCGGAGAAGGACCTCGCGAATCTCAAAGGCTTCGGCGCGGTTCCAATCCTTTTGATCTTTTATTTCGATTCCTAGTCGGCTGACAACCAGAGTCTCAACGCCCATTCGAATCGTTCGGTCGGGCATATAGGCCGCGGCTCCCGGTGGAATAAAGGCGACCTCGCCGCCCGCGACAAGAAACTTTTCGATGCTTCGCCCACTGTTGTATGCGACGCCGCTCTTCCACAGAACAGCCTTCTCGGTTGTGCTAAATTGCGTCCCATCCGTGAACGGCAGAAGCCCGGATTCCGTTATCGCAACCCGACCTCTAAGATGCGCCGCCATCCCATTTGTCGACAATACGGTGTAGTCACCAGGCACAAGGGTTCTGGTTCTTCCTGAAAGGACTTTTGTGTTCGAAGCAGGCTCGGATTTCGCCCCAGCCGCTCCTTTGGTCATCACAAAGGCCATGTCCCCGTCTAAATATCCAGTCAACTGAATTCCCCGTTCCGTCCAGTTGATCGTTGCAGCCCCTCGCGCGGTCATGGAGCCGTTTTTCAGAAGCAGTCCAACATCCGCTTCACGCCGATCGAATACGGCCACGCCGTTTTCAATAACTCCTCCAAGTTGGGCATTCGTTATTTGGACCAATTCTCCTGTGCCCAACTTCATTTGGTTCAGTACAAGCCGGAACTGGTTCCCCTCAATACGAACGGACTGTTCGATTACATTCCCTGCGGCTGGCATTAAATAAGTGGCATAAAGATCATCTTTCTCCTGGTAAATGCTCCCTTCGGCAAACGAAAAAGCTCCGTTCGAAACAGTGAACGATCCAGCAAAGATGGTTCCAAACCCTGGGAGTTGGGTGGGTGAAGATGCGACAAGCCTTTTTCCCTCCAAAAGACGCCATTCAATGCCTACCGGAATCACTCCATATTCCGAGGACCGGACTTTTATCGGAATTTTCCCGCCATCCGCAAGGCGAAGACCGCCGAAACTGTCTTCATCCGTTTGACCCTCTCCGTCCAGGAGCCAATCCGTTCCATTAAACACGAACGACCCACGGGTGTATTCCCGGTCCCCGATTTTGACCGGCCCGTCGCCGATATCAAAGACCTCGCGGCGCGCGCCAACGGGAATCGTGACAACGCCATCCCGGGCAACCCGAATTCCGGGAGCCCGAATTTGGCTCCCGTCCGGCAACTGAAGCGATTCAACCAACTCGAACTGGGGAGCAAAAAGCGCCTTAAATCCAGTGGCGAGCACTTCGGGGATTTTTCCGATGGCCACGAAGGGCGCAGTGAAACCGGCCCTAAGTGCGCCGAAGAAATTCTTGAATTTGCCTTGAGTCTTATTTTTATCGAAAGATCTATTGAAACTGTCGACGCCGATGCCCGTTAAAGTTCCCGCCAATTCCCCCAGTGATTGAAGGACAAAACCTCGTTGGTATCGGACCTGATCCGTCCCGCCGCTGTTGTGTTTGGAATAGAGATTAAGAGCGAACGATTTGCCGACCGTCCCAATCACCTGGGCTGTGCTACCGGAAGCAGAACTCACCCCTGTACCAACCAACATCCACGTGGTGCGTTGGGAAGATTTGCCGTAAGTCATCCCAGCCTGGCGGATGAATTCACCGGCCCCGGCCACCCAAGGTTTTCCACCGCCACTCGAGACGTTGTAGCCACCCAACAGCCCATTGGCCGCAGAAATCGCCCCAACGGTCAATAAGGTTTTCCCCGTTGCCCCGCCCGCCGCGGCGCTAAGCATGCTGTACCCGACCGAAGCTATTCCAAAATAGGCTTTACCTATTCCATCTAGCTTATTAGTCGCATCGAGCCACTCCGCCGAATTTTTAACATAAGAGGTGCCCTGTGATAATCGGAGTGATGATCCTAGTCCGGCAAGCAGGGACTGACCCACATAATTGACAACCATCATTCGGCTGTTTCGGGCATTCTCCCGATCCGGGTGTGCTTCGAAATCATTGATGGAGATACCCTGACGAGCTGCTTGGTAAGCTACGGTTGGGGCCAAACTTATAAGTGAAGCCCCAACAGCGGCCCAAAAACCAGTGGCGGCCCCAGCCGTCATCACCGTCGTTACCACCGCCGCCACAGCCACCATGATATCGGAGGCCATCATCATCTTGTCGCCGAAGTTTTGGCCCATCATGTAGGACTTCTCTTCCAGCGTGCGGGTTTGGGCTTTGGTTTTCTCTTCATCAACGCGGCCATCGGCCTTGTAAGCCATGGTTTGATCGACGACGTTGTGCGAATACATCTTTTGTCCGCCCAGCCAGTTGGCGGCCGCACCGCCCAGCCCCACCGCGGCGCCCACCGCGATCGCGACCAAAAGTCCCACACCCGTCACCGCCAGCAAAGCCCCCACCACAAGACCACCGAGCCCCCCTAAAAACCCGCCGCTGGATTTGGGCAGGGTCAGCTTGGAGTCCGTGGTGCGTCGGACGTCTTTCACGCGGCCTTGGTCGTCGAAGGATTTGACGAGGGTCTCCGTCCGCGTCCAGGTTTTGTTGATGTCGTTGCGTTGGCTGGTGACCACCGTGTGCACCTGCCGACCGAAGCCGTCGTATTCCAGGACCTCCACGTCGCTTACCGTGGTCACGGCGCCGGTGGTCCAGGCCGATTTCACTTTTCTCTTCAAGCCGGATTGGCCCTGTTTGTAATATTGGTATCGCTCCACCTGCGTGGAGATCAGCTTGTATCCCGTCACGCGCCCCACGTCGTCGTAGCGCATGTTCTTTTGGTAATGGTCGAGCCGAATGCCCGCCGCTTGAACCGTTTTTTCTTTGTGCGTCCCCGTGCCGAAGGCCCGCACGCGCATGCCCGACATCGATGTGCCGCCGTTGGAATATTCGTAGGTGATGGCCACGGCCGCGCGGCCGGTGGTCCAGTCTTCGCTCAAGCCGGCGATCCCCCCGCCGCCCGCGCCTTCTTCCAACGCTTTTTGGACGGTGGCGAAGCCCGTGACAATCAGACCCTTCTCGCGTTTTCGTGTGGCGACGCGCACCGTTTCCGTGGCGCCCCACACGCGGTCGCTCAGGGTCAGGGCCAACCGGCCCAGGGCGTCATAGGAATTGCGGACGTTAAAATCTTTGTATTGCAGTTTGCGGACGCCGTTGTTGACCTCGTAGACGGCGGCGTTGAACGTGGCCAGCCGCCCCAAACCGTCGTAGCCCGCGCCGGTGATGACGCGTTCGTCCACCGTGGTCCGATCGTTGGATTGGGTGGTCTCGGTCCAGCCCACGCGCTGGCCTTTGTCGTAAGAAATATTGTCCGTGGTGGACGTGGTGATCTTATAAGGCGCTTGGCTGTCCGCCCAGGTGATGGTCTTTTCGCTCGTCGACCGTCCGAAAGTATCGTAGGCGAACTCTTGGCTTTGGGAAAACGTGCGCGCAAACCGCGTTCCGTCGCCGTTCAGTCCCTTTTCGAACACGTTGCTCAAGATCATGGCCAAGCGGCCGTCGGCGTCGTAGGCCAACCATTGGTCGGTGGTGGTCCTGTTGGCCCCCCGGTGGGCGGTGACGGTCTGCGCCAGGGCGCGGCCGAAGGGGTCAAAGACGGTGACGGCGTTTTCGGTGCGGTCGTGGCTTTCCAGGATGGCGGCTTCTTTTTTGCGGTAGGAGATGAGGGACTCGCAATAACGCCGATGGACGCCGCCGCCGTGATAGAATTTTGAATAAACAATTTCCGCGCCTTCGGCTTTGAGCTTCGCCAGGGCGTTGGCAAATTGTTGCCCGTACCACCAACCGGTTCCCTTGCCCACCCACCCTTTGGCGAGAACCAAGTCCACCACCACATCTTTATACCCGTGCCCGGCCTTGTCCGTCACGGAATCATTGTAGGCCTGCCGCCCCTGCGCGTCGTAGGCCGCCGCCAACAACCGCGTGGACCAGATTCCCTCCAGGCCGGTGTCGGCCACCAGTCGGGTCCCTTGGCCGTTGGCCAGGTCGCCGGCCTTCAGCCGCTCGGTCACCTTGGCCAAAAGGCCCTTGTCGCCCAGCAGGGCCGACCCTCCTTTGATGGTCACCGTTTGCCCGCCCACCGCTTGGCCGAGCCCGTTGAATTGAGTGCCCAGGGCGCCGACAATTTCGTCCCGACCCGCGTTATCGCGCACGCGCTCTAAGGCCGTGACCGACCGGCCGAATTCGTCGTATTCCAAGGCCGCCGGGGTGTAGGTGCTTTCCAAGTCCCCTTCTTTAACCACTTTTTTGTAGTCGACCAAATTGCCCACGCCGTCGTAGGCCATGCCGGTTTGCTCAATGACCCGATGGACACGGTGGTCCACGCCCGCCGCCAGGGAATATTCGTCGCAGATCGTGGACTGGTCGATCACCCGGCCGTCGCGGCCGTAGGTCGATTGCACGGCCGAAACGGTCTTCAATGCCCCCACCAGCGTGGTTTGGGTGGTGTGGGTGGCGCGGTTCCAGGTATCAAATTTGTCCGTCTCCATGATCTCGGTGGAATAGCTGTCGAGCGCGGCGCCCGTGGCGGGGTCCACCCCCGAGCGGTGAACCCGCTCGCGGGAACCCACCGTCCGGCCCGACGTGTCGTAGCGAATGTCTTCCAAGGAGACCCGCTCGGTGATCAACGCGCCCTGTGTGCTTCGATTGAGCGTGCGGCGGGCGCGGCCCGCGGCGTCGAAAGCCAGCACTTCGTTGTAGTTGTTGAAGCGGCGAACTTTGCCCCCCGCCTCTTCGCGACCGTCCACCCAGGTTTTGGTTTGTCGCCCGGCCGTGTCGTAACCGTAGGTGTAAATTTTGGTCTCGGTGGAAAAGGCCCCGTCCGACAACCGTGTTTTGGTGCTGATCTCTTGGGCCACCAGCTGGCCGAACAGGTTATACACCAATCCCGACTCGGTTTTGGATCGGGTGATAAACTCGGTGCCGTCGGTGTTCCATTCCGTCACTTCGGTGGTCGGGAAGGAGGTCCGCCCCTGGGCGTCCACCACCGGCGCGCCCACGGACCGTTCTTCGGTCTTTTGGCCGTTGGCGATGTTCCATTGAGCATAGGAGGTCAAACGGCCGCCGGCACCGTAAACACCGCTCCAGAAGGATTCCGTGATATCGCCCAAAGCGTCGCGGGTTTTGGTGTGGCTTTCGATGAGCCGGCCAAAGGCGTCGTATTTGCGGTCCACCTCGTCCCAGGTTTCCCGGGTTTGGCCGTTTTCGGTGCGGGACGTCCGCTGGCGGAGAGCCCGGCCTTGTTCGTCGTATTTCACTTCGAGAATGCGGTCGGTGCCGGCGCGGAACAGGACGGCCGAGCCTTCCCGGCCCGATTCCACGGTCTTCACCGTTGAACCGATCACCTGTCCCGCCGGGTTGTAGGCCGTGGCGCTGGATTCAAACACCGTGTGCCAGGCGCCATTGGCCCCGGTTTTGGACGTCACCCGCAGGGAGGCCGTGGCCTCGCCCCGGGCGTTGAAGGAGCGATTCCACAGCGCCGTCGTGGACCGATCGCCCGGCGCGGCGGCGAAATCCCCGCCGGCGGCGTTCCAACGGTCGAGGGAAGTCGTTAAATTATTGGTGAGAGAGAAGACGACGCGCCCCAGCGCGTCGGTACGGGAATGGCCCAGGTCCTCCGCCACCGTCACCTGGCCGTCTTTGATTTGCGTGCGACGCGAATGCCGGGGACTGCCGTCGATGCCAAAGGAAAAGTTTTCATTAATGATTTGAATCTCGCCGGAATAACCGGAGGACGGGTCCCGAAGGCGCACGTCGCTCTTGATCAGCCGACCCGCGGCGTCGTAGGTGGCGCCCACCAACCGCTCCACCACGTCCGGCTTTCCCGCTTCGTGGGTGGTGCGCTCGTAAGCAATCACCTGGCCCCGGGCGTCGTATTTGAAGCCTTGGGTCGATTGCGTCGTGCGACGGACCGATGTTTCCCCGCCTTGGCGGGAAATTTCCAACGTGTCGATGGACTGGGCCACGGCCCGGCCCGCCGCGTCTTGGGTTTGGGCCCCCACGCGGGACACGGTCAATCGGCCATCGGTCGCCAAGCCGAAGGCCGCCCGGCGGGCCTCATCGGTGTCCGCGGCCAAAGCCCCCTGGGCGGCGCGGCGCAGGGCGTCAAAAGTCGCGGCCGATCCGCTCCCCAAAATCACGCCCCGCCAAGAAATCGACACGCCGTCGGGACGATTTTCATCCAACCGGGCAAACCGTTCGCTGTCGGCCAAGCGCGTGCGCACCCGGCTCCCCGCTGACATTCCGGCCAACGTTTGCGTTGTTCCATTGAGCGCGGCCTCGCCCTTCTCCAGCAACGTTTCCCAGAACCCCGCCGGGATCTTGGTGGCGGCGCCGTTCAACCACACGTCGGCGCCCGACAGATCTTTGACCCACTCCGCCTTTTGCGCGTCCAACTCGGCCGTGACCTCGGCCAGCCGACGCGTTTCCTCCGCCGCCAGCCGGGCTTTTTCTTTTTCCGCGTCGGCCGTGGTTTGATCCGCTTCTTTTTTCGCCGACAGCGCCGCCGCGTCAAGGCCAAGGATCGTCCCTTTCAACTCCTCGACCTTTTTCCGATGGATCTCCAACGTCTCCTGCGCCCCGTTGGCGATCTTCGCGGCGGCATCAAGTTTTTGGGTTGTGTCGATCACGGCGCTCAATTTGCCGATGATCGATCGCAGGTTGGATTGGATTTTTGCCGTGTTCACCAGGAGGGGCCCCAACCGGTCCGCAGTGGAAGAGGCGCCGATGGAGACCCGCTCCAGCGGGAACAGGTTTTTGAAGTTATTTTGTTCAAAGTGGGTTCGCAAGGAGGACAGCGCCGCCTCCATGGATTCCAGGAAGGCCTCCGTTTCCTGCCCCGCATCGGTCGGAATTGTGGCGAGAAGTTTTTCACCCGTGAGATTCAGTCTTTGAGCCATTAACCCATTCTTAGGCAAGAAGGGCGGCGCAGGGTCCTCCACCTCGGGAAGTTCCTTTTCGGATTCTTCCACCCAACGCCCTTCATCCCGTTTGCCGTCAATTTTAAACACCAGCGTG